>Ga0070737_10004483_pt1 | contig 13993 bp, 11 predicted proteins | sample Coa_R1_10_FD_66438 | JGI IMG/M metagenome (GOLD analysis project Ga0070737, IMG submission 66438) | Surface soil microbial communities from Centralia Pennsylvania, which are recovering from an underground coalmine fire - Coalmine... | ecosystem: Environmental > Terrestrial > Soil > Unclassified... | reverse complement strand
CCGGTGCTTGACCGCCTGGAACTGGCCGATCGGCCTGCCGAACTGTTCGCGGATCTTGGCGTACTCCGAGGCGGTGTCGGTGGCCCAGCGCGCGACGCCGACGGCCTCCGCGGACAGCAGCGTGGAGATCAGCGCATGCGCGACGGTCTTGGAGAGGTTGCTCAAGACCGCGTCGTCGCCGACCTCGACAGCGTTGGCGCGCACATGGCCGATCGGGCGCAGCGGGTCGACGCTCTTGACCGGCTCGATCTCGAGCTGGTCGGCGTGCAGCACAACCCATTCCTCGCCGCTGTCGATGGCCACCGGCAACACCAGCACCGACGCCTGCGCCGCCGCGGGCACCGCCCGGACCTCGCCGCGGATCACCAACTCATCGCCGTGGCGGGTGGCGGTCAGGCCGGGGCCCAGCGCGTAGGCGGCGATGGCCGCACCCGACGCCAGATCGTTGAGGACTTTCGCGTCCGGGTCATGCGCCGAGATCAGCGCACTGGCGATCGCCGACGGCACGAACGGGCCCGGGACCGCACCGTAGCCGAATTCGGCGAGGACCACCGCTAATTCGAGGGCGCCAAACCCTTGGCCACCAACCGATTCCGCCAAATGCACACCCTGCAAACCCTGTTCGGCCGCGGCCTGCCAGTACGGCGGGGGATTGTCGATCGGTGTTTCCAGTGCGGCGTGCAAAACCTCCGACGGCGCTACCCGCGCCACCAGGGACCGCACCGAGTCGGCCAAGTCTTGATGCTCAGGAGTTATCGCGATCGGCATCGCCTTGCCCTGCCTTTCGTAGGGGCCACGTCCCCCTCAATCTAATAACCGGTCGGTTGGTTGACTACATGGGCCAGCCGCTGCCCGTCACGCAGCCGACGGCAGTTGGCGACGGCCTCGATCAGGTAGCGCCGCATCGTGTCGGCGGTGTACCAGCTGACATGCGGCGTCAGCACCGCGTTGTCCAGGCTCAGCAGCGGGTTGTCCGGCCGCACCGGCTCGACGCCGAAGACGTCGAGCCCGGCGGCGGCCAACCGGCCGGTGCGCAGGGCTTCCACCAGGGCCGCCTCGTCGACGATCTCACCGCGCGAGGTGTTGACGAGTACCGCGCCCGGCTTCATCGCGGCCAACTGGTCGCGGCCGAGCAGGTGGTGCGTCGAGTCCGTCAATGGCAGGTGCAGCGAGACGATGTCGCTGGCGGCGAGCAGGTCCGGCAGCGCGCGCCAGCCCGGCAACCCGTCGTCGCGGGTGCTGGTGTGCAGCACCGTCGCGCCCATCGCGGTGACGATCTGCCCGACGTGCCTGGCGATGTTGCCGTAGCCGACCAGGCCTACGGTGCAGCCGCCGATGTCGCGCACCGTTTCGCCCAGCGCCGGATCGGAAGGCCAGCCGCGGCCCTGGCGGGTGAGCCGGTCGAGTACCGGCAGCCGGCGCAGCGCGGCCAGCATCAGCAGCACCGCGCCCTCGGCCACCGACGGCGCGTTGGCGCCCGGCATGTTCGCGACCGCGATGCCCAACTCGGTCGCGGCCTGCACGTCGATGGTGTTGACCCCGGCACCGAGTTTGTGCACCAGCCGCAGCTTGGGTGCGCTGCGCAGGTCGGCGCCCGACAGCGGCCGCAGCACATGCCAGATCACCTCGGCGTCGGGCAGCTCGCGATAGAAGGCGCTGTCGTCGTCGCCGGCACACCACCGGATGTCCAGCCAGTCCGCTTCGGGCGCAACGAAATCCAGCACCTTCGCCCCGGGAACGAAGTGGGCGAGAACTCTCAACGCCACCTTTTGGCAATCCACTTGGCGATGGTGTCGGCTTGCTCGCTGCGCGCTCCCGGGGTGGTGAAGTAATGGTCGGTGTCGATGGTGCACATCGACTTGTCGGTGCTGGCCAGTGCGTCGTAGATGCGCTGGGCATCCGAGGGAAAGACTCCGGTGTCGCCGTCGGCGTTGATGACCAGCGCGGGGCAGGTGACGCGTGCCAGGTGTGGCTCGGCCCGGGTCTGCGCGGTCCGCAGGCTCCACATGCCCAGCCAGTTGTGCAGCGTGCAAGCCGCGGCGATGCCGTGCGCCGAGCGGTTCGCCTTGGCCGGAACCCCCGCGTAGCACATGTTGGCCTGGCGTTTGGTGGGCTCGATGCCCGGGTCGACCATCCGCGGATCGGCCCAGGTCCGCATCACAGTGAACGGCCGATCGGAAAACCCTGCCGCCCGTACACGTTTCAGCTCCTTTTCGGCCCAGTCGGTAATCGCATTGTTGCGGGCGACCTGGGCCGAGCGGTAGCGCGCCACGAACTCCTCGGAAAACGGCGGGCCGTTGCTTTCGTTGAACAGGTCCAGATCCGGATCGGTGGCGACGGGGTCGCTCTCGTCGACGACGGCGGCGTCCATCCAGGCCGTCAGCACGTCCGGACGACCGGGGTGGGCGGCGCTGGCGACGTAGCCGTCGGCGGGCAGCAGCTCGGTCAAGCCGCTTGCGGGCCGCATGCCGGGCAGCGGGGTCACGTTCGGCTCGACCGCCTGCGACTGGTAGGCGGCCATCAGGGAGCCGCCACCGGAGTTGCCCAGCAGCACAATGGTTTCCACACCCTGGACCTCGCGTAGCCACCGCACGCCGACGCCGACGTCGACCAGGGCGTGGTCGAGTAGGAAGCTGCTCTCGAAGCCGCGGAATCTCGTGTTCCAGCCGAGGAACCCGATACCGCGGGTGGCCATGTAGTCCGCGAGATAGTGTTCGGAGAAGTCGATCTGGTAGTGCGTGGCGATCATCGCCACCTTCGGCTTGCGACCGACCCCGCGGTGATACAGCCCCTGGCAAGGGTTCCCGCCCGCACCGGCCCGCCGCGCGGTGGGCGAGGGCAGCCCGATGAACTCGCGAATCACTCCAGGGGTGGCCATCTCAGCGGACCTCCTTGTAGTAGATGGCGCGGTAGAAGATGTTGGCCAGCGTGTTGATGCAAGCCTCGTCGTCTGGATCACCGGCCAAATACGAACGAGCGCCGCTGAGCTGGAGGTAACAGAACTGGTTGAACATCGCCACGATCGCCACCGCGATCAGCTGCGGGTCGTCGCCGGCGCAGTACCCCTCGGCCTGAGCACGTCGCACCGTTTCGGTGATGAAAGAGACCGGGATCGCGCAGATCTCGGCCCAGTACTGGGCGAAGTCGTCGTTGACCATCGCCAGCTGTGACACGCTGATCATCTCCGCGAGCCGGTTGCGGTAGGTGTGCCAGTGCGCAGCTGCGGCCTCGTGTGCCCGCTCCCAGTTGGAAAGACCATGCTGGACAACGGTTTTCGCGCGCTGATTAGCTTCGTCTTGAAATCGAAGCGCCCACTCGCGGACCATCGCCTCTTTGGAGTCGTAATAGTTGTAGAACGACGCCGTCGACCGGCCCGCTTCGGCGGCGATGTCGGCGATGGTGGCGGACAGTATTCCTTTGCGCGCGATGACGGCCCGGGCGGCGGCGTCGATGGCGGCTTGCGTTCGCCGGCCGCGATGGGTGGGCAATTCGGCGCGCTGGCCGGGCTGCTCGGACACGGTGTACACCGGCGGCGCCTCCTCTCGCTACGACCCGTGCGACCCCTGGAAGAGAGCTGAATCTGATGTTAGATTCAGGTTCAGATCTTCGTGTACGGATCAGCGATACGCGCGCCGACCGACGGGAGCCCGGCAGATGATCAAGCCGCATAACCCCAACACCGAATTCGAGCTCGGCGGGATCAACCATGTCGCGCTGGTGTGTTCGGACATGGCCCGCACCGTCGACTTCTACAGCAATATCCTCGGCATGCCGCTGATCAAATCGCTGGACCTGCCGGGCGGCCAGGGTCAGCACTTCTTCTTCGACGCCGGCAACGGGGACTGCGTCGCGTTCTTCTGGTTCGCCGATGCGCCGGACCGGGTGCCGGGCGTGTCGTCGCCTGCCGCGATCCCTGGGATCGGGGAGATCACCAGCGCGGTCAGCACGATGAACCACTTGGCCTTTCACGTTCCGCCCGAGAAGTTCGACGACTACCGAAAGCGTCTCAAAGAAAAGGGCGTCCGGGTCGGTCCGGTGCTCAACCACGACGAGAGCGAGATGCAGGTCTCGCCGATCGTGCACCCGGGTGTCTATGTGCGATCGTTCTACTTCCAGGACCCGGACGGCATAACGCTCGAGTTTGCTTGCTGGACAAAGGAGTTCAGCGGCAGCGACGCGAAGGCGGTGCCGAAGACTGCGGCCGATCGCCGGGTGCCGGTGGGCAATTAGCGGTACAGCGCCGGGTCACCCAGTTCGTCGAGCAGCGACGCCAGGTGGTCGACGAGCTGCTCGGAATCCAGCCGCACCTCGCCGGCCAGCCAGGCGCTCAGTGTTTGCCCGACGCCGCCGACCACGAAATGCGCGGTGGCGGTGATCCGGTCGTTGCGCTGCATTCCCAGCGCGGTGCCCGCGTGCTGGCCGGAGAGCATCGCGAACAGCGCGCTGGACTCCTCGCGTTTGCGTACCAGGACCGCGTTGGCCGGTTGCGAGCTGAACAGCAAACGCCCTACACGCGGGTCGCCGTCGATGGTGCGCACGATGTTGGCCATGCCGGCGCGGGTCTGCTCCTCGGGCGGCGCGGCGGCCACCGCGGCCTGGGTGGTGGCGGCCAGATCGGCGATGACCCAGTCGAACACTGCGCCGACGAAGTCGTCCTTGTTGGCGAAGCTCTCGTAGAAGTAGCGAGCGGCCACCCCGGCGCGACGGCAAACGCCCCGCACGGTCAGTTCGGCCGGGTCCTGCTGATCGGTGCCGAGCAAATCCAGGCCGGCGGCCAGTAGACGGCTGCGACGCGCGGCCAGCCGCTCGGCCGGTTCGACGCCCCGATAGGGCCGCACACTCGTCGTCTCCGTCGGGGGCATGGCCACCATCTTGACATCGAAGTCACCCGGGCGGCAATATCAGGAAACAAGCGTTCTCACAATTAGCGGGCAGGTGTGGCGATGACGATCAGCGAACCCCTCGGGCAGGTCGAGCGTGCGGTGAGCGACCCGCCCGACCCGCGGTTGAAACGGCGCGGACGTCGGCTACGAACGGCGGGGATGGACGACGGCCTGATGGGCGTGGCGCTGCTGGCCGGCCCGGCCAATGTGATCATGCAGTTGGCCCGCCCTGGCGTCGGCTACGGCGTGCTGGAAAGCCGGGTGGAAAGCGGCCGCGTCGACCTGCATCCGATCAAGCGGGCACGCACCACGTTCACCTACCTGGCGGTGGCCAGCGCGGGCAGCGACGAACAGAAGGCGGCGTTTCGCCGGGCGGTCAACCGCGCGCACGCGCAGGTCTACTCGACGGACGAAAGTCCGGTGTCCTACAACGCGTTTGACCCGGAGTTGCAGCGCTGGGTCGGCGCCTGCCTGTACAAGGGCGGGGTCGACATCTACCGCATCTTCGTCGGCGAGATGGACGACGAAGAGGCCGAGCGCCACTATCGCGAGGGGATGGCGCTGGGCACCACACTTCAGGTTCCGCCGGAGATGTGGCCGGCCGATCGCGCCGCGTTCGACCGGTACTGGCAGGAGTCGCTGGACAAGGTGCACATCGACGACGCCGTGCGCGAGTACCTGTATCCCATCGCGGTGGGCCGGATGCCCGGCGTGACCCTGCCCGGGCCGGTGCAGCGCTGGCTCGACAGTTTCGGCCTGCTGATCACCGCAGGCTTTCTGCCGCAACGGTTTCGCGACGAGATGCGGTTCTCGTGGGACGCCGCCCAGCAGCGGCGGTTCGACCGGCTGATGGCGGTGCTGCGGACGGTCAACAACCTGATGCCGCGGTTCGTCCGGAAATTCCCGTTCAACGTGCTGCTGTGGGACCTCGACCGGCGGATCAGGACGGGCCGGCCGCTGGTATAGCGGGGTCAGATCGCCGGGCGGATATGACGCACGGAGGTGAATCGGGCGAAATCCCGATCGAGGGTCACCACGTCGCAGTGATGCTCGACGGCGATCGCGGCGAGGACGGCGTCGGGGATGAGGTCACCGGAAGCCTCGGCCTCATCGCATATTTCGCGAAGCAACGCGATGTGGCGTGGGCCGGGACTCGTCGGAAGGTAGTGCGGTTGGGCGTTGGTCGCCTCGATGAACTCGAACGCATCGGCTCGCGGTGACGGAACCTCGAAGATCCGTCGATTTGTCGCCAACCGAAGAAAAGACGCCCACACCATGCTCGGCACGGTGAAAAGCTCGTCGCCCGCCAGCAGTTGATCGAACCAGGGGCGGACGGTGTGGTGATCCGGGTGGTCACCGCGGTGGGCGGCCAATACGACGGTGACGTCGAGAAGGAACATCCTCACCGACGCCTGGTCAGGTCGAGCCCTTCGTCGAGAACTTCGGTCAAGGTCCGGTTCGAGGTCAAGTCCAGGCCCAGTCGCGGGCCGGTGCCGTGGAACACCGGCACTGCAGGCCGAGGTGTCCGGTCGTCGGCCGCGGCAAGTTCGCGACGAAGCGCGTCCTCGATCACCGCGCCCAACGATTGACCTCGCTCACGCGCTCGCCGCTTGGCCGCCGCGAGAAGCTCATCGGAGATCGACACTGTGGTGCGCATGATGACAACGCTAGTGCATCACACGCATCACCGGTGTACGGGCCGGACCGCCAGCCCGATCTGCAGCTCACGGTCACCGATCTCGTGGGCGACTGGGCCCGAATCGCGTTGGCGTATGGTCGGTTACGTGCGTACTGAAGGTGACACCTGGGACATCACGACGAGTGTCGGTTCGACCGCGTTATTCGTGGCCACCGCCCGAGCATTGGAGGCGCAAAAGCCCGACCCCCTGGCCGTTGACCCGTTCGCCGAGGTGTTCTGCCGCGCGGTGGGCGGCGACTGGGCCGGCGTGCTCGACGGCAAAGTGCCCGACCACCAGCTGAAGACCGACGATTTCGGCCAGCACTTCATCAACTTCCAAGGCGCCCGCACCAGATATTTCGACAACTATTTCCGCCAGGCGGCCGACGCCGGCGTGCGTCAGGTGGTCATCCTGGCCGCCGGACTGGATTCCCGCGCCTACCGACTGCCCTGGCCCGGCGGGACGACGATCTTCGAGTTGGACCAGCCCCAGGTGCTGGAGTTCAAGCGCGAGGTGCTCGCCGAACACGGCGCTGAGCCTAAAGTCGAGCGCCGCGAGGTCGCCATCGACCTTCGCGAAGACTGGCCGCAAGCGTTGCGGGACAGCGGTTTTGACCCGTCAAAGCCGTCGGCCTGGATTGCCGAGGGCCTACTGATCTATCTTCCGGCGACCGCACAGCAGCAACTGTTCACCGGAATCGATGCGCTGGCCGCGTCCGGAAGTCATATCGCGGTGGAGGACGGCGCCCCGCTGCCGGCCGACCAGTTCGCCGCCGCCGTCGAGGAAGAACGCAAGGCGACCGCCGCGGGCGACCAGCGCGTGTTCTTCCAGCTGGTCTACAACGAGCGGTTCGCGCCGGCCGACCAGTGGTTGGGCGAGCGCGGCTGGACCGCCGTCGCGACCCCGCTGGCCGACTATTTGCGGGAAGTCGGGCGCCCGGTACCCGGCCCGGACACCGAGGCTGGACCGATGATCGCCCGCAACACCTTGGTCAGCGCCGTCAAGGGCTGATCAGGACCAGCTGCCCGGCACCATCGGCACGGTTGGTCCGTCGCCGAACCGACCGTCCTCCAGCCTCGCCAACCCTGCCGCCTGCCGCGCAGCGGACTTGGTCGCGGTGCCGGCGAAACCCAGCGGTTCCGCGCCCTGGTCGGAGGCCACCGTCGTAGGCCCCTGAAGGGGTTCTGAGTCCGGCCCCAGGAACTCGTAGCGGTAACCGCGGTAGATGCGTTTCGGTGCCCGGCTCCGACGCCACCGGATTTGCTCCGGCTTCGCCGTCGAAGCCGCGGCGGCCGGTGCCGCGCCGACGTCGAGTACCGGGTTGTGAGCCTTGCCGCCGGCGCTCGACTTCGCGCCAGATCCCAGAACGCCTGCCAGATATGGATAGACGGAACTCTGGGCGCCGAGGGTAGCTTCCGGGCCCATCAGCGGCGGGGATGGGGGCGGAGCGGTGGGCGGAGGTGCGGCCGCGGGTGTGGGTGCCGTCGCGACCGGAGTAGGCGCCGGGACAGCGCCGGGAGCAGGAGCGGACGCGGCGACCGGCACCGGGGGCGCCGTCGCGACGGGAACCGGTGCCGCAGCAGCGGGAACCGGTGCCGGCGCCGTCACACCGGCCAGCCCGGCCAGGCCGGCGAATCCGCCCGGCGCTGCGGTGGGCGCGATTGCCACGGGTGCGGTCAACCCCAGGGTGTAGATCGGATTGCTGAGCACAAAGCCGATCAGGCCCGCCGGGTTGTAGAGAATGAGCCAGATCAGATACATCGTGCGGTGCACGACGAATTGGGTACCGAGGAGCACTAACGCCTCGAGGAATTGCACGGGGTTGCCTGCGTAGTTGGCAAGCATGGCTTCTGCGCGGGGGAGGAACGTCGCCAAACTCGGCTGCATCATCTGGAAGGAATTTGGCGAAAACGGATTGAACTGCGGCGGGAAGATGGCCTGTATCCACTGCTCGGGGGTGGTGGGCAGGGTAGTACCCATGCCGGGCATATTGCCCATGCCCGAGCCGTTGCCCATATCGGAACCGCTGCGCATGTCCGCTTTCATGATCTGCGGCGCCGCCGTGCTGCGTGGCGTCGCGGCGACGGCCGCGGTCGACACGGCGTGGTAAGTGGTCATGGTGGCGGCAGCCTGGATCCACATCCGCACGTAGTCGGCCTCGTTGAGGGCGATCGGAATGGTGTTGATGCCGAAGAAATTGGTCGCCACCAACACGGCATGGGTGGCGTGGTTGGCGGCCAGTTCGGCCAGTGTCGGCATGGCCGCCAGCGCGGTCGTGTAAGCGGTTGCCGCGGTCACCTGCTGCACCGCCGTCGCGGCGCTATCCGTACTGGCCTGCATCAGCCAGGCCAGGTAAGGAGCGTGGGCGGCTACATACGACTCGGCGCTCGGGCCCGCCCATGCTCCGGCTTGTACCGCTCCCAGCACTGCGGTGAGTTCGTCAGCGGCCGAGGCGTATTCGGTGCTGAGCGAATCCCATGCGGCGGCCGACGCCAGCAACGGCCCGGGGCCCGGTCCGCTGCTCAGCAGCGCCGAATGAACTTCAGGTGGGAAGGCCGTCCAGATCGGCGCGGTCATCACAAACCTCTCCCGATAACTCTCGTCGGCGTCGGCCACGCCACGTCGCCTCCGCACCTCGGGGCGTTGCGACGCGGGCGGTGGTCGAAACCGCCCCCACATAGCACGTAGGACGATATTCTACGACCGTAGATACGGAGTTCTAGCGCGTTTTGCTCCGCATTAGCTGTGAAGATCGGCTTCTATACCCGCGCCTACGTAGATAGGATCGTGCTGTGCCGACACTGCGGATTCGTGCGGTGGCGGTCCCGCCGGCGCGATGCTCGCTGAGTCGGGGAACCCGACACGTCGGCAGACCGACTGATAGTGAGACCCGTTCAGTCGAGAGCGTCAGCGTGGGGTATCGTCCCGATGAGACGTTATCGAAAATGGTTTTCATCAACGCGTGGAGCCGGAAGGAGGCTGTCTTGTTGCTTCAGTCTCGCTGCCGGAGTCACTCGCTGCGCTAATAGGGGCGTCTCGACACTTAGCTTATGCAATGCTAACTTCAGCGAAGTTAGGTAGCACTAACAACAGGAGGAGACGGGGGCGTGGACAGCGCTGACACCGGCACGCTCGCGACGCGGCCCGCAACTGCCCGGGTTGACGACGACGTCATCAGCCGATTCGCCACCTGCTGCCGAGCCCTCGGGCTCAAGGTCTACGACCGCCGGCGCCCCGCCGACCTGGCCGCCGCCCGGTCCGGCTTCAGCGCACTCACCCGCATTGCCTACGACCAGTGCGATGCCTGGACGGGGCTGGCCGCTGCCGGTGACGTGTCGGCCCGTGTGCTGGAAGCGGTTTCGCGCACCGCGCCCACCGCGGGGATATTGCAGCGCCGCGTGGAGTTGGCGCCGGGCGCTTTGGGCTTCTACTACGACACCGGTCTGTATCTACGGTTTCGTGCCACCGACCCCGACGATTTCCACCTCGCCTATGCGGCGGCGCTGGCCGCCGAGGGCCGCTACGCGGACGCGCACAAGTTGGTCAGCGACATCACCGAACGCCGGCCGAGCTGGCGCGACGCCCGCTGGGTCATGGTGGCCATCCACTACCGCGCCGAGCGCTGGTCCGACGTCGTCAAGCTGCTAACCCCCGTCGTCAACGACCCCGACCTGGACGAGACCTACGCGCACGCCGCCAAGATCACGCTGGGCATCGCATTGGCCCGGCTCGGCATGTTCGCCCCCGCGCTGTCGTACCTGGAGGAACCCGACGGTCCGGTCGCGGTCGCCGCCGTCGACGGCGCGCTGGCCAAAGCGCTCGTACTGCGCGCACACGTCGACGAAGAGTCGGCAAGCGAAGTCCTGCAGGACCTTTACGCGGCCAATCCGGAAAACGAGCAGATCGAACATGCCCTGTCCGACACCAGCTTCGGGATCGTCACCACCACCGCGGCCCGGATCGACGCGCGGACCGATCCATGGAACCCGGAGACCGAGCCCAGCGCCGAAGACTTCATCGACCCCGAGTCGCGCGAGCGTAAGGCCGAGCTGCTCGCCGAGGCCGAACGCCAGCTCGCCGAGTTCATCGGACTGGAACAAGTCAAAAACCAGGTGGCGCGCCTGAAGAGCTCGGTGGCAATGGAATTGGTGCGCAAGCAGCGCGGGCTCACGGTAGCCCAGCGCACCCACCACCTGGTCTTCGCCGGACCGCCTGGCACCGGTAAGACCACGATCGCCCGAGTTGTCGCCAAAATCTATTGCGGGCTGGGCCTTTTGAAGAAAGAGAACATCAAAGAGGTGCACCGCGCAGACCTGATCGGCCAGCACATCGGCGAGACCGAAGCCAAGACCAACGCGATCATCGACAGCGCACTGGACGGCGTGCTGTTCCTCGACGAGGCCTACGCGCTGGTGGCCACCGGCGCCAAGAACGACTTCGGCCTGGTAGCCATCGACACCCTGCTGGCCCGGATGGAGAACGACCGGGACCGGCTGGTGGTCATCATCGCCGGATACCGCGCCGACCTGGACAAGTTCCTCGACACCAACGAGGGTCTGCGCTCACGGTTCACCCGCAGCATCGACTTCCCGTCGTACAACCCGGGCGAACTCGTCGAAATCGCGCGCAAGATGGCCGAGCAACGCGACAGCGCATTCGAGAAGGCCGCCCTCGACGATCTGGAGAAGTTGTTCGCCCATCTGGCTGACTCGACGACTCCCGATTCCAACGGCGTCAACCGGCGCAGCCTCGACATCGCCGGTAACGGCCGGTTCGTCCGCAACATCGTGGAAAAGTCCGAGGAAGAAAGAGAATTCCGATTGGATCACTCGGAACAGGCTGGAACCGGTGAGTTCACCGACGACGAACTGATCACGATCACCGCCGGCGACGTCGCGAACTCGGTGGAGCCGCTGCTGCGCGGCCTCGGCCTCTCGGTGCCGGCATGAGTGCCCGCGAACCTGACGACGAGCGGCGCTCGTTCTCGTCGCGCACGCCGGTCAACGACAACCCGGACAAAGTCGTCTACCGCCGCGGCTTCGTCACCCGCCACCAGGTGAGCGGCTGGCGATTCGTCATGCGCCGCATCGCTTCTGGGGTTGCCCTGCACGACACCCGCATGCTCGTCGACCCGCTGCGCACCCAGACCCGCTCGGTGGTCATGGGCGTGCTGATCCTGGCCACCACCCTGGTGGGCTGCTTCGTGTTCTCGCTGATCCGGCCCAACGGGTCGCCGGCCAACAACCCGGTGCTGGCCGACCGCTCCACCGCCGCGCTGTACGTGCGGGTCGGGGACCGGTTGCACCCGGTGCTCAACCTGACGTCGGCACGGCTGATCGCCGGCCGGCCGGTCAACCCCACCACCGTGAAAAGCAGTGCGCTGGACCAATTCCCGCGCGGCAACCTGATCGGCATCCCCGGCGCGCCGGAGCGGATGGTGCAAAACACCAGCAAGGACGCCAACTGGACGGTGTGCGACGCCGTGAGCGGTCCGGATGCCGGGGTCACGGTGATCGCCGGAACCCCGGACAGCAGCGGCGCCCGCGCGGCGACGCTGGCGGCCGGGCACGGCGTGCTGACCAAGAACGACGCCGGCACCTGGCTGCTGTGGGACGGCAGGCGCAGCAGGATCGACTTGGCCGACCGCGCGGTCACCGGAGCGTTGGGCTTGGGCACCGACGTACCCGCTCCGCGGACGATCGCCGCCGGCCTGTTCAATGCGATTCCCGAGGCGCCGGCCCTGACCGCCCCGGCCGTCCCCGATGCCGGAAGCCCGCCGCAGTTCCCGCTGCCGGTGGGAGCGCCGGTCGGCGCGGTCGTCGTCGCCTATGCAGCGGACAACACCCCGCTGTATTACGCGGTGTTACCCGATGGGCTGCAACCGATTTCGGCGGTGCTGGCCGCGATGTTGCGCAACGCCAACTCCTACGGCCTGGACCAGCCGCCCCGGCTGAGCGCCGACCAAGTCGCCAAGCTGCCGGTATCGCGGGTGCTGGACACCGCCCGCTACCCCGATCAGCGGATCAGTCTGGTCGACGCCGCCCATGATCCGGTCACCTGTGCGCATTGGAGCAAGCCGGCCGGCGCCGCCACCAACTCCCTGACGCTGCTGTCCGGTTCGGCGCTGCCGGTGCCCGAAGCGGTGCACACCGAGGATCTGGTCAGTGCCGGCGCCGGCGGGACGGCGACCCGTGTCGCGCTGGCACCCGGCACGGGTTACTTCGCCCAGAGCGTCGGCCAGGGTGCGGAGTCTCCTGCGGCGGGTTCGCTGTTCTGGATCTCCGATACAGGCGTGCGCTACGGCATCGACACCGAAGCCGGAACCACCGATCACGCGAAAACCGTTGAAGCTCTCGGCCTCAACCCGCCGCCGACTCCGATCCCATGGTCGATGCTGTCGCTGTTCGCGCCCGGACCGACGCTCTCACGCGCCGACGCGTTGCTCGCCCACGACGGCCTGGCGCCCGACAAACGGCCCGGTCGAACGACCTCAGCTGAGGAGACCCGATGAGCCGATTGATCTTTGAGGCCCGCCGCCGGGTGCCGCGGCCGGTGAGCCGCAAGGGTGCCATCAACATCGAGGCGCCCCCGGAGCTGCCGCGGGCGATTCCGCCGTCGCTGCTGCGGCGCGCGCTGCCGATCGTGATCGTCATCCTGATCGTCGGGATGATCGTCGCGATGGTCGCCACCGGGATGCGGGTGATCTCCCCGCAGACCCTGTTCTTCCCGTTCGTGCTGTTGCTGGCCGCCACGGCGCTGTACCGCGGCACCGACAACAAGATGCGCACCGAAGAGGTCGACGCCGAGCGGGCCGACTATCTGCGCTACCTGTCGGTGGTGCGGGACAACATCCGCGCCCAGGCCGCCGAGCAGCGCGCGGCCGCGCAGTGGTCGCATCCCGACCCGGCCGAGTTGGTCGCGATCCCCGGCTCGCGACGTCAGTGGGAGCGCGACCCCGCCGACGACGACTTCCTGGTGGTGCGGGCCGGACTGCATTCGGCGCCGCTCGCCACCGCGCTGCGCGTCAACGACACCGCCGACGAGATCGACCTGGAACCGGTGTCGCACAGCGCTTTACGCAGCCTGCTGGACACCCAGCGCACCGTGCGCGACGTGCCGGCCGGCATCGACCTGGCCAAGGTTTCGCGGATCACCGTGCTCGGCGACACCGACGACGTGCGAGGGGCGCTGCGCGCCTGGATCGCCCAGGCGGTGACCTGGCACGACCCGACCGTGCTGGGCGTCGCGCTGGCCACGCCCGACCTGGAGTCGCCGGACTGGTCGTGGCTGAAATGGCTGCCGCACGTTGACATTCCGGGCCAGGTCGACGGCGTCGGTCCGGCGCGCTACCTGTCCACCAACATCGACGAGCTGGCCGCCCAGCTGGGCCCGGCGCTGGCCGACCGCCCAGCGTTCAACGGCGCTGCGGCC
>Ga0070737_10004482_pt1 | contig 13994 bp, 13 predicted proteins | sample Coa_R1_10_FD_66438 | JGI IMG/M metagenome (GOLD analysis project Ga0070737, IMG submission 66438) | Surface soil microbial communities from Centralia Pennsylvania, which are recovering from an underground coalmine fire - Coalmine... | ecosystem: Environmental > Terrestrial > Soil > Unclassified... | reverse complement strand
AGCTGGTGCAGGCCACCCAGCACCGCCAGCCCCTGCGGGTCGTTCACCACCGGCTTCAGCGTGACGTGGATGCGCGCCAGCCACATCGCCCCTCCTCCCTGCTCCCACTCCCTACTCCCATTGTATGAGCCTCCGACTTCGTATGCCTCGCCGGGCCGCTCGGGGGCAGCCCAACGGGGCTGGCACCGTCCGCGTTCCCACCCACAGCGCGCATCCCCGGCCCCCAGACGCCCGAGCGGAGGCCTCGGCGACGTGGACCAGAGCACTCGCTGTCGCGTCACGACACCAGGCGCCGGAGCCGTATGGTGACCGCGATATACTGGTAGCTAACCGAGCCGAACAGCAGGTCGAGCAGGCCCCAACGTCGTTCGAACTGGACCCGATCAGTGGTCCACGCGGTGGTGAAGTCGATCGGCTCGGCAGGTTCCCAGCCGTCAGCCGCTTCGCGCCGCAGATGTCGCAGCACGCGCGCGTCATAGGCATCGGTGAATCCGACGGGCGTGGCGCGGCGATGGGAGACCGGGGCATCGGGCGTCCCCCAAGTTGCCAGCCCGTCCAAAGGAATAGCGAAGTCTTTGTACTGCCAGCGGAGCGGCGCGCTACAGCGTGGGCAGAACATGAGGCCAGCCTCCAGTTGGGCCCGCCGCCGGGGGAAGCGGCCGCTTCAGGACCCCAACGGTCCCACTCCATCCGAGCAAGAACCGGTCGAAACAAAAACCGGCCGAGCTGGGACGGCTCAGCCGGTCTCAGGCGACTCCAGCCAACGCACCAGCAACTCGCTCAGTGCCTGGGGCACTGGGCTTCTGGGCACCCGTTATAGACATCCACAGCCGAGTTGTGGTGACCGTACCACATCACCACTGCGATCACAAATTCGGGCCAATCCGCGGCGGTGCGCCCGGCGTGCTCGGTGAGCAGAACTGCGTGGCGCATCGTGGCCTCAGCTCGCTGCTTGGCGCAGCAGGGCGCCGAGCCGCGCCTCTTCGGCGGCGGTCAGCTCGGTTAGCGCGTAGGCCGTCGGCCACATGCGGCCGTCGTCGAGTCGCGCCGCGTCGCTGAACCCCAGCGTCGCGTACCGCGTCTTGAACTTGTGCGCGCCCTGGAAGAAGCACACGATCTTGCCGTCTCTGGCATACGCCGGCATCCCGTACCAGAGCCGCGGCGCGAGCCCGGGCGCGTGGGCCTTGATGAGCGCGTGGAGCCGCTCGCCCAGGGAGCGATCCGGCTCGGGCATCCCGGCAAGCTTGGCCAGCACGGCGCGCTCGTCGTTCGCTTGCACGCCGCGGCGCCCGGACGCCTTCAGCTCCCGGGCGCGCTCGCGCATCGCGGCGCGCTCCTCCGCCGTGAAGCCCTCGCTCGTCGCGTCGCGCGCCCCGGCGCGTCTAGTCGCCTTGGGAGCATCTGCCATGGGCGGTTGTCTCCTCGCTGATGGCGACGGGCTCCCGGATGAGGCCGGGGCGCCCGCGCGATGACCTCCTAGCAGGGGTCTGGCTGCGCCGCGGGCAGTACCGCATACAGTGCACCCGGGTCAGGATGTCAGCCGCTGGTACGCCTCGCGGTACTTCGCCGCCGTCTGCGCCACCACCTCGGGCGGCAGCGGCGGCGGCGGCGGCTCGTGGTTCCAGCCCGTGCTGTCCAGGTAGTCGCGCAGGTACTGCTTGTCGAAGCTCGGCTGCGCGCGGCCGGGCGCGTAGCCGTCCGCCGGCCAGTAGCGCGACGAGTCGGGCGTCAGCAGCTCGTCGATCAGCACCAGCCGCCCGTCGAGCAGCCCGAACTCGAACTTCGTGTCTGCTAGGATCAGCCCCCGCGCCCGCGCGTGCGCCTCGGCGTGCTGGTACAGCGCCAGGCTGGTGGCCACCAGCAGCGCGCTCAGCTCCGAGCCCACCCGCCGCTCCAGCTCGGCGATCGTGATGTTCTCGTCGTGCCCGGTCTCCGCCTTGGTAGCGGGGGTGAACCGCGCCTCGGGCAGCCGCTCCGCCTCGCGCAGGCCTGGCGGCAGCGGCTCGCCGGCCAGCGTGCCGTCGCGGCGGTACTCGGCCCAGCCCGAGCCCGCCAGGTACCCGCGCACCACGCACTCGACGTCGATCCGCCGCGCCTTGCGCACCACCAGGCTGCGGCCCACGATCTCCGGGTGCGCGCGCGCCAGCTCCGGCAGCGCGGCGGCCACATCGTCGGTGAGCAGATGGTTCTCCACGATGCCCGCCGTGTGGCGGAACCAGAACGCCGACAGCGCCGTGAGCACCGCGCCCTTGCCGGGGATGAGCTGGTCCATCACCACGTCGTAGGCCGACACGCGGTCGCTCGTCACCATCAGCAGGCGGTCGCCCAGGTCGTACATCTCGCGAACCTTGCCGCGGCTGTACAGCGGCAGCGGCAGCGCCGTGGCGCCCACTAGCGGCGGCGGCTCGCCCACCCCGGCCAGGTAGTCGCGCACGCGCCGCGCCATCGCCGCGGGGTCGCGTTCCGGCTGCTCGCGCATCGCCGCGCTCCTAGCTCGCGGCCGCCGCGGCCGCCGTCAGGCCCAGCCGCTCGAACGCCGTGTCGATCGCCCGCAGGTGGTAGCTGGGATCGAACAGCCGCGCCAGCTCCTCCTCGCCCAGCAGCGCGCGCACCTGCGGGTCGGCGGCCAGCAGCGCGCGGAAGTCGCCCGCGTCGTCCTGCCATACCTGCTTGGCGTAGCGCTGCACCAGCTCGTACGCCGCCTGGCGGCTCATGCCCTTCTCCACCAGCGCCAGCAGCACGCGGCCGGAGTACACCAGCCCGCCCGAGCGCTCCAGATTTCGCCGCATGCGCTCGGGGTACACGTCCAGCCCCTCCATGATGTGGGTGAACGTGCGCAGCATGTAGTCCAGCGCCAGGCAGGCGTCGGGCAGGATGATCCGCTCCACCGACGAGTGGCTGATGTCCCGCTCGTGCCAGAGCACCACGTTCTCCAGCGCGGGGAGCGCCGCGCTGCGCACCACGCGCGCCAGCCCGCACACCCGCTCGGCCAGCTCCGGGTTGCGCTTGTGCGGCATCGCCGACGAGCCCTGCTGGCCCGGCGCGAACGGCTCGGCCACCTCGCCGACCTCGGTGCGCTGCAGGCCGCGGATCTCGGTAGCGAACTTCTCCAGCGAGCTGGCGATCAGCGCTAGGGTGAGCACGAACTGCGCGTGCCGGTCGCGCTGCACGATCTGCGTGGCCGCCTCGGCCGGCCGCAGCCCGAGCTGGCGGCAGACGTACTCCTCTACCTCGGGCGGCACGTTGGCGTGCGTGCCCACCGCGCCGCCGAGCTTGCCCACCGCCACCATCTCGCGCGCCTGCGCCAGCCGCGTGCGGTGCCGGCGCACCTCGGCCACCCACACCGCCAGCTTGTGCCCGAGGGTCAGCGGCTCGGCGTGGATGCCATGCGTGCGCCCCACCATGAGGGTGTACTTGTGCGCCAGCGCCTGCCGCGTGAGCACCGCCTCCAGGCGCTGGAGGTCCTCGGCGAGCAAGTCGCACGCCTCGCACAGCACCACCGCCAGCGCCGTGTCCAGCACGTCCGACGAGGTCAGCCCGAGGTGGATGAAGCGCCCCGCCGGGCCCACGCTCTCGGCCACCGCGCGCACGAACGACAGCACGTCGTGGTGGCTCTCGCGGTAGATCTCCTCCATGCGCGCGCGGTCGAGGCTAGCGCGGCGAATGGCCGCCAGGTCCTCCTCCCCGATCGCGCCCAGCGCGGCCCAGCCCTCGCAGGCCAGGATCTCCACCCGCAGCCACAGCTCGAGCTTGTGCTCCTCCGACCACAGGCGCTTCATCTCGGGGTAGGTATAGCGATCGATCATGCCTTCGCTCTCCGCCCTGGGCGGGCAGGCCGCCGTCGGCGCTGGGGGAACAGCCACTGCCGCTGCCAGAGAGGCCGGAACACCGGCGCGGCAGGGCGCGAGCCGCCAGTAGTCTACCACACCCCCTGGCAGGCGATATACGGCCAGCAGCGGCGGTGCGGCCCCTGCGGAGGCGCGCCATGGCGCACAGCGATCTCACGCTTGCCCTCGACGAGTGCTTGAAACGGCCGGAGCTGACCACCTAGCCCGCGGCGGCCGGCTGCCCCCGCTCGGCCGCGGCGATGTCGCGGCGGTAGTAGCAGCCCTCGAACTGGATGCCCGCCACGGCGGCGTAGGCCCGCTCGCGCGCCGCCGCGCGGTCCGGTCCCTGGCCCACTACTGTGAGCACGCGGCCGCCCGCGGCGACGATCCCCTCGGCCGTGGCCCGCGTGCCCGCGTGGAACACCAGCGCATCGTCAGGCGCAGTATCGAGCCCGCGGATCGGCATCCCCGTGGGATAGGGCCCGGGGTAGCCCTGGGCGGCCAGCACCACCCCACATGCCGCGCCCGCCCGCCAGCGCACGGGCGCCTGCTCCAGGTGGCCCGCGACCACCGCCTCCACGATATCCAGCAGGTCGCTGGCCAGCAGCGGCAGGATCACCTGGGTCTCGGGGTCGCCGAAGCGGCAGTTGAACTCCAGCACCTTCGGGCCCTCGGCGGTGACCATCAGGCCCGCGTACAGCACGCCGCGGTAGGGGCGCCCGGCCGCCACCAGCGCCGCCGCCGTCGGCTCCAGGATCTCGCGCTGCACCCGCGCGCGCAGCTCGGGCGTGGCCAGCGCGGGCGGCGCGTAGGCGCCCATCCCGCCCGTATTCGGCCCCGTGTCGCCCTCGCCCACGCGCTTGTAGTCGCAGGCCGGCACCATCGGCACCACGCGCTCGCCGTCCACGAACGCCAGCACCGACACCTCCGGCCCCGCGAGGCACTCCTCGATCACCACGCGCTCGCCCGCAGCCCCGAACACCCGCTCCACCAGGCAGGCGCGCACCGCCGCCTCCGCCTCGGCGCGCGTGGCAGCCACCGTGACCCCCTTGCCCGCCGCCAGCCCGTCCGCCTTGACCACGACCGGGGTGCCGAAGGCGTCCAGCGCCCGCCGCGCCGCGTCCAGGTCGGCGACGATCTCCGCCCGCGCCGTGGGGATGCCATGACGCACCAGCAGCGCTTTGGCCCACGCCTTGCTGGCCTCGATCTGCGCGGCGGCCTGCGTGGGCCCGAACAGGGCGCGGCCCCGCGCGGCGAAGGCGTCGGCGATGCCCCGCGCCAGTGGCGCCTCCGGGCCCACAATGGTCAGATCGATCGCCTGCTCGTCCGCCCACAGCGCCAGCGCGTCGATGTCGTCGCTGGGGATCGGCACGTTCTCGGCGAGCCGCGCGGTGCCCGCGTTGCCCGGCGCGCAGTAGAGCCGTGGCCGGCGTGGGCTCTGGGCCAGCTTCCACAGCAGGGCGTGCTCGCGCGCGCCGCTGCCCACTACCAGTACGCGGACCATACGCGTCGCGATCCTCACCCCCGCTCCCTCACCCCGGCTCCCCGTTCGCACAGAGCAGCGGGGGTAGCGGGAACACCGAGGGGGCGCGGGGAGTTACTCCCACTCGATCGTCGAGGGCGGCTTCGAGCTGATATCGTAGACCACGCGGTTGATGCCCGGCACCTCGTTCACGATCCGCGTCGAGATGCGAGCCAGTAGGTCGTACGGCACGCGCGCCCAGTCGGCGGTCATGCCGTCGTCGCTCTGCACGATACGCACGGCCACCACGTGGGCGTAGGTGCGGCCGTCGCCCATCACGCCCACCGTGCGCAGCGGCGTGAGCACCGCGAAGCTCTGCCACACGCGGTGGTACAGCCCCGCGCGCTTGATCTCGTTGACCACGATCCAGTCGGCGGCGCGCAGCATCTCCAGCCGCTCGCGCGTCACCTCGCCCAGCACGCGGATGGCCAGGCCCGGGCCGGGGAACGGCTGGCGCCACAGCACCTCCTCGGGCAGCCCCAGCTCGGCGCCCACCCGCCGCACCTCGTCCTTGAACAGGTAGCGCAGCGGCTCGACCAGCTGGAACGGCATCACCGCCGGCAGCCCGCCCACGTTGTGGTGCGTCTTGATGCGCTGGGCGGCCTTGGTCTCCGCCGACGTGCTCTCGATCACGTCCGGGTACAGCGTGCCCTGGGCCAGAAAGTCGATGCGCCCCAGCTTGCGCGCCTCGTCGGCGAACACCTGGATGAACTCGTCGCCGATGATCTTGCGCTTCTCCTCGGGGTCGACCACCCCGGCCAGCCGGCTCAGGAAGCGATCGGTGGCGTCGACGTAGCGCACGTCGAGGCGCAGGTGGCGCCGGAAGGCATCGAGGCTGCGCTCGGCCTCGCCGCGGCGCAGCAGCCCGTTGTTCACGAAGATGCAAGTGAGCTGGTCGCCCACCGCGCGCGCCACCAGCGTGGCGGTCACCGCCGAGTCCACCCCGCCCGACAGCGCGCAGATCACCCGCCCGCTGCCCACCCGCGCGCGGATATCGGCGACCGCCTCGTCGATGTACGAGCTGGGGGTCCAGGTGGGCTGGCAACCGCACACCTTGTACAGGAAGTTAGCCAGCAGCTGCTTGCCGTGGGGTGTGTGCGCCACCTCGGGGTGGAACTGGAGCCCGATCCAGCCGCGGTCGTTGCCCATCGCCGCCAGCGGCGAGTTGTCGCTGTGGGCCAGGGCGCGGAAGCCCGGGGGCAGCTCGGTGATGGCGTCGCCGTGGCTCATCCACACCGGGAAGCTCTCGGGCAGCCCCTCGAAGATCGGCGCCAGCGGCGGGTCGGCCGACACCACCGCGTGGCCGTACTCGCGCTTGGCGCTCGGGGCCACCACACCGCCCAACTCATGGGCTAGCAGCTGCATCCCGTAGCAGATGCCCAGGATCGGCAGCCCCATGCGCAGCACGAACGCCGGCAGCCGCGGCGCGCCGGGCTCGTACACGCTGGCCGGCCCGCCGCTGAGGATGAAGCCGCGCGGGTTCAAGGCGCGCACCCGCGCCTCATCCACATCGAACGGCAGCAGCTCGCAGTACACGTTGCACTCGCGCACGCGGCGCGCGATGAGCTGGCTGTACTGCGAGCCGAAGTCGAGCACCGCGATGGCGTCGCGGCGCGTGGGCGGCGCGGGCGCGGATGGGCTCGGCTGCCCGTCCGGCGCTGGCCCCTGCGCCCGCGCGCCGCCGATCTCCAGGTAGGTCGACACCTCCAGATCGCCGCTGACCGCCACGCGGTGCGACTCGGCGGGGCGCGGCGCCGGCGGAGTAGACGAGTCCTGGGGCGTCAGAGGCGCCTCCCCTCTCGGTGCGTGGCGCCCGGCCCGCGCGCTAGAAGGCGCGAGCGAGCTGCCACAGCTTGCCCTCGGTCTTGATCGACGGTGCGATCACCATGTCCACGGCATGCATCTCCTCGATGTTTGCCGCGCCACACACGCCCATCGAGGTGCGCAGCGCGCCCATGAGGTTCTGCGTGCCGTCGGTGCGCGAGGTGGGCCCGAACAAGATCTGCTCCAGCGTGCCCGAGATCCCCACCTTGATGCGCGTGCCGCGCGGTAGGGCGGCGTGCGGGGTGGCCATGCCCCAGTGGTGCCCGCGGCCGGGCGCCTCCTGGGCCTGGGCGAACGGCGAGCCCAGCATCACGGCGTCGGCCCCCGCGGCGATCGCCTTGCAGATGTCGCCGCCGGTGCGCATGCCGCCGTCGGTGATGATCGGCACGTAGCGGCCCGTGCGCACCAGATAATCGCGCCGGGCCGCCGCGCAGTCCATCGTCGCCGTCACCTGCGGCACGCCCACGCCCAGCACCTCGCGGCTGGTGCAGGCCGCGCCCGGCCCCACGCCGACCAGCAGCGCGGCGATGCCCGTCTCCATCAACTCCAGCGCGGCGTTGTACGCCACGCAGTTGCCCACGATCACCGGCACCGGCAGCTGGCGGCAGAACGCGGCGAGATCCAGGTGCGCCGCCGAGCGCGTGCGGTGCTGCGCGCTGGTCACCGTCGACTGCACGACGAAGATGTCCACCCCGGCGTCCACCGCCTCGCGGGCGAACGCCTCGGCGTTGGCCGGGGTGGCAGACACGGCCGCCACCACGCCGCCGTCCTTGATCTGCTGGATGCGGCGGCGGATCAGCCGCGGCTGCACCGGCGCGCGATACAGCTCCTGCATGAGCGCCGTGACCTGGTCGGCCGGCGCCTCGGCGATCGCCGCCAGCGGCTCGGCCGGCTCCTCGTAGCGCGTCTGCAAGCCCTCGAGGTTCAGCACGGCGAGCCCGCCCAGCTTGCCCAGCGCGATGGCGAACGCCGGGTCGACCACCCCGTCCATCGCCGCGGCGAGCACCGGCAGCGCGAAGCGGTACGGCCCTACCTGCCAGGAGATGTCCACTTCCTCGGGGTCGATCGTCAATGCGCCGGGCACCAGCGCGACGTCATCAAAACCGTAAGCGGGGCGCAACCGTGCGCTCCCGCTTACGCGCGTGTCGGTGATGCTGGCCCCGAGTCGTTCCATGGTCACTCACTGCCTCCTTCGGCCTTTCCAACCCCAGCACGCGGCACGATGCGCGCGGAAGCACCCGAGCAGCCTATAAAAATAGCGTCGGCACCGCGCATGGTGCGGCAAACCGCGCCATTGCGAATGCCGAGCTATCCGAAACTCTCCGCTCGCTCAGGAAACGCGTACTCCGTTTCCTGGTTAGAGGATACCAAACCCCCACGATGTGGGTCAACTACGCGCTATTGGACCAGCGCACAACACAGTCACAAAAGCGACCAAGGCCGCTGGTATGCAGGCGCGGGGCCCCAGCGGTCGCGCGGAGCCCCGGCGCCGCGCGGTTTACCCGACCGGCGCCTCGCTCGTCGTGGCCGCAGGCTCGGCCGCAGGCGCCCGCCCGCGGGGCACAGTGCGCCGGCGCCGCCGCGGGGGCGCACTCGGTTCGGAGGGTGCGCCAGGCTCGGCCGCGGGGGCACCATTCACTTCGGGTGCCGCCACCTCCACGTGTGCCAGCTCGGGCGCTCGTGCCGGCTCGGCGGCAGGTGGCGCGTCGGCCTCCGGCCTACCCGAAGCGACGCGATCACCCGCCGGCTCGGGCGGCTCGCCGGCGGCAGAGGGCTCGAACGACCCGAAGGCGTGCGCCGAGCGCTGCACGACCGGGGGCGGAGGCACGATGGCCCGCGGCGCGGGCGCCATGGCGGGTTCCCCGCGCTCGGAAAGCGCAGGCGAGGGGGAGGCCTCGCGCTCGGCAACAGGAGGCGGGGGCTCCACGGAACCCAGCTCGGGCAGTGGTGGCTCCATAGCAGGCACCGCAGCGGTCTCGTCCCGCGCCTCCGCCCCGGGCGCGACGCTCCCGCTCCGGGCCTCGCCCTCGCCCGCGGCGGGCTCCGACGCAGCAGCGGCCGCCGCCGGCGCCACGGCCGCGCTGACGGCCGCCCCCGAACCACGCCGCCGCCGGCGCCGGCGGCGTGAACTGGTAGTTGCCTCGCTGGCCGGCCGTTCGGGCTCCGGCGGCGCGGCGGCCGCCGCCATCCCGTTGCTCGCCCGCGGCTCGGCGGTGCGGCGCAGCTCGGCCGCCGGGCGGGCCTCGGCCACCAGGCGCGGGCCGCTCCGCTGCTCACTAGCCGGCGCCGACAGCGGCCCGCGCGACAAGGGCACCAGCCCGGCCCGTTGGTGGGGCGCGACAGGCACGCCGGTGCCGCGGACCAGATCGCGGTAGCTGATGTACTCGTCGGCCAGGCGGCGCAGCGGCAGCGCGGTACGCTCGCTGCCGACCACGATCGTCTTGGTCCCACGCAGCCGCGCCAGCCGCGCGAGCGGCAGGATGTCCTTGTCGCTGGTCACCAACACCAGGTAGTCGGGCGCCACGCGCCAGAGAATGTCCACGCCGTCGGCCACGAGCACCGTATCGGCCAGGCTCTTGCCGGGCTCGCCCGGGGACGTGCGGAACACGGGCGCATAGCACGGCTCGATGCCCGACTCATACACCGCGAGGCGCTCGGCGGGGTCGCCCCAGTCCGCGTAGGCACGGGCGACGATCACCGTCCCATAGCGCTGGGCGAGTTCGATGACGCAGCCAAGGTCGAGGGGGCGGCCGGGGAGGTCGTAGCTGGCGCCGATCTCCAGGTTGTCATAGTCGATCAAGAGGGCCACGAGCGGTAGATCGCGGCGCATCAGGTTCACCTCACCAATAGTGCGCGGCCGCTGGGCGCGGGATCGACCGGACCGCGCCCGGTACGGGGTAGCACTCGGGGTTATTGTAGAGGAATCGTGCCTGGATACGCGACACTGTCCGAGGACACCGCTGGGCCGGTCAGGATGCGAGAGGCACCGCGTCGAGGAGATGCTCCATGCTGCGCTCACTGCTGTTCGCCGCCTTCGGAGTACCCTCTGGTTTGCCCGGCCGGATCGGCGGTCGTCTCATGGCGACGCTCAACCGCGGTATCAACGCGTTCGCCGTCGACCTGCTCGCGCCCCAACCCACCGACCGCGTGCTGGAGATCGGCCACGGGCCGGGTACCGCGCTCGTCCTGCTGGCTGCCCGGGTGCCGGACGGCCTCGTGATCGGGGTGGACCCCTCGCGCGAGATGGCTGTGCAGGCACGCCAGCGCACCCGCCAGCTCCGGCAGCATGGTCGCCCCGCCCTCGCGCTGGCCACGGCCGAGCGACTCCCCTTCGCCGCGCGGCAGTTCGATCGCGTGTGCTCGGTCAACACGCTCTACTTCTGGCCGGTGCTCGACGACGCCCTGGCCGAGATCGCCCGTGTCCTGCGGCCGGGTGGGCGGGCGGTGCTGGCGTTCCGCGGCCAGCGGCGCGCGCCCGACGGCTTGCGGGTTCGCTCCATGTGCGGGCCCGACTACACCGTCGCCCAGGTAGCGGAGGCGCTCGCCCGGCAAGGATTCCGCGCGGTGCAGCCCCAGACGCGCCGGCTGCCGTTCATCACCGCCGTCTGCCTGGTCGCCGAGCGCGCGCCGTAGCCCCACCGCCTCACCGGGCGCCAGCGATCGTGCCCCCCAGGTACACCCAGCAGTCGACGGGGCCCGCGGCGGTCTCGGCGCGGGCCCGGGCGCGGTAGTACACCCCGGTGGGGCGCGTCGGGTCCGCGGGGTCGGTGTCCTCGAAGTCGTCCAGCACCTGCAGCTCGTCGGCGGCCACCTGCCACAGCACGCCCGCCACCGGCGCCGCCCGCGGGTCGGGCACGAGATACCAATAGCCCGTGCCGTCGCGCGCCACCTGCCGCGCGTAGCCACGCAGCCATGCCGCTTGTCCGCCCGCCGGCACGCGCCCCAGCAGCTGGCGCAGCAGCCGCGGGTCGCGCAGCAGCCCGTAGGTGAACAGCCACTCGGATAGAGGCCGGGTGTCCTCGCTCGCCGGCATCGCTCGGGGCCTCCCGTGCGGCGCGCTGTCCAGGCTAGCCACCGCGGCGCCTCGGCTGTCCCATTCTACGCCACTCCGGCCGGCGCGGGGCGGTGCTATCCGGCAGCCCCTTGCCGCCGAGCGCCGCGCTCGGCACACTCCCCCACAACACCTGGGCGCCGCTCGTACGCCCTGGAAGGAGTAACCGCTATGCTCACGCCCGCGGTGGAAGAGGGGTTGGCGCTGGTACGCGCCCAGACCGACGGGCTGCTCGCCGAGCTGCGGGCCCTGGCACCCGCCGAGTGGCAGGCGGCCACCGCTTGCGCGCCCTGGGATGTAGCGGCGGTGGCCGCGCACCTGGCAATGGGCGCCGACTTTTTCATCACGGCCATCCGCCGCGCGCTCAGCGGCGAGCCCGGCCCCACGCGCAGCCCGGCCGAGCGCGAGGCGGCCATCGCCCAGCTGGCCGCACAGGGCCCCGCGGCGATCGTCGAGGCGCTGGCCAACGCCGCCGATCGTTTCGAGTTGACCATCCGCAGCGTGCCGCCGCTCAAGCTCGACACCCTCGCCCTGCATACCCACGGCCCGCGGCCCATCCGCTGGTTCGTCGTCCACCGGCTGGGCGAGGTGGTCGTGCACCGCTGGGACATCGGCGCCGCGATCGGGCGGCCCACGCCGCCGGCCGAGGACGCCGCCGCGTTCCTGGTCCCCACGCTGCTGGAGGTCAACCTGCCAGTGTGGTACACACGCGGGCCGCGCGGCCGGGGCCAGCTGCGGCTGGTGGTCCGCGCGCGCACACCACACGCCTGGCTGCTGGATGCCGACGGCGAGCGGCTGCGCGCGATCTGGCACGGCGAGGGCGTGGTGCCACGCGTCGACCTCAGCGCCCCGGACCTGGTGCTGGTGCTGTACGGCCGCCAGCGCCTCGCCGATCTCGCCGCCGGTGGCCGCCTGCAGGCGCACGGCGCGGGCGCCGTCGAGCTGCTCGCCGGGCTGCTGGGGCCGCCCTGACGGCCGAGCCGGCCCCAGCAGCCGCGCCGCACGGGCTGGCCGGGGGGCCTCGGGTGTGCCCGCGGCTTGCGATAATCCGGTCAAGAGAGTCGCCGTGCTGGCGGCGGCCGCGAGGAGAGGCGCATGCGCGCACGGGCCTGGCTGCGGGCGATCGGCCACCAGGGCTGGCTCGGCTACGGGGCCGGGCTAGCCGCCGTGGGCTTGGTCAGCGGCCTCATCGGCCTGGTGTTCGGACGCATTCCCATCGCCAACATCTCGATGCTCTACCTCATCGCCGTGCTGGCCGTCGCCGTGGCCTTCGGCAGCGGGCCCGCGGTGGTCGCCTCGGTCGCGGCAGTGCTCGCCTTCGACTACTTCTTCGTCGAGCCCGTGCACACGTTCACGGTCTCCGACCCCAGCGAGTGGGTCGCGCTGCTGCTGTTTCTGGTCACCGCGATCGTGACGGGCCAGCTCGCGGCCGGGCAGCGGCGACGCGCACAGGAGGCGGAGCAGCGCGAGCGCGAGGCGGTGGTGCTGTACGACATCGCGCGGCTGATGGCCGATCCTGCCCTGGATGACGCGCTGCGGGCCGTGGCCGCGCGCCTACTGCGCGAGCTGGACCTAGCCGCGGTGGCGATCGCCCTGCCCAACGGCCCCCAGGGGCCGCGGTGGGTGGCCGTCGGCGACGAGACCGCCCTGCGGTGTCTCCAGGCCGCAGCGCTGGCGCCCGTGCGCGTGCTCGGCCGTGGGCGGCCCCCGACGGAGGCCGAGCGCGGCCAACCCGGGCGCTGGGTGCGCGTCTGGCCCGCCCGTCCGCCGCGGTGGGGGCCGGAGCGCCGCGACGGGCTCCACGTGGTGCCGCTGGAGGTCGAGGGCCGCCGCGTCGGCTCCCTGCTGGTGATGCCTCGCGCCGACGCCGGCGCCTTCCCGCCGGCCGCCGACCGGCTGCTGTCGGCCGTGGCAGCCCAGCTCGGGCTGGCCAGCGAGCGGGCACGGCTGCGCCAGGAGGCGACCGAGGCGGAGATCCTGCGCCGCACCGACGAGCTGCGCACCGCGCTGCTCAACGCCGTCAGCCACGATCTGCGCACGCCGCTGGCCTCGATCATCGCGTCGGTGGGCAGCCTGCGCCAGCAGGGCGTACAGTGGACCGACGCCGAGCGCCGCGAGTTCCTGGAAGCGATCGAGACCGAGGCGCACCGGCTCGATCGGATCGTCGGCAACTTGCTCGACGTGTCGCGAGTGGAAGCGGGCAGCATCCGGCCCGAGCGCGACTGGCACGACCTGGCCGCGCTGGTCGACGACGTTCTCGGGCGGCTGCGCACGGCGACGGCGCGGCACCGGCTGGTGGTGGACATCCCCGACGACCTGCCCCCCGTGCTGCTGGACTACGTGGAGATCGGGCAGGTGCTGACCAACCTGGTGGAGAACGCCGCCAAATACACCCCGCCCGGTACCGAGATCCGCATCCGGGCACGCCTGGAAGCGGGCCAGGTGCGCGTCGAGGTGGCCGACCGCGGGCCCGGCCTGCCGGAGACGGCGCTACCGCGGCTGTTCCAGCCGTTCTACCGCGCGGAGAGCGGCGACGGGCGGCCGCGGCCCCACGGCACCGGCCTGGGCCTGGCCGTGGCCAAGGGACTCGTCGAGGCCCACGGCGGGCGTATCTGGGCCGAGAACCGTCGCGGTGGCGGCGCGCGGTTCTGCTTCACCTTGCCGCACGCGGCCCCGACCGCCGCCCCCGCGCTCGGAGAGGCGCGATGATCGGGCGCCCTGCCGGCGCGCGCGTGCTGGTCGTCGACGACGAGCCGGCCATCCTGCGCGC
>Ga0070737_10004481_pt1 | contig 13994 bp, 14 predicted proteins | sample Coa_R1_10_FD_66438 | JGI IMG/M metagenome (GOLD analysis project Ga0070737, IMG submission 66438) | Surface soil microbial communities from Centralia Pennsylvania, which are recovering from an underground coalmine fire - Coalmine... | ecosystem: Environmental > Terrestrial > Soil > Unclassified... | reverse complement strand
GTCGAGGATACCCAGAGCGCGCTGAGCTACATGGCCACGCGGCCCGAGGTGGACCCTGCGCGCATCGCGGCCGTGGGTAGCAGCTTTGGCGGTGCAGTGGCCATCTACACCGCTGGGGTCGACTCGCGGGTAGCCGCCGTCATCTCGTCGGGCGGCTGGGGCGACGGCGCGCGCAAGTTCCGCCGCCAGCACAGCACCCCCGAGGCGTGGGCGCGCTTCACCCGCATCCTCGAGGAGGCGCCCCGTTACCGCGCGCAGACGGGCCGCTCGCTGATGGTGTCGCGCTGGGATATCGTGCCGATCCCCGAGCACTTGCGCCACAACCTCAACCAGCAGTCGATCCAGGAATTCCCGGCCGAGACGGCGCAGAGCATGTACGACTTCCGCGCCGACGACGTGGTGGGCAACATCGCGCCGCGCCCGCTGCTACTGCTCCATGCGGCGCGCGATTCCGTGACGCCGACCGAGGAGTCGATCGAGCTGTTCAAGCGCGCGGGCCAGCCTACCGAGCTGCACCTGCTCACCGATGTAGACCACTTCATGTGGGGCGAGCAGAACCCGCGGGTGATCCACCTCGTGCGCGACTGGCTGGAGCGGTACTTCCCCGTACACGCCAGCGCCGCGGCGGGCGCCGTGTCCTGAGGGCCGGGCTATGGCCGAGATCGTCGCTGCCGTCGCCTGCGCGCACACGCCCATGATGGCCGTGCGCCCCGCTCCCGATGGCACGGGCATGAAGGAGCGGATCTACGCCGCGCTGCGCGAGGCCCGCGCCCGGCTAGAACGCGCTCGGCCCGAGGCTCTCGTGGTGATCAGCAACGAGCACTTGCAGAACTGGTTCTTCGACAACTGGCCGGCGCTGGCCATCGCCTACCCCGAGACGATGGAGGGGCCGTTCGAGCGCAACCTGCCGATGCCGCGCTACCGGCTGCGGGGCTACCCCGACCTGGGGCGCTACCTGGTGGAGACAGCGCTGGCGGCGCACTTCGACCCGTCGTGGTCCGAGGAGTTCGAGCCCGACCACGGCGTGATGCTGCCGCTGCACCACCTGCGGCCCCAGATGGACCTCCCCACGGTCATCGTCTTGCAGAACTGCGTGCACCCGCCGATGCCCGCCCTGCAGCGCTGCCAGGCGTTCGGGCACGTGCTCGGCGAGGCGCTCGCGCGCTGGCCGCGGGCCGAGCGCGTGGCGCTCATCGGCGTGGGTGGGCTGTCGCACTGGATCGGCATCCAGGGCATGGGGCGGGTCAACGCTGCCTGGGACCGCTGGTTCCTGGAACGCCTGTGCGCGGGCGACGGCGAGACCCTGGGGGCGATCACTCCCGCGGAGCTCGCGCGAGAGGCCGGCAACGGCGGCGAGGAGATCCGCAACTGGCTCGCCGTGCAGGCGGCGGTCGGCAACCGGCCCGCGGAGCTGTTGGCCTACGAGCCGATCACCGATTGGCTCACCGGCTCGGCCGTGGTGTACTGGGACCTCGCGGCGTAGCGGCCGCGCGCCCACCCTGGCGCCTGGGCCGGTGGGGCAGCGGCCGCGAACGGCGATTCGCCTCGGGGGGCGGCGGGCGGCGCATTCCCGCCGGGCTAGTCGAGGGCCCGCAGGGTGGGGGTGCGCGCGGCCAGCACCAGGGTGCAGGCGAACAGGAGGCCGGCGCCCAGGGCCACGGCTAGCGGCGCGCCTAACACCTCGGCCAGGACCCCACTGGGCAGCGCCCCGAGCGGGGCCGCGCCTTGGGTGGCGGCCATGTAGAAGCCCATCACGCGGCCGCGCAGCGGGTCGCTGACGTGCTCTTGGAGCAGGGTATTGGTCAGCGTGGTCGCTGCGGTCGCCGACGCGCCCACGAGCACTAGCTCGGCGAGCGACACCAGGAACAGCCGGGAGAGGGCGAACCCGGCCAGCGCGACGCTCAGGAGCGCCATCGTCGCTAGCAGCCACCGGCCCTTGTGCTGCAGCGGGGTGACCGCCAACGCGAGAGCGACCAGGATCGTGCCCACCGCGGGCATGGTCAGCAGCAGCCCCAGCCCCCGCGGCCCCACGTCGAGGACATCGCGCGCGAACACGGGCATCAGTTGGGTATACGACCGCCCCAGCAGGCTGGTCACGGCCACCGCGAACAGGAGCAGCCGCACGGGCGGCTCGCGGCCGGCGTAGGCGAGGCCCTCGGCCAGCCGCCGCCAGGGCGAGCCGATCGCCGGCCGCTTCGCGTCCCGCACGGGGATGCGCAACAGCGCCGCCACGTTGACGAGATCGCTGGCCACGTTGAGCAGGAAATTGGCGGGCAGGCCCCACGCCGCGAGCACGACGCCCGCGACGGTGGGGCCGACCACCGCGGCGCCCTGCCAGAGGATCGAGTTCAGGGCGATCGCCGACAGCAGCGCCGCGCGGGGCACCAGGCTGGGCACGAACGCCTGGCGCGCCGGCGTGCTCAGCCCGCGGATCGTGGCGTTGGTCAGCGAGTAGAGGTAGATATGCCAGACCTGCACGCGGCCTGTAAGCACGAGGCTCGCGAGCGTGAGGTCGGGGACGAGCTGGGCGAGCTGGGCCCCCAGCATCAGGCGGTAGCGATCGAAGCGGTCGGCGAACACGCCGCCGATGACCGAGCAGAGCAGGATCGGCACGGCCTGGAAGGCGGCGTTCAGCCCCAGCGCGGCCGGGGAGTCGGTCAGCTGCAACACCAGCCAGCCGGTGGCCACCAGCTGCATCCACGAGCCGATGTTGCTGGCCAGCTGGCCCACCCAGAACAGCCGGTAGGGTGCGTATCCGAACGCGGCGATCTGCAAGCGCCGCGAGTGTGCGCGAGCGCTGATACCGTTACCCTCCTGTCGACGGTGGCAGGTGTTTCTCCTCGACCGCCCGGTGCGGGCGGCGGCTCAGCCGAACACGACCGTCTTGTTGCGGTAGGTCAGCACGCGATCTTCCAGGTGCAGCCGCACGGCGCGCGCTAGCACCAGCCGTTCCAGGTCGCGCCCCTTGCGGATGAGGTCTGCGATCTCGTCGGTGTGGCTGGTGCGCGTCACGTCCTGCTCGATGATCGGCCCGGCGTCCAACTCCTCGGTGACATAATGGGCCGTGGCGCCGATCAGCTTGACGCCCCGTTCGTAGGCGCGGTGATACGGCCGCTCGCCGCTGAAGGCGGGCAGGAAACTGTGGTGGATGTTGATGATCGGCCGGCCCCACCGCCGCAGAAAATCGCCCGAGAGGATCTGCATGTAGCGCGCGAGCACCACCAGGTCCACCTCGTAAGCGCGCAGCAGCCGCAGCAGCTCGGCCTCCTGGGCGGGCTTGGTCGCGGGCGTGACGGGCAGGTGGTGGAACGGCAGCCCGAAGCTCTCCGCCACCGGCCGGGTGTCGGGATGGTTGGAGATCACGCAGGTGTAGACCGTGCGCAGCTCGCCCTGCCGCTGGCGCAGCAGCAGGTCGTATAGGCAGTGGTCCTGGCGCGACACAAGGATCGCCGTGCGCTTGATGCGCTCCGCCGGGATCAGCGACCAGGTCATCTGGAGCGCGTCGAGCGTCGGGGCCAGTGCCGCCTCGATGGTGGGCCAGGGCGGGGCGTCGGCCGGCAGCTCGAACTGGATGCGCTGGAAGAACATCTGCGCCTGCCGGTCCAGGTGCTGGTCGGCGTGCGTGATGTTGGCTCCCAGTTCGTACAGGCGCTGCGTGACGCGGGCCACCAGGCCGCGCTGGTCCGGGCAGGATAGTAGCAAGGTTGCTGCTTTGAAGGCGCTCATGGTTCGCTGGCCCCGCGCGTCAGAGGGCCGAGAGCCCCTCGGCGATCGCGTTCATCGGGCGCACGCTCTGGCGGCGCAGGTCGACCTCCCATTCAGCCAGCAAGAGCTGGCGGTTCTCCCGCAGGGCAAACGTAACACGGTAGACCTCGGCACTGCCCTTGAGACTGGCGTCCCAGCCGAGCAGCTCGACCTCGCTGCCGCTGGCCTTGGCTCGCTCGACGAGCCTGGCGATGCGGTCCTCCAGCCGCGGGCCGTCGCCCCGCCGCGAGTCCTGCACCAGCTTGATCGCGCGCGCGTAGTCGATGCCCGAGACCGTAGGCGCCGCGGCGAGCACGGGCGAGCTGGCGGCCACGTTCGGCGTGGGAGTGAGCGCGATCACCAGGCGCGCCGACGGGGGCAGGGCCACCGGGGTGGGGGTCCCCCGCGCTTGCTCCGCGGGCTGTGCGGGCGCTTCGAGCGGCACCGCCGCCAGCGCCTCGGTCTCGCTGGCCTGCTCCGTGGGGTCGATGGGCCATGGCGTCGGCGTGGGTTCCTCCGCGACCACGGCGGTCGGCGATCCCTCGGGCTGGGCGACCACGGTCGCTCCCGGCGGCGGGGGCAGCTCCAGCATCACGGGCGGCGGGGTCAAGGTGGGCGGCGCGGGCGGCCTGGCCGGTGTGCAGGCGCTCGCGAGCAGCAGGAGGAACACAGCCCAGCCGCGCATCGTCTCGCTCGGAGCCTCGGACGGAAGTTGGGCGCGCGCCGGCTGGCAGTATACCAGGGGCGGCGCGCCGCCGGCAGACGCCATAGTCGGCCGGGCGAGCGCGGCCAAGCGACTGTGCGGGCGCTGCCGCTGGGACTGTTGGGGCAGGGGGCGAGAGGTTGCGGCGGCGCGGGGGCTACTCCGTGCGCAGGGCGCGCGCGATGTTCAGGCGCGCGGCTCGCAGCGCGGGGTATAGCCCCGCCAGGGCGGCGATGCCCCACGCCGCGCCCAGCACCACCGGTACGACCCACACGGGGGTGTACAGCACGGTCAGTGGCCGGTCGGGCGCGGCGCCGGCCTGGGCGACCAGGAGCTGGAGCACGATGAGGCTGATGAGTTGGCTGGCGAGCCAGCCCAATACCAGGCCGATCGCGGCGCCCAGCAGCCCGAGCGCGCTGGCTTCCAGAAGGAAGAGGGCGGCGATCTGCCCCTCGGTAGCCCCCAGCGCCTTGAGGATCCCGATCTCGCGCGTGCGCTCGAACGTGGCCATCAGCATGGTGTTGGCGACCCCGAGGCCCGCGACGATCAGCGCTACCAGCCCGATGGTCGCCAGAAGGAGCTGCAGCACGCGCAACCCCTGGTTTACTTGGTCCAGCACGCTGAGCGGCGAGGTCGCTTGGAGGTCGCGGGCCACCAGCGCCTGCTGCACCGAGCGCACCTGGTCGATCGAGGTCGCCTGGACCCGGATCACCGTGTAGCCATCCGTGGCGGGGTCCGGCTGCCGCCCGGTCATGAACGCGATAGCGTCGCGCAGATCGTCGGGGTGCAACCAGGCGGTGAAGTCGTCCTGGGTGCCTTGCGGGGCCAGCATCCCGACGACGCGCAGCTCGCGCTCGAAGGTGGGCGGCGCAGCGGGGGCCAGGCTGGGGAGCCCTGGCAGCCCCCCCGGGCTCCCGCCGGGCGGCATTCCTCCCGGTGGGGACACTAGGCGCCGAGCGGTGAGCCGGACGCTCTGGCCGAACAGCGCTAGGGGCGCCGCGCGCTGTTGTCGCGCATCGAAGAACCGCTCGCCCACCCGCGCTCCGAGCACAACCTCGCCCGGCGCGGGGGCTGCGGTCCCTGCGGCCAGCGGCAGGCCGTAGGCCGCCAGGCGGTCGGGCGGCGCTGCGACGAAGATCGGTTGCGCCGTGAGGTCTTCGTAGTGCAGCTCCAGCAGGCCGAACGCGGCGCGGATGGGCAGCACCGCGCGCACTCCCGGCAGGGCCGCGATCTCGTCCACGAGCTCCTCGCTGAGCCCACCGGGCCGCCCCAGCAGCGCGCCGCCCGGCCCGCTCGTTCCCACGCCCTGTACGATGATCTCGTTCAGCGCGCCGGCCGACCGGATGCCCTCCAGCACGTTCCGCTCGATGCCGCCGCCCACGGAACTCATCACCACTACCAGCATGGCCCCGATGACGACAGCGAGCACGGTGAGCAGCACGCGCAGCGGGGCGCGGCGGATGTTCCGCGCGGCGTAGCCGAAGTAGTCGCCACTCCTCACCGCCCGCCCCTCCGGCAGGGAGAAGGCCTCCGGGCCGCTGGGCGGCGGGAACGGCAGCGGGGCCCCCCGGCGCGCGCCATCATCGCGCGACCTCGGCGACCAGCCGGCCGTCGCGCAAGCGCAGGCACTGCTGCGCGTGGCGGGCGAGCGCCTCGTTGTGAGTGGCGAGGAGCACCGTGCAGCCCCGCGCGCGCTGTTCCGCCAGCAGCAGCGCCACGACCTGCTCGCCGGTGGCGCTGTCGAGGTTGCCGGTCGGCTCGTCGGCCAGCACGAGCCGGGGTTCGGTGACCAGCGCGCGGGCGATGGCCACCCGTTGCTGCTCGCCACCCGACAACTGGGCTGGCCGGTGCGCCGCACGATCGGCCAAGCCGACCTGTTCCAGCAGTGCGCGGGCGCGGCGCCGGCGCTCGGCGGGATGCACGCCCGCCAGAACCAGGGGCACCTCCACGTTCTCCAGGGCGGTGAGCATCGGCAGGAGGTGGAACGCCTGGAAAACGAAGCCCACGTGCTGCCGGCGGTAGCGCGCCAGGGCGCCCGCATCGAGGCGGTTCAGCGGCCACTGATCCACTACGATCTCCCCGACCTGGCAGCGCTCGATGCCTCCGAGCAGATGCAGCAGGGTGCTCTTGCCCGACCCCGAGGGCCCGAGCAGGCAGGCTACGGTGCCGTCGGGTAGCGCGAGGTCGATGCGGTCGAGCGCACGCACCGGCTGCGAGCCGACGTGGTAGGTGTGCGACACGCCGGTCACCGTGATCATGTTCGTACCTGCCAGCGAAGGCTCGGGGGCTACGCCGCCGCGGCTGATGGGAGGCCGGGAGGGCAAAGAACTGCGCCTAGTCCGGACACATCAGCACCGGACCCCACCCGCTCGCGGGTGAGGCCCGGTGCAACGAGATCGCCCAAACGGCGGAACGCGGCTTAGGTGCCGCTGCCGCCGCTGCCGGTGCCAACAAGGACATTCACGTTCGTGGCACCGCTGCCCACCCCACCGCTGCCACCGCTGCCGCAGACGGTCACGCACTGGGCGTCCGGGCTAGTGGCCTGGCGCGGCTCCAGCTCGACGATCTCAAACTCCAGGTCGAGGTGCGTCGTGTCCAAGGCCCCCTCCTCTCGTATAGAGTTAACCGAGTGCTGGCCGCGCTGCCCCCGTGGCGCCGTCCTGGCCCGGACCATACGACCACGGTGGGGTCGGGGGCGACCGGTCCCACCGTACGGCATCCCAACGGGTTCGCCAGCCTTCCTTAGGATAGCAAGAGCGCCGCGATCTGTCTACATTTTCGCCATTTCTGTTTTGCAGCCGGCCCCGAACCTGGGCCTCACTGTAGTCTCCCGCAGCGCATACCGCCCACGATACATTGTTCGCGCGGCCGGGGCTGGGTAAGCTTATTTGGGGCTCGGTGGAAGCCCGTAGCAGTTCGAGAGGACTCGTCACTCGGGAGGCGACCTATTCACCGATTTGTTCGTGGTATCTTCGCGGTCCTATCGGCGCTCATGTTGTTGACGCCGTCGGCTGCACGTGCCCAACAACCGCCCGATCCGTCCCAGTTGCCCACGATGAGCCAGGTGATCCGCCAGGCTGGATACAGCCTGACGGATGCGGAGGCGGCCTACCTCGATGCCGAGCAGCAGCTGCAGTTCGAGTGGGTCGCGCCGCTCTGGCAGGTCGTCACGCTGGCCGGGACCGAGAGCGGTTTGCCCGACGCGAGCACCCAGGCGGCGATCCGCGCCGAGCTAGAGAAGCTGCTGGCGATGGACCCGACGGCCGGGCCCGCCGCGCCGCCGCAGTACCAGCGGCTCCGCGAGCTGGCGGTCGCCCAGCGCCAGGCGCTACAGCGGGCCGCGCGCGCCTGGCTGGCCGCGCTGCAGGCGGGCGACCCCGACTGGCGCCAGCGCGGCGCCGACGATGCCCAGGCGGCCCAGCGCGCTCTCGAAGAGTGGGCGGCCGAGATGGTTGCCCGCTACCCGCCGCCCGCCCAGCCGGGCGCCGAGGGCCAGCAGTAGCCCTCCTCGCTAGCGAGTGAGCCGACGCGGGCCCGCCCCCTCTCCTGGGGCGGGCCCGCGTGGTTCTCCGCCGGCGGCCTACTCGGCGTACCAGATGATCACCGTGACGATCACCTTGCCACTCGCGTCGGTCGCCGCGCATGGCTGGGCGGCCGCCACACGTGCGCGGGGATGCTGCTGCATCCAGCCGCGCAGCGCCTCCTCCAGCGCCTGCGGCTCGGCGTAGACCACGCTCACCTTGTTCGGATTCATACGGATTCCCCCTCCCGAGTCGTGGTGGTGTCGGCGGGCGGCTCGGCCACCGCCAGGCCGTGGGCCGCGAGCTTGCTCTCGATGAGCGCGGCCGCCGCCGGCGCGTCGAGCGGGCGGCCCAGGCGGGTGCTCAGCGCCGTCGCGATCTCGGCGAGCGACCGCGAGGACCGCAACAGCTCGGCCAAGCGGTACAGCGGCTCGCTCACCGCGTAGCGGTGCCCGCTGGGCGCGACCAGGAGATACAGCGTGTGGCCGCGCTGCTCGCCGCTGAGCGCCGTGCCCGCCAGCAAGTCTACCCCAGGCGCCAGGCGCCAGCGCGGCTCGGGCGGCGTCGCGGGCGCGGTGTCTGCCGCTACCACGCCGTCCACCCCCCGTCCACAGCCAGGACCTGGCCGGTGACCATCGCCGCGCTGGGGCTCGCCAGGTACACCACCGCGCCGATCAGGTCCTCCGGCAGCCCCAGCCGCCCGCGCGGGATGCGCCGCACGTAGTAGTCGACGAACTCGGGGCTCTCGCGTAAGTGGGCATTGTGCACCGTGGCGGTGTAGGTCGGGGCGATGGCGTTCACCGTGATCCCATACGGCGCCCACTCGACTGCCAGGGCGCGCGTGAGGTTCACGACCCCCCCCTTGCTCGCCGCGTAGGCGCCGCGGCCCTCGAAGCCCACCAGCCCGAACTGCGAGGCGATGTTGATGATACGCCCGTGGCCTTGTGCGGCCATCACCCGACCGGCCGCCTGGGCGCAGAAGAAGGTGCCGCGCAGGTTCACGCGGTAGGTCAGGTCCCAGTCCTCCGGGGTGAGATCGAACGCCGGCTTGACGATGTTCACCCCGGCGTTGTTCACCAGGATGTCGAGGCGACCGAAGTGCGCGTGGATGGCAGCCACGCCCTGGCGGATACTCGCCACATCGGTCACGTCCAGCGCCAGGGCCAGCGCGCGGCGGCCGAGCGCCTCCACGTCCGCAGCCGTCTGCTCGGCGAGGCCTAGCCGCGCGGGCATCTCGGTGGCGGCGATGTCGGCGCCGGCGTGGGCCAGCCCGAGGGCGAGCGCGCGGCCGATGCCCGGCCCGCAGCCCGTGATCAGGGCCACCTGCCCGTCGACGCGTAGGCTGGGGAAGACGACCGCCATGGTCAGCGCGCCAGCAGGCCGCCGTCGACGTTCAGGCTGCTGCCCGTCACGTAGGCGGCCTCGTCGGAGGCGAGGAACAGCGCCGCGGCGGCCACCTCCTCGGCGCTGCCCCAGCGGCCCATCGGCTCCACCTGGCTGGCCACGAACTGGTAGTACGGGCTCGGCGAGGGGCGCGTGGGGTCGGCGGCCGCCGGGTCGGCAACGGTGTGCAACGGCGTCCAGATGAACCCCGGCAGGATCACGTTCACGCGGATCCCCTGCTGCGCGTACTCGATCGCCGCCGTGCGGGTCAGTCCGATCAGCCCGGCTTTGGCCGCGGCGTAGGCGCTACAGCCGGGCACGCCGGCTAGGGCGAGCACCGACGAGATGTTCACGATCGCCCCGCCGCCCCCGCGCAACATGGCTGGGATCGCGTACTTCATCATCAGGAACGTGCCTGTGAGGTCGACGGCCAGCACGTGCTCCCAGGCGCGCTCGTCCACCTCGTGCGTGAGGCTGCCGGGGATCGTCACCCCGGCGCTGTTGACCAGCACATCCAGCCCGCCGAGGGCCGCGACGGTTTCGTCCACCAGCCGCCGCGCGTCGGCCGGCTGGGCCACGTCGCCGAGCAGGACGTGTGCCTGGCCGCCCGCCGCGCCGATCGCCTCCGCCACCGCCCGCGCCCCGGCGGCGTTGCGGCGGGTGGCGATGGCGACCCGCGCGCCCTCGCGGGCGAACAGCAGCGCGGTGGCGCGGCCGATGCCGCTGGCGCCGCCGGTGACCAGCGCGCGCTTGCCGTCGAGCCGTCCCACGGCGGCCTCGCTACCCGCCCGTGCCGCGCCAGCCCGCGCCATGGAACCCGCCCAGGTCCCCGGGCCACGCCCCGAAGCCCGATCGACTCGTGCCGCGGACCCGCCAGGCCCGCACCAGCCGCACCGCCATCCCCGCCAGCCCGATCAGCAGTAGCGTGGCGAAGCCGAACTGTACGAGCAGCAGGATGTGGGTGGTCGGCTCCCCGATGCCCTCCAGCAGCGCCCGCGCGCTGTTCCAGGCGGCTACCGCCAGCAGCGGGTACGACAGTACCAGCGCCGGCAGCAGCACGAACGTCAGCAGCAGGAAGTACAGCAGCGACAGCACGAACAAGGTGGCGAACAGCGCCAGCGCCACGCGGGCGCTCGCCCCGTAGGCGCGGAGCTGGTTCTCCTGCGCGGCGAGGAAGTGCAGCACTGGGTGCTCGGCCAGCGCAGCGATCCGCAGCAGCCGCCCCAGCCGCAGCAGCGCGCTCGCCGTGAGCGTGCTGAGCTGCTGGCCGACGCGCTGGTGCAGGTTGGTGATCCCGGTGGCGTCGGAGACCGCCCAGTAGCCATCGAGCTTGAACAGCGGGTTGAGGTTCATGAGCATGCTGACGTCCATGGCCAGCACCACCCACAGGGGCAGCGCGCTACCCGTGGCAGCCGCCATGGCGGCGAGGACGAGCACGCTCATGGACTGGAAATACACCCCGCCGAGGTCTACCACCAGCCGCTGGCGGCGCGTCAGGTGCCAGACATCAGTCACCTCGACCATGGCCGCGAGCATCGGGCCCAGCAAGCCGATGCTCATCGGCCCGTGACGCGCGCCGAAGTACCGCGCGGCCGCGGCGTGGCCCAGCTCGTGCCAGGGGAGGACGAGCTGCACGCAGACCATCGCCGCTAGCACCGCCACCAGCGGGAAGTTGATGGGCGACAGCGTGGCCAGCAGGGGAGCGAGCTGCTGGTAGCTGTACACATGTGCGAGCACGATCGCCAGCACCAGCCCGAGGGCCACGGGCGGCGCGTATAGCCACTTCAGCGCCTCGGCCACCGGCTCCAGCACCCGCGCGGGCACCACCGGTAGCCGCGCCACCACGCCCAGCGCGCTGTCCACCGTGGGCGCGGGGGGCCGCTCCGGCGCGTCAGCGGTGGCCAGGATGCCCAGCGGCGCCAGCTTGCGATCGATGATGGTGGCGACCTCTTCGGCGGTGATCGGCCGCCCGAGGCGCGCGCCCAGCTCGACGGCGATCGCGGCGGGCGTGCGCTGGCCGTCGAGCAGCGAGACCAGGTGGTACAGCGGCCCCGCGAGCTGGAAGTGGCGCCCGTTCGGCAGCCGCAGCAGATACATCTGCTGGCTCGCGCCGCTGTCCAGCTCGGTCAGCCGCACACCGGGCAACAGCCGCGGCGCTGGCGCGTCCAAGGCCACTGCGGCGCCAGCGGGCGCCGCCAGGGGATCGGTCATGCTCGCTCCTCGCACCCTCGATCTGCACTCGCCAGCGGGCGGCGTGCGGCGCCGCGCCGCGGGTGCCGCGCACATTCTACGCGACCGCCGCGGTCAGTCCCCGAAATTGGGGAGGTAGCCACGCTGGCCGCCGGGGTAGCGGCAGAACATCAGCCCGCGGTACAGGCCCTTGGCCGTCCACTTGCGCACGAAGTACTCGTAGTTCTGGTCGACCACGTACTTCGGGTCGGCATGGTGGTAGAAGTCGACGCGGCCGTCGATGTAGCCTTTGTAGCCGCGCTCGTAGATCTGGAACAGGAAGTCGAAGTCGTCCCACTGGCTGCGCACGAACCGCTCGTCGAAGCGGATGCCCAGGTCCGTGCGAAACATGAAGCAGGCGCCGCCGAAGGCGATCTCCACGATCTGGCCTGGCGCCACGGCGGCGGCGCTGGCCAGCGGCTCGCCGTTCATGCGCAGCTGGCGGCCCGAGACGGCCCCCGCGCCCGTGCGGTCCATGGTCTCGCGCAGCCGCTCCAGCCAGCCGGGCGTCAGCAGCACGTCATCGTCCAGGAACACCGCGTACTTGGTCCGCACCCGGTCGAGCGCCAGGTTCTGGTTCTTCACCGCGCTGCGGTGGCCGACCACCAGGATGATGTTGTACGGGCTGCGGGTGACGCGGGTGAGGTTGTCCAGCAGCGCGCGCGTGCGATCGTTGGGCTCGTAGCAGCGGATGAGGATGTCGGTCATGCCCGACTCTTCCTCGCCGCCCTCGCCGCGCGAGTCGGGGGTGACGACGCCGAGGGGGGCGAGCTTGTCCTCTAGTAGTCGCGCCACCTGCTCGGCGGTGACCGGCTGGCCCAGCTCCTGGGTGAGCCGCGCGGCGATCTCGGCCACCGGGCGGTGGCCGTCGATGAGCGTCACCAGGCGCTTGAGCGGCTCGGTGAGCCCAAACGCCTTGCCTTCCGGCAGCTCGAGTCGCCAGGGCGGGGTGTTCCCCTCGTTGGGCAGCACCAGCGCGCCGGTGGCCAGCAACGGGACCCACGCCTCGGGGCCGTCTTGGCGGGTGCGGCCCTGCACCTCCCAGGTGGGGGGCGGGCCCTGCCAGGCGCGGGGGTAGCCCGGGCCGAACCGCCGCTCGATCCAGGCGAGCGTCTCGGCGATGACCACCTGCTCGCGCGCGTGCGAGCTGAACGTGTGGTCCGAGCCCTCCAGGATGCGCATCTCCAGCCCGCGGCCGGGCGCCCGGCCCAGCCAGGCCTCGGCCAGGCTCAGCAGCCGCTCGTGCTCCATGTACGGGTCATCGGTCCCGTGCAGCAGCAGCAGCGGCCCGCACCATGGCCCTAGCGTTTCGAAGAAGTCGAGTGTCTCCATGTCCGATAGGCGGGGCAAGCCCGGCAGCACGCCGCGGAAATGCACGCGGAAGTGCTCGTCGAAGTTGACGATACCGGCGCCGATCAGCCCGTCGGCGCCGTCGAGCGCCGCCACGCGCGCAGCCACGTGCCCGGCCTGGCAGGCGCCGAACAGCACGACCCGCTCGGGCTGGGCGACCTCGTGGAGCACGCGCAACGCGAGGCGCGCGTCGTCGACCATCGAGTCGAGCAGCAGGTGCCGCTGGCCGTCGTCGTGCAGCTCCCCCTCGCTCTCGCCGCGCCCGCGGAAGTCGACCGCCAGCGTGGCGTAGCCGGCGGCGGCCAGCGCGCGCGCCAGGCGGACGTTGAGGCGGTGGGGCCCGCTCTGCTCCAGCACCAGCACGCCGACCCGGGGGCCGGGCGGCAGGGGCGGGTGCGGCGGCCGGTACAGCATGTACACGCGCTGACCGTCGAGCTGGCGCGTGATAGGGACCGGCGCCGTGGCCGCCCCGGACAGTGGTGCGGCGGCCGCTTCGCTGCGCTCCTTAAGCATTGTTCTCTCCCGTCTCGTCCGCGCGTTCCGCCACCGGGCCGAAGCAGGGCATGAACGCCGTGCCCAGGCGGTCGTAGGTGTACATGGCCCAGCCGCGCAGCAGGCCCTTGGCTAGCCATTTATTGACGAAATACACCAGGTTCTGCGCGCGCCAGACCTTCGGGTCATTGTGGTGGTAGAAGTCGACGCGGCCATCCACGAACGCGCGGTAGCCGCGCTCGTACAGCTGGAACATGAAATCGACGTCGTCCCACTGGCTGCGCACGTACCGCTCGTCGAACCGCAGCCCCAGGTCCGTCCGAAACATGAAGCACGCCCCGCCGCTGAGCGCCTCGACGATGGCGCGGTGCTCGCCGCACGCGGCCGCCGTGGACAGCGGCTCGCCGTTCATGCGCAGCTGGCGCGCGGACACGGCGCCGGCGCCGGTGCGATCCATGGTCTCGCGCAGCCGCTCCAGCCAGCCGTCGGTCAGCAGCACGTCGTCGTCCAAAAACACCGCGTACTTGGTCCGCACCCGCTCGAGGGCGAGGTTCTGGTTGCGCACGGCGTGC
>Ga0070737_10004479_pt1 | contig 14000 bp, 12 predicted proteins | sample Coa_R1_10_FD_66438 | JGI IMG/M metagenome (GOLD analysis project Ga0070737, IMG submission 66438) | Surface soil microbial communities from Centralia Pennsylvania, which are recovering from an underground coalmine fire - Coalmine... | ecosystem: Environmental > Terrestrial > Soil > Unclassified... | reverse complement strand
AGAATTTTTCCAGCTTGCCCTCGACGATCTTGTTGAGCACCGCCGGCGGCTTGTCGGCGGACTGGGCGGCATAGATTTCGCGCTCCTGCGCAATGACTTCGGCGGGCAGTTGCTCGCGCGATACGCAGCGCGGATTGGCCGCCGCCACCTGCATCGCCAACTCCTTGACCAGCGCCTGAAACTCGGGCGTCTTGGCTACGAAATCGGTCTCGCAGTTGACCTCGATCAACACCCCGAGCTTGCCCCCGGCGTGAATGTAGGCGCCGATCGAGCCTTCGGAAGCAACCCGTCCGGCGCGCTTGGCGGCGGCCGCGATGCCCTTTTGGCGCAGCCACAGGATCGCCTTTTCCAGGTCGCCCGCGCTTTCGGCGAGCGCCTTTTTGCAGTCCATCACTCCTGCGCCGGTCTTTTCGCGCAGTTCCTTGACAATGTTGGCGTTGACCTCGGCCATGAATTTTCTCTGCTTGCTCCCGCTAAAATTGCGCCAACCGGCGCGCTGCTGTAAGCCGCCGGCGGCGTATACTTTGTTGATTGCGCGCGCGGCATCACTATCGCGGCGCGCCCGCGACGCCGGTTGCCGCTCCCCCCGGCGTCCGCGCAACTCTGCGCGTCTACGCCCCCTTTTCCAATCCGTCTCAGCAGGCTGTTGAAAAAGGATTTTCACAGCCTGCCGCCTCGCTCTTATCTCTCCCACAGGGAGAGAAGCTTAAGGAAGGAAGCCAGTCTTCATGCAGGGTGTTGAAGACCACCTGCTTGGTAGACTCCAGAATCCTACTTTCTCCACACCCCGCTAGACGGCCTGTGGTGACTCGGTGGCGGGCGCCTCGGCGCCGGCCAGATCGGCCTGGCCTTTCTGGCGTTCTTCCTGCAGTTGTTTGCCTTCGATTACCGCATCGGCAACCGCGGCGGTGAACAGTTTGATGGCGCGAATGGCGTCGTCATTGCCGGGCACCCGGTAGGCGATCAGGTCAGGGTCGCAATTGGTATCGACCACCGCCACCACCGGAATATTGAGCCGGTTGGCTTCCGCCACCGCGATCTCTTCCTTCTTGGTATCGATCACAAACAGCGCGTCGGGCAAACGGCGCATGTTCTTAATGCCGCCCAGTGTCGCCATCAGTTTGGAGTGCTCGCGTCCCAGTTCGCTCATCTCCTTTTTGGTCAGCGCACTGACCATCGCCGGGTCGCTCATCTGCTCCTCCAGCTTCTTGAGCCGTTCGATGGAGGCGCGGATGGTCTGGAAGTTGGTCAGCATGCCGCCCAGCCAGCGGTTATTGACGTAGAACATGCCGCAGCGTTCGGCTTCCTCGCGCACGATGTCCTGGGCCTGCTTCTTGGTCCCCACAAACAGCAGCGTGCCCCCCGCCGCAATCAGGTCGCGGACGAAGTCGTAGGCGGTGCGAAACATCTTGACGGTCTGCTGCAGGTCGATGATGTGGATACCGTTGCGGGCGCCGAAGATGTAAGGCTTCATCTTGGGGTTCCAGCGGCTGGTCTGATGGCCAAAATGGACCCCAGCCTCCAGAAGCTGTTTCATGCTGATTTCGGTCATGGCTTGCCTTTCACTTTGGGCTGGCCTTTGGTTTTATCAACTGCCAGCACCGGGCGCAAAGCGCTAGTTGTTCATCGATTCCAGGAATTCGTCGTTGGTCTTGGTCCCCTGCATCTTGTCGAGCAGGAACTCCATCGCCTCCACCGCGTTGAGCTGCGAGAGCAGCTTGCGCAGAATCCAGACCCGGTTGAGCGTGCTGCGCGGCAGCAACAGCTCCTCCTTGCGCGTGGTCGAGCGCTGGATGTCGATCGTGGGGAAGATGCGCTTTTCCAGCAGCCGGCGGTCCAGCGCCACCTGCTGATTGCCGGTGCCCTTGAACTCTTCGAAGATTACCTCGTCCATCCGGCTGCCGGTATCGACCAGCGCGGTGGCGATAATGGTCAGGCTGCCGCCGTCTTCGGTATTGCGCGCCGCGCCGAAGAACTTCTTGGGCTTGTGCAGCGCGTTGGAATCCACGCCGCCCGACAGGATCTTGCCCGAGGGCGGCACCACGGTGTTATAGGCACGCGCCAGGCGCGTAATCGAGTCGAGCAGGATCACCACGTCGCGCCCATGCTCGACCAGCCGCTTGGCCTTCTCGATCACCATCTCGGCGACCTGCACGTGGCGGGTGGCGGGCTCGTCGAAGGTCGAACTAACCACCTCGCCCTTGACCGAGCGCAGCATGTCGGTAACTTCCTCGGGCCGCTCGTCGACCAGCAGCACGATCAGCACGATTTCGGGATGATTATGCGCGATGGCGCGCGCCAGCGCCTGCAGCATCATGGTCTTGCCGGTAAACGGCGCCGCCACGATAAGTCCGCGCTGCCCTTTGCCGATCGGCGCCACCAGGTCGATGATCCGCGTGGTGTAGTCCTCGTGGTCGTATTCCAGCTTGATGCGCTCCTGCGGATACAGCGGCGTCAGGTTATCGAACAGTATCTTGTCGCGAGCCTTTTCGGGCTCCTCATAGTTGATCGACTCGACCTTCAGCAGCGCAAAGTAGCGTTCGCCCTCCTTGGGCGGACGAATCAGGCCCGAGACGATGTCGCCGGTGCGTAGGTTGAACTTGCGAATCTGGCTGGGCGATATATAGATGTCGTCGGGGCCGGGCAGATAGTTGTAGTCCGGAGCACGCAGGAACCCGAACCCGTCAGGCAGGATTTCCAGCACCCCCTCGCCCAGAATCGAACCGTTTTTGGCCGATTGCGCCTGCAGGATGGAAAAAATCATCTCCTGCTTGCGCATGTTGGTCGCGCCGTCGATGTTGTACTCGCGCGCGATATGGGCCAGATCGGTGATCTTGGCGCTCTTAAGCGCCTTGAGGTTGAGCACCCCGACCTCACTGACCACCCCGGAGCTGACCGCCAGACCCGATACCACCGGCGCCGGGCTCTGCGCGGATGGCGAAGGTGCCGCGGGGGCGGCACTGCCGCCAGGCGCGGGAGCCGCCGCCGAACCGCCGTTGGACTCGACCCCGCTCAGCGCACCGCTGCCGTTGTGCTCCTCGACGCTGGCCGGCGTGTCGCCGGCTCCCTGCATCGATTCCACATCCTCTACTGTCTGGACGTCACCCTTGGGCACGCCACGCGGCCTGCCCAGGTTCCTTCCACGATACTTTCTACCTGATGACTGGTGTTGCAACTAATCCTCCACCGACGGCTGGCAATTGCTGATCCGTTATCCGGATATGTCTCGCCGCACAGAATTTACTAACCGCTCCCCGCTCGACGGATTTGACAACTGGTTCAACGCCTGGCGCGTGGGAGAGGGGGGCGTGCGAGCTTAAGAGTCCCGATCCCCGAAGGAGTCTTGGTGAGAGACCTGAACAAAAGTTAACCAACGTCAGTCAATCTGTCAACCGGGCATCGCCCGCGCCCACACCGCGCGCTCGACGCTCTGTTCACAGCCGGCCCGCCGCTTTGGGCGCCCCCCGGGCATAAAAGTAAGCCTGGCCGGACACCTGCTTTGCGGCCGCCTGTTGATTGCCGCTCACCGTCATACCGGCGGGCTGGCGGGCCACGCCGCCTTCAGCGCTCCGATTAGCTGACGCTCCAGCTCCCCGGACCTGAAACCGCATGCCGCCAGCAGCTCGGCAAGATCCGGCGCCACCGGCGCTATGGCGCTGACGCGCTCAGCGCGCCGCGGATGGTCGACCGCCAGATAAAGCGCGTGCAGGGCCTGACGCTCGAGGGCAAGCCGCGCGCGCGCCGAGCGGCAATAGAGCGGGTCGCCCAGGCACGGATGTCCGCTCGACGCCAGGTGGACGCGGATCTGGTGGGTCCGGCCGGTGCGTGGCCGCACCGCAACCACGCTGACCGGCATCGCCTCGCCCCTTGGCAAGGGAAGGTGGCAGCGCCCAATGACCGTCACCTCGCTTTGCGCTTCGCGGCCGGTCGCGGATTTGACCGACATGCGCCGGCGCTCGGTCTGATGGCGCCCGATGGGCCGGTCGATCGTCATGCGCTCGGCGCCCAGGTGGCCCGCGACCAGCGCGATGTAAATCTTCTCGACAGTGCGACGACGGAACTGATCGGATAGTGCGGCGCGGGCAAAACTGTCGCGCGCCACCACCATCACACCCGACGTGTCCTTGTCCAGGCGATGGACGATGCCGGCCCGCCAGGTGCCGTCCAGCTCGATCACCGACGCCAGGTCGGGAAAGCGCGCCACCAGCGCGTCGACCAGCGTGGAATGCGGATGGCCGGGCGAGGGATGCACCGCCATCCCGGGCGCCTTGTTGACGAAGATGAGATCGGCGTCCTCGTGCAGCACGTCCACCGGCGGGGCCGGCGCCGATGCCATCGCGGGAGCGGCCGGCGCGGGAATGTGCAACGCGATGCGGTCGCCGGCACGAATCGCGTCCGCGGCGCGCGCCGGCCGTTCGTTCATCACCACCAGCCCGGCCCTGATCGCCTTGAGGATCTGCGAGCGCGAATATTCCGGCGCCAACTCGCGCGCCAGGTACGCGTCAAGCCGCATCCGCTCGGGCGGACGGGCGACGAGGATGCGAATTTGTTCGGTCATGCGGCAATCGTCTGATCGCCATTTTAGACGATCGCCGGACCGGGGCGAAGGCGGCGGTCAGAGGCAGCTATCGCAGCCGCACCGAAAGGCAGCCTACTTCAACGGGAATTGTACCTCGGCCGGTCCCTTGGCCATCAGCCGCCCCTCCTGGTTCTTCATCTCCACGTCCACGGTGACGATTCCCACCCCGTTGGCCTGATCCGCTTCCTTCTTGATCACCTTGCCGGTCAGATAGGTAACGTCGCCGGTCAGGGCGGGGCCGATGTAGCGCGAGTTGCTGTGGATGATGAAAGCGAGTTCACCCGCCCAGTTGTTAAGATAATCCAACACCCAGGCGCCCATGGTGCGGCCGTACCCGTACCCGCGCGGCATTCCGATCAACCGCGCATACGGAGTGAACACGTGCCCGCGCGACGGACCGTAGTACAGCCCGTCGCCGTAGGTGGGATCGAGCTGGGCCTTTTCCTCGTCGCGCGACATTTCGGGCAGCCAGCCCGCGCTCAGCGTTGAGGAGGGCAGCGGGTCATTGTAGGCGGCGCCCCACACGTTGGAGGGATTGGCCCGGTATTCGGTGGTGAAGCTCTGGATGGTATGCGGACCGATGGGGCGCACCGGCAGGTCTGCGCCGTCGGCCACGTCGTTGAAGGTCTTGACCACGTGATTCTGGAAGGTGCGGTAGTAGGCGAATTTCTCCTGCTCGATCTTCTCCAGTTGCTCGGGCGTCCACACCGGTTCCTGCTCCTGGTCGGCGAAGGAACGCAGCTTGCGGGCGTTGGAGGCCAGATAACGGATCGAGGTGGAGCGCTGCTTGGCGACCACTTGTCCGCGATGGTTCTTGTAGGTGGTGTCGCCGCGCGAGAACATGGTCGGCCCGGCGAACTTGGTGTGTGTCACCCGATAGTCGAACAGCGCGCGCTCCACCGTGAACTTGTCGCCCGGATAGATGCGCGGTCCGTAAAACCACCATTCATCGCCGCCGAACAGCATGTGAGAGCCGGGCACCACGCCCTGGATCGCCGGCTGGGCGCCATGCCCGTCCGCGCAGGCCACGGAAAAGGACTGCGGCGCCACAAAGGTCCCGTAGGCGCTTTTGGCCGCGAACTCCTCGTCGTAAAATAGCCGGTTGGGGTTCTGCATCGCCTGCGCCCAGCGGCGGATGTCGTTGGCCGTAATCGGGTCCTTCAATACCGGACCGCCCACCGGCACGCCGATCCACCGATCGACGTCGCTGGTGTCCATCGGCTCCAGATCCGGCATCGTGGCTTTGTCGGCCATAGCAGTTCCCTCCTTGACTGATGTTCGTGAAATTCCCTTTAGGCCAGTTAGATGACCAAATGCAATCGCACGCACCCGGCCCGTACCGCTCCCAATGCCGCGGTACCAGGATGGGCCGGGCTGGCAACCGCGCCGGGTGCTTGATAGGTTGCGGCGGAATCGGTCATCTCATTGATAAGCTGGCAGACCCGGATGCTGGGGGTGCGCAGCCCGCAACGTTCGGATGTGGAGGGCCATGATGCTCACCGGGATCAAGGTGGTCGAGTGCGGTCAGGGCGTGGCGGCGGCTTTTGCCGCCAAACTCTTCGCCCTGCTGGGCGCGGAGGTAATCAAGGTCGAGCCACCGCAGGGCGACCTCACCCGTTTTCGCGGCCCGTTTCGGGGCAACACGCCCAACCCCGAGCGCAGCGGCATGTTCATCTACCTTAACGCCGGTAAGCTGGGCGTGACTTTGGACTTGACCGCGGCCCAGGACCGCGAACGCCTCCATCGCCTGCTCGACCGTGCCGACATCCTGCTGCACAACGTGCTGCCGCCCGATCGGGCCGAACTGGGGCTGGACGGCGCGGCCTTGAGCGCGGCCCATCCCCAGTTGGTGATCACTACCATCTCGCCCTTCGGCGATTCGGGCCCGCGCGCGCACTGGCGCGGCTATGAACTCAACGCCTTTCACGGCGGCGGGATGGCGTCGCTGATTCCGCTGGGCTCGCCGTTTCCCGACCTGCCGCCACTCAAGATTTACAGCAATCAGGCCGAGCTGATGGGCGGGTTGCACGCTGCCATGGTGGCGGCGGCGGCACATTGGAATTGCACCCGCGGCGGCGGCGGTCAGACGGCCGACATCTCGATGCAGGAATGCCTGGCCGCGATGCTCGAGTTGAGCCTGGTGTATTACACCTATGCCGGCAACGTCACCTCGCGCACCAACACCGCCTATTCCAACACCGTGGAATGCGCCGATGGCAGCGCGCTGATTACGATTCTGGACGAGCCGCAATGGCAGCGGCTGGTGGAAGTGATGGGCAATCCGGAATGGGCCCGCACCGAGCCGTTTTCCACCCGCGTCAAGCGCGGCATCAACGCCGATGCCCTGCGCGCCCTGATGAGCGATTTGTGGCATGACTGGAAAGTCGCCGACGTCTGCCGCGTGGTGCAAGACGCGCGCATTCCGATCGCGCCGCTCAACCGCATCGAAGATGTGGTCAACGATCCGCATCTGCGCGCGCGCGGGATCTTCGTCCGCTTCCCCACCGGCGACGACGACCCCGGCGTGCTGGCCCCCGGCATGCCGTTCAAGTTAAGCACCGTCAGCCCGCCCGAACCGACGCGCGCGCCGCGCCTGGGCGAGCACAATCGCGCCGTCTTCGGCAACGGCGTCATCGCGCCGCCACGTCCCGCCGCGCCGACCGCGTCCATCCAACGGTCCGCCGACGCCTGCGGGCCGCTGGCCGGGGTTCGCGTGCTCGATTTCACCCATGTGTGGGCGGGTCCCTACTGCACGCTGCAATTGACCCATCTGGGCGCCGAGGTGATGCGGGTTGAGACGTCCAAGCGGCCCTGCATCAACCGCATCATCCCGCCCTTCGCCGACGGGCAGGCGGGGGTCAACCGCGCCGGCAGCTTCAACCAGTGGAACCAGGGCAAGCGCAGCCTGCAACTGGACCTCGCCAACCCCCGCGCCATCCAACTGTGTTACGAAATCGTGCGCCATTGCGACGTGGTGGTGGAAAACTTCGCTCCCGGCGTGATCGGGCGCATGGGCCTGGGCTACGACACTTTGCGCAAGTTCAAGCCCGACCTGGTGATGGCGTCGATCTCGGGCTACGGGCAGTTCGGGCCCTATCGCGACCTGGTCAGCCTGGGGCAGCAGACCGCGGCGCGCGCCGGGATGTTCTGGCTGACCGGCTATCCCGACGACCAGCCGCGCCAGGTCGGCATCTCCTACGCCGATCCGGTAGCGGGCGTGTTCGGCGCATTTGCCATTATCTCCGCCCTGCTGCATCGCGACCGCACCGGGCAGGGCCAGTACATCGACCTGTCGATGTGGGACACGCTGGAGATGATGCTGGCCGAATCGATCATCGAATACGACCTGACCGGACGTCAGCCGCAGCGGATGGGCAACAAGGACAAGTGGATGGCGCCGCACGAAGCCTACAAGGCGTCGGGCGACGCCGAGCAATGGGTCGCGATCGCGGTGCCCAACGAGCGCGAATGGCGCCGGCTGTGCGAAGCGATCGGCCAGCCCGCCCTGGCGCGCGACCCGCGCTTTTGCAGCGCCGAGATGCGCAAGCGCAACGAGGCGGCGCTCGACGAAATCATCAGTGCGTGGACGCGCACGCGCGAGCGATGGGAAATCACCGAGGCTTTGCAGCGCGCCGGAGTGGCGGCATTTCCCACCCTCAACAATCGCGACGTTGCGCACGACCCGCACATGCGGGCGCGCGGCTTTCTGCTCGAGCGCGACCATCCCGAAATCGGGCGGCGCACCCACGCCGGCATCCCGTGGACGATGTCGGGCACGCCCTGCAACGTGCGCGCCGCCGCCCCGCTGCTGGGCGCAGACACCGATTCGATCCTGAGCAATCTGCTTGGCTACTCCGCCCGTCAGATTGCACAGTTGCGCGCCGACGGCGTGTTGAATTAGAAGGCCTGGTTCGGGTCTGTACAAACCGTCGCACTGGAGGTGCACTCGATGGCTTTGCTCCGGATGTACGCGATAACCACAATCGTGCTCGCGCTCAAGATGTCGGCGATCGCCTTCGTACAGGGACGCGCCCGCACCAGCGCCGGAGTCTTCATCAATCCCGAAGACGCCGCGGCCTTCGGCGGCAAGGCGGCGGCCGAAGAGCCCGAAATCGTCCAGCGCGCGGCGCGCGCCTGGCGCAACGACCTGGAGAACATCCCGATCTTCCTGATCCTGGCCTGGATTTACGTCGCGGCCGGCCTGCCCGCGACCGCCTTCGTGATCTACTGCATCGTGTTCATGGCGGCCCGCATCGCGCACACCATCTGCTATATCAATTCGATCCAGCCCTGGCGCACAGCGGCTTTCGCGATCGGTTCGCTGACGACGCTGGCGCTGATCGTTCATCTGTTCATCGGCGTAGTGATCGCCTGAGGTCAGGCGCAGCCGACCCTGAAACCCGGCGCCCCGGGCGGAGCATCCAAACCACGCGCCAAACAGGAATGAGAGCGGCATATTTTCCATCCTCGGCCGCGCCCGGCACTGCAAAATAAGGTTTTGGCGTTGATATGGCGGATCCGAAACTGCGGCAAATCCAACAGTGGTTCTGGCGGTCGATCGCGGGCACGCCAGGCGAATATGAGTTCGTGCACGAACTCGTGGCGCAGATCGAGCCCAGCCGCACCCTGGATCCCGCGGGACGCCTGGCCGTTTACGCCGACGCCTACTTCTTGCGGCTGCGCGACGTGCTGGCCGAAGACTTTCCCCGCATCGCCAAACTGCTGGGCGAACAAGCCTTCGACAACCTGATCCGCGCCTATCTGAAGGGCCATCCGTCAACCGAGCCGTCGGTGCGCCATCTGGGACGCGCGATGGTGCACTTTATCCGCAGCCGCGAGGACATGCCCGCCTGGCTTGCTGACCTCGCGGCGCTGGAATGGGCGCGCGTCAACGCCTTCGACGCTCCCGACGACGAGCCGCTGACCGTTGCCAGGCTGGCCGAAATCGATTCGGCCACCTGGCCGCAACTGCGGATGTACCCGGTGCGCTCGCTGGAAGTGGTCAACGCCGCCTGGCCGGTTCATCGCCTGTGGGCGGACGAAGGTCCTGAGCGGCTGGCCCCGGCGCCGACCTCGATCAGGGTGTGGCGGCGCGCCGATTTCCACGTGGTGCACGCGCCCATGGATGAGCGCGAAGCCGCCGCTGTGGCGCGTCTGTTGCGCGGCTCGACCTTCGCCGAAATCTGCCAGACCTTCGAGGACCTCGACGAACAACAGGCCGCCGAGCAGGCTGGCGCGATGCTGCTGCGTTGGCTGCAGGACGGCCTAATCGCGCGCACCGAATAAGAGCGTGCTGCTGAATAAAAATTGTCGATTTTCCAACAATGAGGGTTAAATTGGCGTCTCCGGAGGGAAATCGACATTCCGGCAGCGAAGAGGCCAGGGACGCGCGCGCCTGCGGGCTCGCGCCTCTGCACAAAGTGCGCACCAAAGAGTGCGCTCTTTCGGTTTGGATCGGCAATTTGCTATCAAGGCAAACAAAAGGTGACCATCAGACGCATCGGTGTCGGCGCGCCGACAGCCTGTAGGTGCGGCAGAGCCCTTCGCATTGGATTTGCTGCTTCATGGCGGACGCCGCTGGGATGGACGCGGCGGCCGCTTTTGCTTCGTCCAAGTCCGCCAGTGGCGCCGCATCATTGTTGCCGAGAGCGTGTTCGATGGCGATCGGCTCGGGGAGAGACAGCATGAGGGAAGAGATGATCGAGCTGGCGCATGCGCATGCAGCGGCAGAGGGCGCCGGCGACCTGGAGGCCACGCTGGCCACCCTTGAGCCCGACCCGGTGTATGAATTGCAGCCTGAAGGGCGGGTGCTGTGCGGAATGGACGCGGTGCGCCGCTACTACGAACATTTCTTCACGCACTTCCAGCCCTTGGTTGAAGGCTACCAACTGCGCAGCGAATGGGTAACCGACCACGGTATCGGACAGGAGTACCTAATCCACGTGCGCCTGCCCGACGGGCGGCGCGAGGATCACGCCATCATCGGCATCCTGGTGTTCGGCCGCAACAAGCTGGCCGGCGAGCGCCTGTGGGCGGGCGAGCGCCTGCTACGCCTGATGATGGGCCCGGTGTACGATTGCGCCATACCAATTTAACCCAAAAACATCAGTCATTGGCGTTGGAAGTGCACCAGTCACCCTCAGCCTCGCCCTCTCCCTGGTCAGGGAAAGGGGATCAAAAAGAGCCTCTCCCACAACTTGATTGGCGGCGAAGAGATGGAAAACAGCGGCGGCATATTTTTCTAGCCTCGCCCGCGCCTGAGAACCCGGTCCGCAGGCGCAAACTGGGAGAGCCCGGAGAGCGATTTTGCTCCAGCAAGATCGCTCTCCGGGGCGTGCAGGTACGCTGCGAGCAACCGGTTGGGCATCTCGAAGTGCAGTTTTCCGGTTTATGCAATACGACAAGCGTCCTTCGCCGGAGAAGGGAAGAACGTCAGGCCGCATTACGTCTCGATCAGCACAATCTTCGGGGCGCGGCGGCGTTCTATGAACAGGCGGGCCTTGTGGCGCAGGGCGCCGGCTTCGTACTGGCGCTGGCTGGCGCGGATTTCGTCGGTGTACGCGGCCAGTTCGTTGCACAGCCGCTCGATGTCGATTCCGGCGCGGCTGGGGCGCAGCTCCTCCAGCGCCATCATCGCCTGCGAGAGCAGGTTGATCGTGGCCTGACGGCCGCCGCGTGAAAAGCGCAGATGCAATCCCACGGCGACGCGATGCAGCGCGCCGATCACGTCCTTGAGCGGCTGGGCGGCGTCGTAGCCCAGCATTTCCAACTGCTCGCTGGCGGCGAAATAATCGCCGCGGTTGAAGCTGTCGATTGCCTCGCGCAGGGTGGGCGGCGGCGCCGCCGAAGGTTGCGGATTGCGCTGCATTGGGATTCACATCCGACGTCCGCCTAGAGCTGTTCCTTCTCTTCGACCGCGCTGAATTCGCGCTCCGAGAGCGCGCGCACCTTCTGACTGCCGTACAGATTGTAGAGGTCGAACAAAACGCTCTTGTGCGGGCGGACCTTGCCCAGCGGGCATTTGCGCCAGTCCTCCAGCGACTCGTCGCAGTAGCCCATCCGGTGCTCGCCGCATTTGGGCTGCAGATAGAGGGCGATTTCAGGCAGGACCTTTTTGATCTCGGCGCGCATCAACGCGACCATCCGGCGGATTTCCCACTGGGCACGCACGCATAGCCGCAGATCGCAGATGTGCAGCATCTCGGCGAAGTTCACCATCACGTGGAAATTGGTGGGCGCCGCGTTGGGCAGCACGAAGCGCGCGTCCTCGGCGGGCACGCCGGCGGCCAGTGCGCGCGCGTACAGCGCGGAAATCTTCGCCGTCAGCTCCTCGTATTCCCCCGCCAGGCCCGCGCGGCTCCACGATTCGGGTAGCACGTAGGCGAGCTTGTTTTCCTTGAACTTGACGTAGCGCTGGCTTTGCTGCTCGAAGCTGATGCCGATACGATGGCGGACGAACTGATGCGACAGCGAGCGCGACACGTTGCTGATCGCGAACCAGAACACCACCTGCTCCAGCGGCGAGGCGTGCCCGGTCTTGAGCCGCTCGGCGATAAATTTGCGGATTTGGTCGTGGCCGATCTTCTCGGCGCGGATCTTCTCCCAGATCTCGGCGGGCGTCTCCGCCGAGTAGCAGGTGCGGAAGGCCGCATACAGCTTCTCCAGCGGCATCGCCGCGTAATCGATCAGCTTGACCGCCATCACCGCCTGATTGCTCACCTGGAAAACACCTGCCCTCGATTATAGCCCAACCGCGCGATTATAACCGCGGCCGTCCGGGGCGGATATCATGGCGGTCGGGCTTGTCCACAGCGGCGCCAACGGCCGGCAGGAACAACGTGCTACGCGCCCAGCATGCGGCGGACGACGCGCTCGATGCGGTTGAACGCCTCGCTCAGGTTCGCCATCGAGGTGGCGTAGGAGATCCGCACATGCTGGGGGGCGCCGAAGTCGTTGCCGCCGACCAGCGCCACTTGCGCCTCATCCAGCAGCATCCGCGCTACACCGTCGCCGTCGCCCAGCGGCTCACCCTTCCATTTGACGCCCAGCAGCGGCGTGACGTTGGGGAAGGCGTAAAACGCCCCGTCAGGGACGTTGGGCAGGCTAAAGCCGGGCAGCGCGCGCACGCGCTCGACCACGAAGTCGCGCCGCCTGCGGAACTCCGCCACCATCGCGGCGACCTCGTCCTGCGGCCCGGTGATCGCCTCGATCGCCGCGGCCTGCGCGATCGAATTGGGATTGCCGCTGTTCTGCCCTTGCAGGCGCGCCACCGCGCTTATCACCTCGCGCGGACCGGCGACAATTCCCAGCCGCCATCCGGTCATCGCGTAGGTCTTCGACAGCGAATTGAGCACGATGCCGCGCTCTCGAAGCCGCGGTTCGATTGTGAACAGATGGGGCGGGCGGCCGTCGTAGGTCATGTGCTCGTAGACGTCGTCGCACAGCACCCACAGCCCGGCCTCCAACAGCACCCGGCTGATGGCGCGTAGATGCTCCTCGCGATACACGGCGCCGGTCGGATTGCAGGGCGAATTAATGATGATGCCGCGGCTGTTGGCGCTCAGGGCCGCGCGCAAATCCTGCGCACCCAGGCGAAAACCCTGGCCTTCCGGCGCTGGCACCAGACGCGGCTGCGCGCCCGACAGCCGCACCATCTCGGCGAAGCTGACCCACGCCGGGGTCGGGATGATGACCTCGTCACCCTCGTCGAACAGGGTGGCGATGGTGTTGAAGGCGCCCTGCTTGCCGCCCGCCGACGCCATTACCTGCGCCGGCTCGTAGTCCAGGCCGTTGTCGCGTTTGAGCTTGGCGCAGATCGCCTGCTTCAAGCGGCTGGTCCCGCTCACCGGCGTGTACTTGGTCTGCCCCGAGGCCATCGCCCGGCGCGCCGCCTCCTTGATGCGTTCGGGGGTGTCGAAGTCCGGCTCGCCAGCAGCCAGCGAGATCACGTCGACGCCGGCCTCCTTCAGTTCGGTGGCGCGCGCCTCCGCCGCCATCGTGGCGGAGGGCCGCAGCGCGGCTACTCTGCGGTTGAGCTTGAGCATTGCGACTTCCTTCACTGACTCATCGCACACCAGGTGCGTAGCAATTGGGTCAAGCGTCCGACGGGCACCCGGACGCGGAGTTACTGCGACAGCAAATCGCCGGGGCGGGGCTCCGGCGCGCATAACAGGCGGCCGTCAAGCGAGCCGCCGGCGCCGCATCAATCCAGTTTGAGCTTTTCGCGCAGGCGCTGCATCACCGGCGGTGGCACCAGGGCCGGCAGCCGCTGTCCGTAGGCGGCGACTTCCTTGATCAGGTGGGAGGCGGAGAAGAACAGCGAGGGGTTGGCGAACAGGAAGACCGTCTCCACGTTGGGCTTCATGTACTTGTTCATGTGGGTCATACCCAGTTCGTACTCGAAATCGGTGACCGCGCGCAG
>Ga0070737_10004476_pt1 | contig 14015 bp, 12 predicted proteins | sample Coa_R1_10_FD_66438 | JGI IMG/M metagenome (GOLD analysis project Ga0070737, IMG submission 66438) | Surface soil microbial communities from Centralia Pennsylvania, which are recovering from an underground coalmine fire - Coalmine... | ecosystem: Environmental > Terrestrial > Soil > Unclassified... | reverse complement strand
CAAGGGCAATGAAAATGGCATTACATGATGCCGGATTAAAACCGGAGGAAATTGACTATATCAATGCCCATGGCACCAGCACTGATTATAATGATAAATTTGAGACACTTGCTGTAAAAGAAGTGTTTGGAGATTATGCCTACAAATTGCCGATCAGTTCCACTAAATCCATGACAGGACATTTGCTCGGCGCTGCCGGCGGAATAGAAGCGATTTTCACCTTATTGGCAATGAGAGATAGTATGCTCCCTCCTACCATTAATTATGAAACACCAGATCCGGAATGTGATTTGGATTATGTGACAAATGCTGCAAGACCAAAAGAACTAAAAGCAGCAATGAGCAATTCCCTTGGCTTCGGCGGGCATAATGCTACGATTATATTTAAGAAATATGAATAAAAGGAAAAAACCAAGCCTGTTAGGCTTGGTTTTTTTGTCAAGCTCCATTGATCGCCCATGAACGTAACTACAAGTGGTTCATAAAATGTAGAAAGGCAATTTAATGCTAAATGGGGTGCGGAGATGGGAATTATCCGAACGGATCAATGGCTAAAGGATTACTTTGACCGTCCAATGAAAATCTGTGAAAAGCTTAAGCCGTACTTTAAAGGACAAACAGCAGATGATATCTATAATCAGCTGCTGAAATTTGGCATGTATCGTCCATCAAAAGCATCAAGAAATCATTTAGGGGACATGATCGATTACAATGCCTGGGAAAAGGTGGATAAAATATTTCGGAAATATCAAAAAAAATGGTCCGGCCCAGATATTCCAATCTTCCTGTTTCCCTTGGGACAAGAAAGAGGATTTTTCCTCAGACAGTCGGAAAGGCGTAAGGCAGGAGTGTCTTTCCCGGATAAGATGTTTTTATTTCTTTCTTATTATGATGACCCGAAAGAAATTGAAGCGTTGTTTGTCCATGAATACCATCATGTATGCCGGCTGCGTGCCTTAAATAAAAGATTAGAGGAGTATACTCTGCTGGATTCGATCATAATTGAAGGACTGGCAGAATATGCGGTTCTGGAGAATTGCGGGGAAAAATACTTAGCAAATTGGTGTCATATGTATTCAGAAAGGGAATTAGATTTTTTTTGGGATCAATTTCTGAAAAAACGCTTGAATCGAAAAAAGCATGAACGGGTTCATGATGAATTATTATACGGGGGAGGAAGGTTTCCACAGTTGCTCGGATATGCTGCAGGATACCATATTGTAAGCAAATATTATAGCAGAAATCAATATACTGCAAAAAGCTCCTTTACGATATCTGCTTCCCGGTTTATTAATGAATAAATAGCTTGTTTACTAGAAAGCTTGTTGTTTCAAGCTTTTTTTTGTCAATAACTAACAGAATAGTATGAATATATTAAAAAATGTGTTGCAAATGTCAAAAATATGAATTAGAATTTTATGTAAAGATAGTTCATTTATAGTCGTTTTATATTTTTTTTCCAAATAGATAGGTTAATAGTATTTTTGTTTTTGACTGCCACTATGTTTAGGGGGATTTGTTTTGAATAGTAAACCACTATTAGAAATACAGAACCTACGCACATCATTTCGAATTCAGGATCATTATTTTGCAGCTGTAGATAATGTTACGTTAACGGTCAATGAGAACGAAGTAGTGGCCATTGTTGGTGAATCAGGCTGCGGAAAAAGTGCCCTGGCTCTATCGATTATGGGCCTGCACCCTCAGGAAAGAACGAAGCTGGAAGGCAATATATCTTTTCGAGGGAATAATTTACTTTCGCTAACCGTTCCAGAATTGAATAAAATTCGCGGAAAAGAAATCGGGATGATCTTCCAAGATCCACTTACAGCTCTTAATCCCTTAATGACATGTGGGAAACAGATTGAAGAAAGTATGACCTACCACACCAATTTATCAAAATCAGAAAAGAAAGCAAAAGCGATCGAACTATTAAAAAAAGTTGGAATTACCACTCCCGAACGTACATATAAGCAATATCCTCATGAATTATCCGGCGGAATGCGTCAGCGTGTCGTGATCGCTATTGCCATCGCCTGTGATCCGCTACTTCTCATTGCGGATGAACCAACAACTGCATTAGATGTGACAATCCAAGCACAAATCATGGATTTGCTTAAAGAACTGCAGCATCAAATGAAAACGGGCATCATTCTCATCACACATGATCTCGGAGTGGTAGCGGAAATGGCTGATCGGGTGGCGGTTATGTATGCCGGGGAGATTGTTGAACTGGCAAATGTACATACTTTATTTTCAAATCCGCTCCATCCATATACGAGATCACTGTTCAATTCCATTCCATCTTCTGCTTCATCAAAGGAAAGGCTGCATGTGATCGAAGGGGTCGTTCCTTCCCTGCAAAACTTACCAAGGAAGGGCTGCCGCTTTAAAGACAGGATCCAATGGCTGGATGAACATGAACACGAAGAAAATCCAGTCTTGCGGGAAATAAGTCCCAATCATTTTGTTCGATGCACTTGCTATCAAAACTTTTATTTTCCAGAAACAGGCATAGGAGACGGGAACAATGGAATTTCTAAAAATTAATCATCTTAAAGTGTATTATCCGATCCGCGGCGGTTTTTTTCGAAGAGTGGTCTCCCAAGTAAAGGCAGTAGATGATATCAGCTTTGAACTAAGACAAGGGGAAACATACGGGCTTGTCGGTGAATCAGGCTGCGGAAAGACAACTACCGGTCGAACGATTATTGGACTAAATAAGGCAACCTCTGGAGAAATTCTGTTTGAAGGCAAAGATTTGGCGCAATTAAGCAGGCGAGAGTTTCATCAATATCGCAAAGATATTCAAATGATCTTCCAAGATCCTTATTCCTCTTTAAATCCGCGAAAGCGAGTGTTGGATATTATCGCGGAACCAATTAGGAATTACGAGAGATTATCACCGGGAGAAGAAAAGAAGAAAGTTCAGTTTTATATTGAGAAAGTAGGCTTAAACCCTGAATCAATTGCTAAATATCCGCATGAATTTTCCGGGGGTCAGCGCCAGCGGATCGGCATTGCCAGGGCGCTAACCTTGAAGCCAAAGTTGATTATTGCGGATGAGCCTGTATCGGCACTTGATGTATCGGTTCAGGCCCAAGTGTTGAATTTCATGAAAGATATCCAAAAGGAGTTTCAGTTAACTTATCTATTTATCAGCCATGACTTAGGGATCATTCGACATATGTGTGACAGGATTGGAATCATGTATCGCGGTCAATTCGTAGAAGAGGGGACAAGCGAGGACATTTATACAAACCCTCAGCATATTTATACAAAGAGATTGATTTCTGCCATACCAGATATGAATCCGGCAAATCGCGAGAAACAATTGTTACTGCGCAAGGAAGTTCATGCAGAATATAAACATTCATACGGTCAATACTTTAATGCCGAGGGTAAGAGTTATCCGCTTAAACCTATTTCTGCTACCCATTCGGTTGCACTGCCTTAGGAGGGGGACAGACAAATGTTGAAATTTATCTTGCGACGAATCGTATTTATGATCCCTCAGTTATTGATCTTAAGCATTCTAATCTTTGCCTTGGCTAAAGCCATGCCTGGGGACGCGTTAACAGGGCGTCTTGCAAGTAATCCAAAAATGGACGCGCATACATTAATGGAATTAAAACATAAATTAGGTATGGACGATCCCTTACCTATTCAATATGGACGTTGGATTAAAGGGTTGTTCCATGGCGATTTGGGAATGTCCATCATTCATCAAATCCCAGTTACCCAGCTAATTGCCGGAAAATTGGGGAATACCATCCTGTTAGGGGTAGCGGTGTTGATTTTAAGTTACTTGATTGCCATTCCTTTAGGCGTTATTAGCGGTCGTTGGACGGATACATGGGCAGATAAATTGATTGTCGGCTACAATTACGTAACATTTGCCACTCCATTGTTTATTTTTGCCTTACTTGTCTTGTTTATTTTTGGTTTTGTCCTTGGCTGGTTTCCTACAAGCGGCAGTATCGATATTCAAGCGCAAAATGGTACATTTGCTTACTATATGAGCAAATTGAATCACCTCGTGCTCCCGGCCTTTTCCGGTGCTATTGTTAGTACAACCGTTACGATTCAATTTTTGCGGAATGAGATTATTGATACGAAATTAAAAGACTTTGTGAAAACCGCCAGAGCGAAAGGTGTCAGCGAATCAAAGGTTTACAATCATCATATTTTTAGAAACTCGCTTTTGCCGATCGCTGCCTTCCTTGGCTATGACATTGTTTATGTAATTGGCGGTTCGGTATTTTTGGAATCTATTTATGGGTATCCGGGAATTGGACAACTATTTTTGACCTCCATCATGCAGCGGGATTATAGTGTTGTAACGGCACTTGTGATGATTTCTGGCTTAGCAACATTAGTGGGAACATTGCTGTCAGATATTATTTTGAGTGCTGTCGACCCGCGCATCAGAATCGAATAATAAGAGGAATGGAGAATCATAATGAAAGTTGAAATCATCAATCCTAAGCAGCAAAAACAGAAAAAGGAAAAGAAACATGGTGTCTTCTCGATTCTTTGGCGGGAAATTGTGAAAGATAAACTGGCGCTTGCATCACTGATGCTCTTAGGACTTATTCTGATCATAGTCTACGGGACGTCACTGCTCTTAAACCAAGATAAAATTGTCAAGGTCGATTTATTATCCATCTATTCTCCGCCTTCAGCAGAGCATTGGCTTGGAACTGATTATGGCGGTCGGGATATATTAGGACAGCTGATTATTGGGGCGAGAAACTCCTTTACGATTGGATTATGTATTACATTGCTAACTGGCTGTATAGGTTTATGTGTCGGATTATGTGCCGGCTATTTTGGCGGTAAAGTGGACAATACGATCATGCGGGTGATTGATTTCTTCCTCATCCTGCCGATGTTAATGTTAATCATCGTATTTGTTTCCATCTTGCCAAAATATAATGTATTCAGCTTTATCTTAATTATGAGTGCCTTTCTATGGACAGGGAAAGCTAGATTAATAAGATCGAAAACGCTCGCAGAAAGAGAGCTAGATTATGTAAGTGCCTCAAAGACATTAGGAACACCGGATTGGAAAATCATTTTCCGAGAAGTACTGCCTAATTTAAGCTCGATCATCATTGTTAACTTAACATTAAATCTTGCCGGAAACATCGGAATAGAATCTGGGCTAACCTATCTCGGCTTTGGTTTACCGGAAAGCACCCCGAGTTTAGGGACGCTGGTCAGCTATGCGACCAATCCGGACATCTTGCAGAATAAATGGTGGGTTTGGTTACCTGCATCATTGCTGATTCTAGTGATGATGCTGTGTATAAATTACATCGGCAATGCTTTCAAACGCGCTGCTGATGCAAGACAAAGATTAGGATAAAGGGGGAACAAACAAAATGAAGAAGAAACATGGATTGAAGTTTCTAAGTCTTCTTGTTGTCTTAGGCATGCTCCTATCAGCCTGCTCCAACTCAACGAGTGGAAGCGGGAATACCGCATCAAAAGGGAATGCCGAAGAAAATATCGGGAAATTTCCGAAATCTGTGAAGAATAACAAAACACCAATCAAGGATGGAACGCTTCATTACGCACTCGTTTCCGATACACCTTTTGAAGGCACGTTGAACTATGCATTTTATGAAGGTCAGCCGGATGCTGATGTCATGCAATTTTTTGACATTCCGTTATTCTCGGTAAATAAGAACTATGAAATAACAAATGACGGGCCAGCAACATACAAGCTTTCCAATGACAATAAAACCATTACAGTCACCATTAAAGACAATGTGAATTGGTCAGACGGCAAACCGGTTACGGCCCAAGATTATGAATATTCATTCCTTGTCATCGGTAACAAAGATTATACAGGTGTTCGATATGGGGATGAGCTTATGCAAAGTATCGTGGGAATGAAAGAATATCACGAAGGAAAAGCCTCAAATATTTCCGGAATAAAAATCATTAACGACAAAACTCTTTCGATTACGTTTACAAAAGCAAATCCGTCATTATTAACAGGGCTATGGGCATATGCAATGCCTAAACATTACTTAGGTGATGTTCCAATTAAAGATTTGGCAAAATCAGATAAAATCCATAAGGCACCAATCGGTTTTGGACCTTTTAAAATTAAAAAGATCGTTCCGGGAGAATCTGTTGAGTTTGAGCGCAATGACGATTTCTATGCTGGAAAGCCAAAGTTAAAATCGATTATTTTGAAAGTCGTGAACCCTAAGGTTATTGTCCAGGCGCTTAAAAAAGGCGAAGTCGATGTGGCCGGAGAATTTCCAGAAGATCAATATATGGCTGCCAAAGGGTCTAAAAACATCCAGTTGATCGGCCAAATTGATTTAGCATACAATTATATCGGCTTTAAATTGGGCCACTGGGATGCGAAAAAATCTGTAAACGTGATGGATAATCCGAAATTCCAAGATAAGCGCCTCCGCCAGGCGATGGCCTATGCCATCGACACAAAAACTGTCGGTGATAAGCTTTACCATGGGTTAAGATTCCCGGCTACATCGTTAATTCCGCCATCCTTCCCAGACTGGTATGATAAGAATGCCAATGCGATAGGTTATGATCCAGCAAAGGCGAAAAAATTATTGGATGAAGCAGGCTACAAAGATATTGATGGCGATGGTTTCCGTGAAGATCCGAATGGCAAGAAATTTACGATTAACTTCTTGTTCATGAGCGGCGGAGATATTGCTGAACCGCTGGCGAAATTCTATATCCAATGCTGGAAAAATGTCGGCTTGAATGTTCAACTAGTTGACGGCCGCCTGGCAGAATTCAACTCCTTCTATAAAATGGTACAAAATGATGATCCGAAAGTAGATATTTTTGCTGGTGCTTGGGGGACAGGCACAGATGTTGATCCTTATGGGTTATACGGCAGAGATGTTTCATTTAACTACTCTCGCTTTGTAAGCGATAAAAACGATCAATTATTAGCGGACGGCCATTCGGAAAAAGCCTTTGATCATGCTTATCGTAAGAAAATTTACGATGAATGGCAAACCTATATGAATGATGAAATGCCGGTCATTCCGACATTATTCCGTTCAAACATTACACCAGTCAATAATCGTGTAAAAGGATTAAATGCAAATTATGGTACAGATGTTAACGCTTGGGCAAATGTTACGGTTACAAGTGCAACTCCAGATGTAGAATAAACAAAATCAAAAAGGGATGGTCCTATTATGGATCATCTCTTTTTGTTGGTATAGTGGAAAATAAGGGGGATTTGGTAAAAAAACAATTCTTCAAGTCAATTGGGTAAATATCTATTGAAAGGAATAATTTAACTAAGGTCTGCCTATACTGATTGACAAATAGATTGTTGAAGTGAGGGGTTGTATGAATGTTATATCTTCATGATGTATGGGTCAATTGGTTTGAAGGGGAAGAGAACGGTTATAATGTTTGCCACTTCCACGAGTGGCGCAAAGATGACTGTGTCGAGTTATTAGACCAAGTACCATTGTTAAAAGTTGAAACTTGTCTTTATAACTATATTGAAAACGACTTATCGGAATTACCTCAGCAACTTCTAAATGATATTTACCAAAAAGCCTATTTAAGAAAAAATCATGAAAGAATTCAGCTTGATTATTGTTTTGTTGTGACAGATGGGACGGGCATATTGGCAGTCGATACGATCGGTTATAATATCCCGATTCGCAAAAGCCGATTAATCCCAAGACAAGAGCAGCTTGTCTATGAAATGATCAGCACCCACGAGCCGCAAAATTATCAATTTCAACTACAGACAAAGCAGAAAGATTTCCATATCCTATCTCCTGAGCCGGAATTAATGAGAGGGTTAACAAGAAAAGAGCGGCAATTAAAGCAGCTGTTATTTATGGCATTGGATCAATTGTTCTCATCCAAAAATGAAGCAGAAGTCCGCTATTGGTTGACTGAATGGTGTCCTGAAAGATATGCCAGCATTCAAGAATTACCATTTGAAGAAGCTTGGGCACAGCTTTTCGAGGAAGCCAAGTATGGATGGTCCAAGAAGCATGAAGTCTTCTGTGAAAATATCATTAAAGGGCAGCCGTTTTTTGAAAAGCTCTGGGAAATGGAACATGGCCCGAAAGTAAATTAAAAGCCTAACCTCTAAGGGGTCAGGCTTTTTGTTTTACTTTCTACTTCTTCCGAGTCCCATCGCATGTTCCATTTCCTTAAGTGTTGAACTTGCAACTTGATTGGCCTTTTCAGCACCGCGGTTCAGGATATCATCCAACTCGCTTGATTCCATTAAATGATAGTATTTTTCCTGAATAGGTTTAAATTCATGAATGACCACTTCAGCTAAATCACTCTTAAATGCTCCATAACCCTTACCTTGATACATTTCTTCTAACTCTGGAATGGATTTATTGCTTAAAACTGAATAAATTGATAACAGGTTGGAAATTCCCGGTTTGTTTGCAACATCGAATTTCACGATCCCCTCTGAATCAGTTACGGCACTTTTAATTTTTTTCTCGATTTGTTTCGGTTCATCCAGTGGGGTAATCACACTTTTTTTGTTTGGATCCGATTTGCTCATTTTTTTCGTTGGTTCCTGCAGGGACATAATCCTGGCCCCTGCTTTAGGGAGACGAATATCCGGAATGGTCAATACTTCTCCATACTTTTTATTAAATCTTTCTGCAAGATCCCGGGTTAATTCCATATGCTGTTTTTGATCTTCGCCGACAGGAACTAAATCTGTATGATACAATAGTATATCTGCTGCCATCAGCGGCGGATAGGTCAAGAGGCTGGCAGATACTGCTTCTTTCCCTGCTGATTTATCTTTAAATTGGGTCATACGCTCAAGTTCGCCAATATATGCAATACATTGCATGATCCAGCCTGCCTGGGCGTGGGCGGGAACCTCGGATTGGATAAACAAAGTTGCTTTATCCGGATTGATACCGACAGCCAGATACAATGCGGCCAGGCTGCGAATATTTTGCCTTAAGCTTACCGGATCTTGCGGGACTGTGATGGCATGCTGATCGACGATACAAAAGAAACAATTGTATTCATCCTGCAATTCAACAAATTGCTTCATAGCCCCAATATAATTCCCGAGCGTAATCGTTCCGCTCGGCTGAATTCCTGAAAAAATTGTTTTCATGAAAAACTCCTCCTACTTATAAATAAGAAAAGCGCAAGCGCCGTGGTCAGCCTGCCTGCTTCTCCGAATCATCCTCCTTGTAGGCATGCGACGAGCTGAACATAAGCTTCTTCGAATAAGCTATGGCGCAGGAGCACATAACGAGTGGCTAGGCCGCTTGCGCTGGACAATTAAAAAAGCCATTCATCCCATCGAATAGGGACGAATGGCTCGCGGTACCACCCTAATTACTCATTAAGAGTCACTTTCGTTTCCCAACCGCTAAACAAGCGGTCAGAAATCCTTATTAACGTTAAGGACACGTCTTTTCCTACTTTTTATTCAGAAAGAAGCTCCAAAGTCCATTCCGTATCCTTTCGTGTTTGTTTCCACCAGCCACAAACTCTCTATAACGAAGACGAATACGTACTATTCTTTTTCATAGCCATCATCAATATGGAATTATATTTATTATAAATAATCTCATATTGCTTTTCAAGTGAGTAGCCAATAGTAAATGACGAGTGCGATCAACATGAACAGGCCACTAACAAGCCCATGAACCAGCAGAGGTTTTTTATTAATTGTAACAAGTTCGGATAAAGCAGGGACTTCACTGAATTTTCGTTTAATCCCTCTGGATCCTATCATATTAAAGGACTTTGAAATAACATCATAAAAACCGGACTGAATCGTATAAATCAGCAAAGATAAGAGCAGAAAAACAGCTGAAATATAAAAAGATATATTGATATAACTAAGCAAAGAAATTTTATGATAAAAAATAAAAGATAACAATACAATAACAACTTGTGTAAGCGCTATCGCGACGATCCTTTTTTTGTGTTGAAAGTTCATAAATCTCCCTCCGAAATGCGAATTTATGCAGGTAGATTAAACAAAAGAGCTAATGCAAAGATAAATTATAGCATATCTCTATCCTGCTGCCTTATTAAATTTGTTACCAAGCTGTAAATTTAATTTTAAAAAATAATGTACATTATCTCAAAAATATGTATAATAAGAAATGTGGTAATTTTTCAGAATAATAGAAAAGGGAGGTCTACTAGTGAAGAAATCAAAACTTTCACTACTATTGGCATCAACACTAGCCACAAGCATGTTTTTAGGCGCATGCTCTGGCAGCTCCAGCAGCGATAGCAGCAAAGGCAAGAATACCGATGGCTCAGCTGGTCAGCTGGCAGCCAAACAAGAAATCAATGTTTTGGAAACTGCTGAAATTCCGAATTTGGACAGCGTCATGAACCAAGACGTTCTTGGCAGCGAGATACTTTCTCAAGTAAACGCAGGCTTGTATCGTCTGGATCAGACAGGTAAGAAGGTAATTCCAGATATTGCTGAAGGAATGCCGAAATATAATGCAGATAAAACAGTATTAACCATTAAGTTGAGAAAAGATGCGAAATGGTCAAATGGTGATCCAGTAACTGCCAACGACTTTGTTTATGCTTGGCAGCGTGGAATCGATCCGAAAACTGCTTCCCCATATGTTCCATATATGATGACAGATAAAATCAAAAATGCAACTGAAATCAGTGAAGGTAAAGCACCAGTTTCATCTTTAGGCATTAAAGCATTAGACGATTATACTTTAGAAATCGATTTAGTGAGACCGCTTCCATATATTGATTCACTATTAACTTTCACAGCTTTCTATCCGCAAAACAAAAAGTTTGTAGAATCACAAGGAGCAAACTATGCGAAAGATGCTTCCCACCTGCTTTATAACGGTCCATTTAAATTGACTCAGTGGGATGGTACTTCGGCTGACAAATGGACATTAGAAAAGAATGATACTTACTGGGATGCAAAAGACGTTACTTTAAAGAAAATCAACTTTAACGTTGTAAAGGATCCGCAAGCAGCTGTAAATGCCTTCACTACGGGACAAGCAGATATTACTGGAAGGCTGGCTTCATCAGCTATCATTTCCCAGTACCAAGGTTCAAAAGAGTTAGTTCAATATCTTGAGCCATCTATGTGGTGGTTGAAACTGAACGAAAACAACCCTGTGTTGAAAAACGTAAATATTCGTAAAGCACTTGCTCTAGCCATCGATCGAAAACAATATGTTAACAACGTATTGGCAAATGGTTCAGTAGAGGCTAACTACATTGTGCCAAAAGAGTTTACCTATAATAATGGCAAAGACTTCCGTGACGGTGCGGGTACTTACTTGAAAACAGATAAAGAAAAAGCTAAGAAACTTTGGGAACAAGGCTTAAAAGAACTTGGAAAAACCTCTGTGACATTCACAATGGTTGGTCAAGATACTGAAACTGCTAAGAAAGAAGATGCATTCATTAAAGACCAATTAGAGAAAACACTGCCAGGTTTAACAGTTAATATTCAAAGTGTTCCATTCAAAATCCGTATCGACCGTGAAGATAAACAAGATTACGATCTATTACATGCCGGCTGGGGACCAGACTATGGTGATCCTATGACTTTCATGGATCTATTCTTAACTGGCGGCGGTCAAAACCATATGAGTTACAGCGATCCTAAGTACGATAAATTAGTAAAAGATGCCCAAACTACTTTGGCAGCTAAACCGGATGAGCGTTGGAAAGCTCTTCAAGATGCTGAGAAAATCTTGTTAGAAGATGATGCAGCACTTGTACCGCTTTATCAACGTTCTGTGAACCTTCTAGTAAATCCGAAAGTAAAAGGTTTACAACATAACCCATATTCTGATTATAGTTTCGAATGGGTGAAAGTTTACAAATAAGGTTCCATTTTAAACCAAATAGAAAGAGAGTATATAAAAAAATATACTCTCTTTTTACCTGTATCAGAATTGTCGAACAATGTCGAACATTTAATTAATTAGGAGGTGTGGGCATGGTAAAATATCTCTTTCAACGGGTTCTATATATGATTATCACTTTATTTATTGTTGTATCCGTTACTTTTTTCCTCATGAAGTTAATCCCAGGCACCCCTTTTAATAACTGGGAAAAACTCTCAGATACCCAGCGCCACATATTGTTGGTGAAATATGGATTTGATCAGCCTGTGCCTGTTCAATATGTTCATTATATGGTGAACATGTTAAAAGGCGATTTAGGTGTCTCCTTTCAGTTTAATAACACTCCAGTAACAGAACTTCTCGCTCAACGCGTTGGCCCTTCAGCTGTGCTTGGTGCTCAAGCATTAATTGTAGGTGCACTGCTTGGAATTGTTTTGGGTGTGATAGCAGCCCTAAAACAAAACACTTGGGTCGATTACGGTGCTACATTTATTGCTGTTATTGGTAAATCGATTCCAAACTTTGTATTTGCAGGCCTATTGCAATTTTATATTGCTGTAAAATTAGGCTGGCTTCCAGTAATGTTTTGGAATGGTCCAACCTACACAATCTTACCAACCATTGCTTTAGCGATGTTTCCAATTTCCATTGCCGCTCGTTTCATGCGAACAGAAATGGTCGAAGTATTGGGATCCGATTATATTACCCTTGCGAAGGCTAAAGGTGCAAGTTATTGGGAAATTAGTATCAAACATGCATTAAGAAATGCATTAATACCAGTGATTACGGTTATGGGACCGCTGGCGGTAAGTTTGATGACTGGCTCGCTTGTCATTGAAGATATTTTTGGAATTCCCGGAATTGGGGATCAATTCGTGAAATCTATTATGACAAACGATTATCCTGTTATTATGGGAACTTCTATCTTATTTGCCGCTTTATTTGTATTCATAATATTAGTTGTTGATATTTTGTATGGAATCATCGACCCACGTATTCGTATTTCGGGGGGGAAGGCTAAATGATAAACAAAGAACCTGTTATTTCAAATGATATGTTTGCACCCGCCCATATTGATCCGTCTAAAAGTGAAAAAATCGCTAAGCCAAGCCTTAATTTTTGGCAGGATTCCTGGCTGCGAGTCCGTAAGAATAAAGGGGCAGTCATCAGTTTAGTGGTGATTGTGATTTTGTTGATTCTATCATTTGTTGGACCACTCATCACCCCCTATAAATTTGATACGCAAAATACGGATAACCATGACTTGCCGCCACGGATACAGGGATTAGAGCATATTCATTGGCTTCCATTTGACGGTGCATTAACAAGAAAAGATGGAACGTCCTATAATGCCTATGAAGCCCGCCATGTGAAGCAATATTACTGGTTTGGTACGGATGAACTTGGTCGCGATATTTTTGCTAGACTTTGGAAGGGAACACAAGTATCTCTGTTTATTGCCTTTATGGCAGCATTAGTTGATATGCTAATTGGAGTCACGTATGGCGCCGTGTCCGGATACATAGGCGGTCGAACGGACAGCATTATGCAGCGAATCTTAGAGGTTATTGTCGGCATTCCGAATCTTGTTGTCGCTGTATTAATGATTCTTGTTTTAAAACCTGGAATTGTTCCAATTATCATCGCAATCACCTTTACAAGTTGGACAAGTATGGCTAGGGTTGTGCGTGCCCAAGTACTGAAATTTAAAAATCAGGAGTTTGTTTTGGCAGCAAGAACTCTTGGTGCTTCAAATTCCTCAATTATTTTCAAACATATGATTCCTAACATGTTTGGGGTTATCATTATTAACACAATGTTTTCGATTCCAAACGCGATTTTCTTTGAAGCGTTTTTAAGTTTCATTGGTTTAGGCCTGCAGGAACCAAAAGCGTCATTAGGAACGCTGGTCAATGAAGGATACAAACAAATGCTTGCATTCCCTTATCAAATGATTATTCCTTCCATCATGATTGCTTTAATCATGATATGCTTTAACTTAGTAGCTGATGGGCTTCGGGATGCACTCGATCCAAAAATGCGCGATTAGAAGGCAGGTGAATGAACGTGGAGAAAATTTTAGAAGTAAAGGATTTAAATATTTCCTTTCATACCTTTGCTGGTGAAGTA
>Ga0070737_10004471_pt1 | contig 14030 bp, 18 predicted proteins | sample Coa_R1_10_FD_66438 | JGI IMG/M metagenome (GOLD analysis project Ga0070737, IMG submission 66438) | Surface soil microbial communities from Centralia Pennsylvania, which are recovering from an underground coalmine fire - Coalmine... | ecosystem: Environmental > Terrestrial > Soil > Unclassified... | reverse complement strand
CGGTGCCGCTGGAGGTGCTGCGGGAGTACGCCGTCGACGTGCCCGACGACCTGGGCGAGTTGTAGCGACGCCGTCCTGGCGCGGTCCGGGACCGGTAAACTGGCGCTCTCGACTCCGCGAGAGCAACGACTTGAAGGAATGGCCTCGGTACTACGCCGAGTGATGGAGGATCATGAAGCATCTTGTATCGAACGCGATGCGCGCGGCGGTGTTCGCAATCCCGGTTGCGGTGATGATCTGGGGTGCGCCACTTGCCGGCGCAGTCACGGACGTTGAGGACAATTGTCGTGGCGCCGGTGGCGACTACACGTCGCAGGAGGTGCAACCGCACTGGGGTGCCGCCCCGGTTCTGATCGAGACGTGTTGCACCGCAGGCCAATGCGTTACGTACCGCGACGGCGTAAAGGGACCCACCTACGGAGGGGGTTAGGCGGCCGCGCCGCGGTGACTGGGACGGCGCCGCAACTTCAACCGCTCTATCTGCTGGCGGACAGCCAGCTGCTGTTCTGGAAGCGGCAGGACCGGCTGCTCCTGGATGCAGCGCTCGACGGATTTGCTTGGGACACAGCGTTTAGCGCGGCCTACATCGGCGCCTGCAACGGCGACCGTCCCGAGTTCTACGAGATCTTCGAGGCGGCGATCGAACCGATTGGAATCACCGACCGTCGCATGATCGCTTCGTCGTTCGGCCCCGATGACCGCGCCTTCCTGGAGCGTGCCGAGCTGATCGTGCTGGCAGGCGGCGATGTGCGCAGGGGCTGGAATACGTTCGAAAAGACCGGCATGAAGAACGTGATCCGGCAGCGGTATGCCCAAGGGGCGTTGCTGGTGGGTATTTCGGCCGGCGCGGTCCAACTCGGGCGGTATGGAATCGTCGAGAAATCCGAGCTGCTTGATGTGTTCAATCTTGCGCCGGTGGTCATCGACACGCACGACGAGCGATCCGAGTGGGCACGGCTGGCACGCACCATCCAGTCGCTGGAGGGCGGGGCCACCGGACTCGGATTGCCCTCCGGCGGCGGCGTCGTCGTGCACCCGGATATCACCATCGAGCCGCTACGGCGGCCCGCACACGAATTCCGTTTCGACGGCACCGGCGTCACGCATTCGCTGTTGTACGCCGAAGACGCGTAACCGGCCGGTTCGGCCGTGCACACTTGTGGCATGGACATACGCACCAGCGGGCCTGAGTCCGAGCCACGCCGCACGCTCAACGGCATCTCGGACGTCCGTGCGTTCTTTCACACCAACACCGTGCCGCTGTATTTCATCTCGCCGACGCCGTTCAACCTGCTCGGCATCGACCGCTGGATACGAAACTTCTTCTACCTCACGTACTTTGACTCCTTCGAAGGCGAACATCCGCGGGTGTTCGTGCCGCGGCGGCGCAACCGCATGGATTTCGACTCCATGGAGGATGTGTGCAATTACCTCCTGCGCGATCCCAGCAGCACTTGCGCCACGGCCAAACACACCACAACTCGGCGTCGGTGAGCCGCTTGGGCCGTCCCGGACCACGCCGCGCGGGTCCGAGCACATGATCGTCGATGGTCACATACAGTTCGGTAAGGAGGGCATCGAGGTTCGTCGTCACAAACGTCCATCGATGCCCTCCCACCACATCCGTCACAAGCCGACACGCCGGGACACGCCGCTGCCAGGTCGAATGTGCACTGCCGGCGGGCACGCTCGACGCTTGCCGCAGTCAGTGCACACCGGACGGACAATTGGGAATTACTCATCTAGCGCGGCCGCGACGATGGGCTTGGCCCAAGCCGGCGTGGACGTTAAATCGGACGGCCCGACGATGCGGCCGCGTTCCATGTGCAGCACCAAGACCGGCTGCGGTGCCTGCCCGGCCGCGGGATCAGCGTTCGCTGAGTTGTCGTACACCCGTAGCTCAGTCAGTTCGGGTAGCAATGTCACCAGGTTGATCAGGCTGTGGCGGCAGCGACGGCGGATGTCGGCTTCGGGAATGTCGTGCCCGCCGGCGCGGACCCGTTGTCGCACCCGCTCGATGTGGGCTTCGGCGCTGCCGAGCCCTACGTAGAGGATGTGGACCTCGGCACCACGCTTGGCGGCCTCGGCGAGTAGTCGCGGGATCGTGTTGCCGCCGAGGGTGGTCTCAAAGATGAAGTCGAGGCCTTGATCAATCGCGCACTGCAAGAGCTTTCGACCCTGTTGCCATGCCGCCGCATTAGCCTCGGTCTGGCCAAGTCCGGGATTGGCCGCCATGATCTCGCGTGCCGCCTCGTCAGGGTTGTAGTACTCACCGCCCTTATCGCGGATCGTCGCGCCGACGATGCTGCTTTTGCCGGCGCCATTGACCCCTGCCAGCACGTGTACCTGCGCGGGCCTCGTTGTTTTTCGAGCCATCGGCCGCGCGGGCTCACCGTGGCTGCGCGGTGCGCGCCGCCCTCACCGCGGCGGCGCCCAGTTCCTCCGGCGTGGCATCGAAGGCCGCAGCGACTCCGGCCTTCGCTTTCGGTGTCTGCATGGTGGCCAGCAGCTTGTCGAAGCGCTCAGTGAGATCGTCGAGCGCAGGCGTGGCCGATGCTGTCAGAGCCTCGAATTCGGCATACGACAGCAGTACGGCCCGGGGAGTGTCGTGCTTGGTGATCACCACGGCACCGTTGACGGCAGCCTGTTCGAATACCGCGCCGAACTCGTTTTTGAAGCGACTGGCGGCCACCGTGGGTACATCGACCAGCTTGCCGTCGTGGTTGCGGAAGGAGACCGTGGACATGGCGCTCCCCTCCTTCGTTATCGACACCACACTATTCTAGCCGTTTTGGCTATTTTGTCCGAACGAGACATTTTGTCGAACGTCTCCGTCGTGTCCGGCCGCGAAACCAGGTTTTATGCGAGCATCGGGTCGATCGCCGATCGAGGCACAAGCACCTGCAAGGCTCCGGCCGAGGCGGGCAGCAGTGCGCCCTGATCGAAGAAGAAGTACACCCCGTCGTTGACCACCGCGAAATTCTGGTAGTTGTCCGGGTTGTACAGCGCGCCCGGTGCGATCGGCAAGGGCGGCGGCGTGGGCGTCGCGGCCGCCGGCTGTCCCGGTTGCGCCGGCGGCGCGGCAGGCGGTGCCTGCTGCTTCTGCAGTTCGGCCTGGACGATCGGCCCGACGGTCTTTAGCGGATCGTCCACCCGCCACAACGGCGTGTGTTCTTTGTCGTCCGAAGCGGCCGTGTAGGTGATCGCCTTGCGATAGGTCTGGTCCCAGTTGAACGCCTTCCACGTCGTCTTCGGGCCGCCGACGTTTTGGTACACCTTGAACACGACGGCCTGCGTGCCGCGCGGGGGAATCGCCGAGTTGTATTCCGTCGGCTTCATCGTCAGCTCATAGGGTGTATCGCTGGGCGCGCCCGACTTGGCCGTGTTGAGGAATCCGTCGCGCGTCTGGGATACGTATTCGGCGACCGACTTCTGATCGGGATAGTCCAGCGGGATGCTGATGTCGACGTTGTACCTGGGGTCGGACAGCTGGATCTCACACGTACGGCCGGTATTGGCGCCCTTGAGGTCGGCGCAGTAGTCCTTCGGGGCAGCCTCGGCAATACCGGCAGAGCCGAAGATGGCGGTGGCCGCGACGAGCACGACGATGCTGAAGAAGCGCATAGGTTGAATCCCTCCAAGCAAACGTGGCACCGCGCCGCGGACGAGATGGGCGGGCGGAGCTACCGCTGCATACCGTAGTCCAGGGCCGAGCGGCGTCGGTGTGCTCCGGCCGTGTCGCGCCCGAGGCGGTTATACATCACTAGATGTATGGTGATGTCGTGCGCACGCAAATCACCCTTACGGATGAGGAGATCGAGCTTCTCGATCGCGCCGCCAAAGCAAGCGGTGCATCGCGGGCCGAACTCATTCGTCGGGCAATTCGCGCCACTTACAGCAGCGGAAGCAAAGAAGACCGGATGGCGGCGCTGAAGCGAAGTGCCGGCAGCTGGCGTAGACGCGACTTCACCGGCTCCGAGTACGTCGACGCGGTTCGCGGCGACCTCAACGAACGCCTAAACCGGCTCGGCCTGGCGTGAAGCTGCTCGACACCACGATCGCTGTCGACCACTTGCGCGGCGAGCCGGCCGCTGTCGGCTTTCTCGCGACGGTCATCGAGAGCGGCGAAGACTTAGTGGCCAGCGAATTGGTCCGATTCGAGCTCCTTGCAGGCGTACGCGATAAAGAGCTCGATGCGCTCGAGGAGTTCTGCTCCGCCCTGCGTTGGGCCGCAGTAACCGAGGAAATCGCCCGCGTTGCCGGAGGGCTTGCCCGTCGCTACCGACAAAGCCACAGCGGTATCGGTGCCGTTGATTACTTGATCGCGGCCACCGCAATCGTCATCGACGCCGAACTGCTCACGACCAATGTGCGCCATTTTCCGATGTTCACCAGGTTGGAGCCGCCGTACTGACCTCGTTGGGGCCTTCAGCTGGTCGGCGCCACGATGACGCCGCCTTGGCCGAAAAGCTCGGTGGCCCATTGGTGATGCCGCTGCTCCGTTAGTGTCCTGAGCCAGTAATTCGACACCAGCCCGGAGCGTGCCTCAGAACCGTCCAAGGCGCGCCGAGCGTGGGGGGAAGTACACAATCCGCCCACTTCTCGTCCATATCCCCCACGTTCGACGAACCGAAGGGAACTCGGCGCCCAGCCGTCATCGGTGCTGGTGAGGCGAATACGTTTCAGCGCGCGGTCTTCGGTGAAACCTAAGCCACATGGACACCGGCACTTTTCTCGAACGGCTCAACGAGGATCTGGCTACCGAGTATCAGTCGATCGTTCAGTACACCCAGCACATCGCAACGATCAAAGGACCCGAATACCACTCGATCACCGAGGAATTGGATAGGCACCTCGCCCAAGAGCTGCAGCACGCCAAGATCCTCGCTCAGCAGATCGATTTCCTCGGCGGTACGCCGACCGTGACAGTGCCCGACGTCCCGGACGCTACCGACGGCGCGTCGGCGTTGAAGGCCGATGTGGAACTGGAACGGCGTCAGCTGGACCGCTACCGCCAGCGCGTGATGGAGGCAACCGACTTGGGATTGCCCGATGTCGCCGAGGCATTACGGCCGTTGCTGCAGCAAACGCAGGATCACGTGCGGGAACTGGAAGACGCACTCGGCGGCTGAATCCCCCATCGACTAATGCCTGAAGTATTTGGCGACGACCGCATCGACGACGTCACACCTGGCGACATGATCGCCGTCGACCGCGGCTCTGGCGAACAGCTCTACAAAGTGGTGTTCAAGGACGCGGGCAACGACGGCTATGTCGTGACGCTCGAAGACGACGACGGTGAAACCTTCCAGCTCGAACTAGCTGCAGGCACAGTGGTGCGAACGCATCTGGAATCGAAGTGGGAATCACCGCAAAGTCCTACACGGCACACCGAGGGCTAGCCTATAGACGGTGCCGACGCCGCGGCGGCCTGAAGTCAAGCAAGCATCAGCCGAGGTCATACAGAAATATGGTGGGGCGGGCGGGGCTCGAACCCGCGACCAACGGATTATGAGTCCGCGGCTCTAACCAACTGAGCTACCGCCCCTGGCGCGTCGGCACCATGTTGCCATGGCCCGGCGCGGTCAGCTGAACACCGTCTGGCCGTCAGCATCGAGAAGATACTGCTCGGTGCCCTGCTCGACCCGTGGCGCGTCGGCGCCCAAGGATACGGCGATCTTGTTGCTGGCATTGCGCATCACGTCGAAGGTCAGCTCGACGGCCTCAGTCTCGGAGAAATGCGCCCGCACCGCAGCGGCCACGCTGCGGTCGATGTGCCCCGGCGACCAGATCAGCGCGTCGACATACCGCAACGCCGCCTTCTGACGATCGGTCAGCAATGCCGACGCCTCAAATCGCTCGATGTCGCCGTACAGCGATTCCGACCCGCCGGCATGCAGTGCCGTCGTTTCCCGCAGCGACTTGCACAACCGGCAGTTGTGCTGCGCCGCCCCGCGAAGCCGGACCAGCTCCGACGTCAGCGCGTCGAGCTCACGCAGCCGCGCCACGGCGGGCAGAAATCCGTTGAACACCGCGCCGGCGGGGTTGGTGGAGTGATCCCACGCAATCGGCTCGGTGACCCACCCTAGGTGCTCCTGGCCGACCCCGAGCACTTCCAGCCCTGCCCGCACGCGGGGAACGAAGTCGGCGATGTACATCTGCACCACGGCGCCAAAGGTCTTGTCCCCCAAGGCGGACGACAATCGCGACCGCTGCTCGTCGCCGATCATCGACACGTCGATGCTGAATTGCTCGGCGAACTCGGCCACCACCGTCTCGGTGTCCGACTCCGGCCTGTCCACCGCAACCTCGGATGGCAGCGGCGGCAACGACAACGCTCGCGCGCAGACACTCCGAACCAGCGTCGCGATCCGACCACCGGATAGTGCCACCAACGGCGTCAACAGTCCGTCCATCAGGGAACTATTGCGCCTGGTCGGCTGGGAATCGTCGCGGCGGTCATTCTGCGCCTGTTGCAACCAGGCGGATGTCGGTGTGCGGGAAGTCGTCCCCTTTGGACAGAAGAGGCTCACTACTGATCTTGGCAAGGGCGTAGGAGAAGCAGTCGCCGTAGTTCAGGCCTGCGCGATGCCGTCCCTTGCCGTATCGGCGGTAGGCGACTCGCGCGGCGTCTGCCTGGTCGGCATCGACGGCAACCAGATCGACTGCGGCGCGATGCAGCCACAGATCCAACTCCCGTCCGCCAGGTTCACCGAAGCGAGTCTCGATCACGATGGCCGTCTCCAGGTATGACGCCACCGACATCAGGCGGACATGGTCGGCCTCGACAGCGGCCTCGAATCGTTCCGCCTCCGGCTCATCGCTCAGCATTGCTACCAAAGCGGAGGTATCAATCACCATCAGACAGGTAGTCCGCGCTGGTCATAGCCGAGAATTTGGTCTGCGGACCGGTCATCGACTACCGGCAAGGCCGCGCAGCGGCGGCGGACGGCGGCAAGCTCCTCGCGCAGCGGAATGGCCCGAGTACGCCCGGTTTCACGGGCTAAGCGCTCGCGCAGTGCGATCACTACCGCTTCTGTCAAGCTTTCTCCCGTCCGAGCTGCGAGTTCTCTGGCAAGCCGGTCGGCTTCAGGATGCTTGATGCTCAGCGCCATAGGACAGATTATATACAATCGGCTGGATTCTAGAATACCAGTTTATTGCGCCTGACTGACCGACGACATGTGAAAGTCCGGGATCCGCAGCGACGGCATCGCCGCCCGGGTGGCCCAATCGCCCCACTCACGCGGCAGAGTCACCTCGCTGGCCCCGACCTGGGTTGCCCGCCGCAGCAGATCCAGCGGGCTCTCGTTGAACCGGAAGTTGTTGACCGCCGCGACTACTTCGCCGTCGGCGACAAGGTAAACCCCGTCGCGGGTCAGCCCCGTCAGCAGCAGCGTGGTGGGGTCGACCTCGCGGATGTACCAAAAGGTAGTGAGCAGCAGCCCGCGCTCGGTCTCGGCGATCATGTCGGCGAGCGTGGAATGGCCGCCGGTCATCAGCAGGTTATCTGCGGCCACCGCAACGGGAACGCTGAACTCGGCGGCCGCCGCTCGCGGATAGGCCAGCGCGTTGATCACGCCCTCGCGCAGCCAGTCCACCCGCCCGATGTCCATGCCGTTGTCGAAGATCGACACCGTCTCCGACGAACTCGTGGCGGCGACGAACGGCCCGCATTCCAGCCCGGGTGCAAAGGGGTCGGAGTACAGCGTCAGCGGCATGTCGCTGAGCCGCTCCCCCACCCGGGTTCCCCCGCCGGGCGCCGAAAACGCAGTCCGGCCTTCCTGCGCGCCTCGGCCACTCATCGTCCAGCCCAGATAGATCATCATGTCGGCCACCGTCGACGGCGGCATGATCGTCTCGTAGCGACCCGCGGGCAGCTCCAGAGTTCGCTCGGCCCATCCCAGCCGGGTGGAAAGCTGCTCCAAAAGCGAATCCGTTGGCACATCGGCAAAGTCAGGCGTGCCGACACCGGCCCAGGCGCTGGCACCGCCGCGCTTGGCGTTGATCTCCACCGAGCCGGTGGGCTGTGTGTAGCGTCGTCGCAGCCCGGTCGACGTCGCCACGAACGTCGTCTGCAGCTCGTGGCGGGCAAAGCCGTACAGCTGATCCGCGCCACGAAATCCCAGGCGCAACGCCCCCGCGACGTCCGCGAATACCTCGGCCCCGGTCGCGCGGACCGGGGCATCCCAGTCCTCGGGCACGCCGGTACCGGGCAGCAGCGGCGCGGCGTCACGAGCCTCCGGCGCCGAGCGGGCGGCCTCCGCCGACTCTTCGACCAATCCGGGAATCAGCGAGGGGTCCACCTCGGCTGTGCTGAGCGAGCCAACACGGGCGCTGTTACCTTGGCGGGCAATCGAAATCACCGTGGTTTTGCGGCTGGTCGACACCCCGTTGGTGGTCATCGAGTTGTTCGCCCAGCGCAGCGACGCCTCGCTGCGGTCGCTGACGATCACGATCGTCTCGTCGGCGCGTCGCGACGCACCCAACGCCGCCTCGACGACCTGCTGCGCCCCGATCATCGGCCCGCCTCCGCCCGAGTGTTGAGCACGCTGACCCCGCGGAACAACGCCGACGGGCAGCCGTGGCTGACGGCGGCCACCTGACCGGGCTGGGCCTTGCCGCAGTTGAAGGCCCCGCCCAGCTGCCATGTCGACCGCCCGCCAACGACTTCCATCGAATTCCAGAAATCGGTGGTGGTGGCCTGGTAGGCCATATCGCGCAGCTGACCGTCCAACCGCCCGTTGCGAATCCGGAAAAACCGCTGCCCGGTGAACTGAAAGTTGTAGCGCTGCATATCGATTGACCAGGACTTGTCGCCGACGACGTAGATGCCATCCTCGACCCGGCCGATCAGGTCGGCGGTGCTCAGCTCGTCGGTGCCCGGCTGCAGCGACACGTTGGCCATCCGCTGGATCGGTACATGGTGCGGCGAGTCGGCATACGAACAGCCGTTGGACCGCGACTGCCCGAGCCGCGGCGCGAACACCCGGTCGAGCTGGTAGCCGACAAAGATCCCGTCGCGCACCAGATCCCAGCTTTGCGCGGCCACTCCCTCATCGTCGTAACCGATGCTCGCCAAACCGAATTCGACGGTGCGGTCGGCGGTCACATTCATCACCGGTGAGCCGTAGCGCAGTGTGCCGAGCTTGTCGGGAGTGGCGAAAGATGTTCCGGCGTAGGCGGCTTCGTAGCCGATCGCGCGGTCGTATTCGGTGGCGTGCCCGATGGACTCGTGGATGGTGAGCCACAGGTTGGTCGGGTCGATCACCAGGTCTTTGCGGCCGGGCGTCACGCCGGGCGCTTTGACCTTCTCGGCCAGCAGCAACGGGATCTGAGCCAGCTCGTCGCTCCAGTTCCACACCTCGTCGCCGGCCACCACCTCCCAGCCCCGGGCCGTCGGCGGCGCCAGCGTGCGCATGGTGTCGAAGCCGCCCGCTGCGGCGTCGACGTTGACCGCCTCCAATCGCGGCAGCAGCCGCACCCGCTGTTGAGTGATCGTCGAGCCGAACGTGTCGGCGTAGAAGGTCTGCTCCTTGACCGCGGTCAGCCCGGCTGTGACGTGGTCGACCCCGTCGGCCGCCAGCAGGCGGCCTGAATACTCCGCCAGCACGGCGACCTTGGCGGCGGTGGACACCGTGAACGGGTCGACCTCGTAGCTCGATACCCAGCTGGCGTCGCGGTACACCGGCTCGGTGGCGAGCTCGATGCGTTCGGCGTTCAGCGGCGCCAGCGCGGTGGCCACTGCCACCGCCCTGTGCGCGGTCTCGGCGGCGACGGGCGCCGACAGCTCGGCATGTGAGGCGAATCCCCAGGTGCCGTCGACGATCACCCGCACGGCCAAGCCGAGTTCGCGGCTGATGACCGCGGTCTCCAGCTCGCCGTCGCGCAGCCGGATGACTTCGCTGGTGATGCGGTGAATCCGCAGGTCCGCGTGGCTGGCCCCGGCCGCTTTGGCCGCCGACAGCGCGGCATCGGCCAGCTCGTGGCGGGGCAGGTCGAGAAAGTCGTCGTCGATTCCCCGGGTCGGCGTCACGATTCCACCGTAGCGAGCGGCTTTAATACACCCATGGCGCGACGCTCGACTGCGCTGGGATATGCGCTGCTGGCCCCCAGCCTGTTCGGCGTGGTCACGTTCCTGCTGCTGCCCATCCTGGTCGTGGTGTGGCTGAGCCTGCACCGCTGGGATCTGCTGGGACCCATCGAGTATGTCGGACTGGACAACTGGCGCTCGGTGCTGGCCGACTCGACGTTCGGCAACTCGCTGCTGGTGACGCTGATCTTCGTGGCGATCGTGGTGCCGGCGCAGACCATGTTGGGGTTGGCGGCCGCGGCGCTGCTGGCGCGGGAGCTGCCCGGCAGCGCCGCGTTTCGCACGCTGTATGTGTTGCCGTGGATCTGCGCGCCGCTGGCGATCGCGGTGTTGTGGCGCTGGATCCTGGCGCCGACCGACGGCGCGGTCAGCACGGTCTTGGGGCATCGCATCGAATGGCTCACCGATCCGGGTCTGGCGTTGCCGGTGGTGTCGGCGGTGATCGTGTGGACGAATGTCGGCTACGTCGCGCTGTTCTTCGTCGCGGGCATCCTTGCGATTCCGGCCGAGATCCACGCCGCGGCGCTGACCGACGGCGCGACGGCCTGGCAGCGGTTCTGGCGCATCACGTTGCCGATGCTGCGGCCCACCACATTCTTTGTGCTCGTCACCGGAATCGTCAGCGCGGCACAGGTTTTCGACACTGTGTATGCGTTGACCGGCGGCGGACCGGCCGGGCGCACCGATTTGGTCGCGCACCGCATCTACGTCGAGGCGTTCGGGGCGGCGGCGATCGGGCGGGCCGCGGTGATGGCGGTGGTGCTGTTCGTGATCCTGGTCGGCGTCACCGTCGTGCAGCATCTGTATTTCCGGCGGCGGATCAGCTATGACCTCGTCTAGGGCCGCGGCCGTGTATGCCGGGCTGGGGCTCGGCGCGCTGATCACGTTGGCGCCGTTCGCGCTTGCCTTGCTGACGTCGTTCACCTCCGCACGCCAGTTCGCGACGGGCACCCCGCTGTCGTGGCCCCGCCCGCCGACGCTGGCCAACTACACCGACCTGGCTGGCGCCGGTTTCGGCCGGGCGCTGGCGGTCACCGCATTGATGACGGCGGTGATCCTTCTCGGCCAGCTGAGCTTTTCGGTATTGGCCGCATACGCCTTTGCGCGGCTACGGTTCCCCGGCCGTGACGCTCTGTTCTGGGTCTACATCGCAACGTTGATGGTGCCTGCGACCGTGACCGTGGTGCCGCTGTATCTGATGATGGCCCAAGTGGGTCTGCGGAACACGTTCTGGGCGTTGGTGTTACCGTTCGTCTTCGGTTCGCCGTACGCGATCTTCCTGTTGCGCGAGTACTTCCGCGCCATTCCCGACGACCTGATCAACGCCGCCCGCCTCGACGGCGCCAACACGCTCGATGTGATCATGCACGTGATCGTGCCGGCGAGCAGACCCATCCTGGTGACGCTGATGCTGATCACGGTTGTGTCGCAGTGGAACAACTTCATGTGGCCGCTGGTGATCACCAGCGGCGCCAAGTGGCGGGTGTTGACGGTCGCGACAGCGGCGCTGCAGTCCCGCTACAACGCCCAGTGGACGTTGGTGATGGCAGCCACGACGGTGGCGATCGCGCCGCTGATCGTGCTGTTCGTGGCATTCCAGCGTCACATCGTGCGCTCGATCGTCATGACGGGGCTCAAATGACTGTCGAGATTGCGCTGAGGGCTGTGATTTTCGCCGATTTACGACCCTGGACGCGATCTCGATGACCCGCCCGAGGCGTTCCACACTGGTTGCGGTCGGAGTGCTTCTGGTGGCCGCCCTGCTGGCCGCGGCGGCGGTGCTGCTGGACATCTCGGCCACCCCGCGCGGCGGCAAAACCGCGGTGACCGTCCGACTGTGGGACGAGCAAGTCGCCGCGGCCTACCGGCAGTCGTTCGCAGCGTTCACCCGAACCCATCCCGGCATCGAGGTGCGCACCAACGTGGTGGCCTACTCCACCTACTTCGACACCCTGCGCACCGACGTGGCCGGCGGCAGCGCCGACGACATCTTCTGGTTGTCCAACGCCTACCTCGCCGCCTACGCCGACAGCGGACGGCTGATGAAAATCGACGCGAAGCCGGACTGGGAACCGTCTGTCGTCGACCAGTTCACCCGTTCCGGAATTCTGTGGGGGGTGCCGCAACTGACCGACGCCGGCATTGCCGTGTACTACAACGCAGACCTGCTCGCCAGGGCCAGCGTCGACCCCGGTCAGCTCAGCACCGTGCGGTGGCGCCCCGACAACGGCGACACCCTGCGGCCGTTGCTGGCTCGGCTCACCCTCGACGCCAACGGGAACAGCGCTGGCACAGCGGGTTTCGACGCCGGGCGGGTACGGCAATGGGGCTACAACGCGGCCAACGACCCGCAAGGCATCTACCTGAACTACATCGGGTCGGCCGGTGGGGTATTCCAGAACGGCGACCGGTTCGCGTTCGACAACCCCGGCGCCCGCACCGCGTTCGGCTACCTGGTCCGATTGATCAACGACGACCACGTCGCACCGCCGGCCTCGGACACCAACGCCAACAACGACTTTTCCCGCAACCAGTTCCTGGCCGGCAAGATGGCGCTGTTCCAGTCCGGCACCTACAGCCTCGCGGCGGTGGCCGGGCAGGCCGGCTTCCACTGGGGAATCGCGATGCTGCCGGCCGGCCCGAATGGCCGGGTCAGCGTCACCAATGGCATTGCCGCGGCAGGTAATTCGGCTTCCAAGCATCCAGATGCGGTTCGGCAGGTGTTGGCCTGGATGGGCAGCAAACAGGGCAACGAATACCTGGGCCGCCAGGGCAGCGCCATCCCCGCGGTCCGGCCGGCGCAGCGGGTCTACTTCGACTTCTGGGCCGGCAAGGGCGTCGACGTCACACCGTTTTTCGCGGTGCTGAACGGACCGCGGATCTCGGCGCCGGGCGGGGCGGGTTTCCCCGCCGGCTACCAGGCCCTCAAACCGTACTTCGACGAGATGTTCCTTGGCCGCGGCGACGTGGCGACAATCGTGCGCGAAGCCCAGGACGCGGCCAACGCCGCGGCACGCCGCTAAGCGCCGAGCATCAATTCCGCCGCCAGCGCAGCGGCGCACACCACGGCGGTGATCGAAAGTGCCACCCAGTCAGCCAGCTTGGGCCGCGACGGGGCAGCCGAGATCTGGCCGGTGCCGCCGCGGGCGGTGATCGCGTCGCCCATCTCGTCGGCGCGCCGCAGCGTCACGGTGACGGCCGTCGCGAGCAGGTCGACCAACTCCACCCAGCGGCGTCGCCGACGCCCGCGCCGGGTCCGCGGTACCTGCCTGGGCCGCAACCGGCGAGCGGCGTACAGCACCCGGAATTCGTCGATCAGCATCGGGAAAGCCCGTAACGCCAGCGCCAGCGCGATGGCCCACTCGTCGACCGGAATCCGCAAGATCCGCAGCGGACGGCCCAATGTCGCAACGGCAGGCGCGATCTCGGCGACATTGGTGGTCCACGACACCATCGCACCCAGGCCGAGCAGCACGATCGACAGCGCGGTGATGCGCAGGAAGTTCAGCAGCCCGCCGAGTCCCAGGGAGAGAGCGCCCAGGTGAATCACCGGGTCGCCGCCGGCCAATGCCGCGGTGATCCCGCCGAACGCCAGCATGATCCACAACCAGGGCGGCACCGACGGCAGCGCACCCCGCGGAATGCGGGCGGCGCGGGCCGCCGCCAGCACCAGCGCGGCCACCAGCGCGATCGACGCCCATCCCGGATAGAACGTCATCAGCACCGAAATGCCGAATACCACAATCAGTTTGGTGCCGGCCCACAGGTCGTGGACGGGTGAGCCGTGCGGCACCGGACGCAACAGCACGACCGGGCGCGACGGCCGGCGGGTGGGCGCGGCGGTCGTCATGACACACCTCCGGCAGTCGCCGATGCCGCTTCGAGCATGCCGTCGCGCAGATGCAACGTGCGCGGGCACAACTCCTCCATGCCGGCA
>Ga0070737_10004470_pt1 | contig 14031 bp, 8 predicted proteins | sample Coa_R1_10_FD_66438 | JGI IMG/M metagenome (GOLD analysis project Ga0070737, IMG submission 66438) | Surface soil microbial communities from Centralia Pennsylvania, which are recovering from an underground coalmine fire - Coalmine... | ecosystem: Environmental > Terrestrial > Soil > Unclassified ... | reverse complement strand
CACCGGAGGCCTGGGTCGTGCTTCGCGCTGATTTGCCCGATCCGGCCAAAGGCGGCAATGCAGAGGACGACTGGATGGAAGCGTTGTCGCTGGTCCCGCCAACCAGCCCCGAGATGTTCTCGGTTCCCCTATATCGGCTTCGCGGCTGGCTGTCACAGCCTGAGAGCGCGGACAACACTGGCGATGTGCAAGGTGCGGGCTGGTCTCTGGACGCAGATGACGATAGCAACTCACGTAATGATGGTCCACACAAATACCGCTTCCTGATCTGGCGAGGCCGCAACACCCAATCCGCGCATGAGCGCTCCCAGCTCAGCGATGAGCCGCGCCTCATCAGGCCGGGCGACATTGTGGTCCTGCGCGCAGCGGACGTGGAAAACGGCGGTGGACTGCACGGCCTTGGGCAGGTGTTGGAGCCGCGGGAAGGGTTCGGCACAGGCCGGCTCGATCTCGCTGAACGCGCATTCCGGCAGGCCCGGAGTCGGGCTGTGCTTCGGATTCAACCGGACTTGCTCCGCCCCTTGCACGACGTTCGCGGGGCTGGGCCGCTGCTGGAATTAGCTGCCAACCTCGAAGTCCAGCGTGATGACATTGAGTCTGCCCTGGACGAAGTGCTCAAGGCGAGCACAACCGCTTCCAACGATGCGGCGGCCAAGCCGAATCTGCCGGCGTGGCTGCTCGAGACAATCCAGCAGTTGCGAAGCAACTTTCGTTTCGAGGCGCACCCGGCCGGCGGAGTGGTTCTTCTTGGCACAAGGCGACTCCGCCCGGGCGAGGCAACCAACGCCGAAGAGCGAGACGAGGCCGATGAAGTCGAGGACGATATCTTCGCCAACGAAGACGATCTGACGTCGAAGCTGGACGAGGCAGTCAGTCTCCAGCAGCACACGGCGGACGTGCGTTCAACCGTGGACCAGTTCGTGTCCCATTGCGGCTTGACTGAGGAGTTCGCCGCCATCTATGCCGCAGCCGCTGACGGCCACGACCTTGGCAAACTCGATCGGCGATTCCAGATTATGCTGCGTGATGGCGACCCCGTCGCGGCTGAAGATAAGCCCCTTGCGAAGTCCGCGCACCTTCCCGAAGGACGCCGGCGCCGAAGACAGGATGACGAAGATTCCCGCCTGCCGCGAGGCTTTCGGCACGAATTCCTCTCCCTGCAACTTGCCGAGCATTTCGGCCTTACTCCCGACGACGAAGCTGCTCGCGACCTCGCTTTGCACCTGATCGCCAGCCATCACGGCAACGCGCGTCCGTTTGCGCCGGTCGTACCCGATGCACTGCAGGATGGAGTGGACGATGTCGATCTCGCAGCCGTGGGAGTCCAGGCGACCTTCACCGCTGCCGAGCGTAGGAAACATCCCCCTGATCGCCTCGATTCCGGCATTGCCGACCGCTTCTGGCGCCTGAACCGCCGCCACGGATGGTGGGGCTTAGCATACCTGGAAGCCATCTTCCGCTTGGCGGATTGGGAAGCCAGCCGCCGGCCGTTAAATACAACGATAAAAGCCGAGCATCTCTCCCGTTGGGTAACAGCCCCTTTACCGCGTGCCAAGTTACCGCTCAATGCGCTAGACGGTGCTAATCCATTGGCCTTCCTTGCAGCACTCGGGACGCTACGTGTGCTGACACGCGCTTTTCCAGAGCAGGACCTACGAATGAACTGGGAGCAACGGATGGGGGCATGGCGTCCTTCGATCTGGTCGATAACGCCCCTTCAACCTGATGTCGTCGTCGCTGCACTGCATGCGAATGGCCTCGACTTGGACACCATGTTTTCGCGCGAGCTGCTAAAGAACTCGAAGGATCTTAGGTTCGATTCCGCTAGGTATCGGGAGTTTTGTCGTCTGAGCACCGAGCGCACCGGACCTGACGTGCGCCACGAATATGCGAGCACATGGGCCTCCGAGATCGAGGATCCGAAGAACCCTGCAGTGGTTTACAAAACCGCGTTTCACTTCACCGCTGGCAATCAGAAATTTTGCGCGATGATCGAAAACCTGCGGAAGAGTTGCAGAGAGTCTGATCTCAAGCAGAGCCTGTTCACAGGTTGGAAATACACATCTGCGGCACCGTCAATGCGTTGGGACCCTTACGATGAAAAGCGGCAATACGCGCTGCAGGCGGTTGATCCTACAGACAATTCGAGGAATGCTCCGCTGTCTGACGCTGGCGCTAACTTCCTGGCTGTGGAGGCCCTCCCGTTGTTTCCAATTGCCCCAGACAAACCTTGGCCCGAACAACCGGGGTTTCACCGCAATAAAGGCCAGCGCGATTGGTCCTGGCCTATTTGGAATTGCGCTATTGGACTCGACGCAGTTCGCTGCCTTCTGGTGCTTGAGCTTGGCGATTGGCAACAATGGCCGCCGGCAACTCGCCACGCTTTGGGCGTGCCGGCGGTTTTCCGATCAAATATTGTGAAACCTTCCGGCAGGTATCGCTGCTTTACCCCGTCACGCTGCCTGTGAACGTGGGGAGATTGGTTGTTCAGTGAATTCAAATGCGAACGTCGTACCTGGTCTGTTACGACATCTCGGATGAGAAGCGCTTGCGCAAGGTGTTCAAGCTAATGCGCGGCTTCGGCGATCATCTCCAGTATTCGGTCTTCGAATGTCAATTCACGGCATCGGATCTAGTGCGCTGCCGCGAGGCGCTGCGTGCGGCCATCAATCACGCCGAAGATCAGGTTTTGTTCGTGAATCTCGGCCCCGCCGAGGGTCGTGGCGATCGAGTGATCACCGCGCTGGGGAAGCCATACACCAACCTGGATAGCCCGTGCATAGTTGTCTGATGGCTGATGCCGGCAGTTATGTGTTAGGCATCATCCGGCAGGGAGAAAGGAGTCAGTGGTGCCCGTCGATGTGCAACAGTTGGAGCGCCCTTGCTCCAGCAACGAACCAGGCGTTCACCACCTGCACCCTAGGCTGCCGGACCTATTGCCGGCGCGGATGCTGAACGAGTTCGTCTATTGTCCCAGGCTTTTCTACTACGAGTGGGTCGAAGGCGTGTTTGAGGCGAGCGCCGATACGCTCGACGGGAACGCCAAACACGCGCGTGTTGACGAGCCGAGCGCGATGCCGGCGGCTGAAGAGCTTGCAGGAGAAACCATTCACTCCCGCTCGGTCACACTTTCCAGTGAGCGCGTTGGGCTCACAGCCAAAATAGATCTCATAGAAAACGACCCATCCGACGAGGATGGGAATACTGTCCGCCCGGTGGATTACAAGCGCGGAAGACCCCGGGGAATGGATGGCGCTTTGTCGCCCTGGCCGTCGGACCGCATTCAGATCGCCGCCCAGGCCCTCGTGCTCCGCGATAATGGGTACTCCTGCAATGAAGGGGTTCTCTACTATGTAAGCACCAAGCAGCGAGTCCGCGTTGCCGTTGATGACGCTCTGATTGCCGAAACGGAGCAGTTCATTGCACAGGCTCGTGCCGCCGCTCTTGCCACCCAGATCCCTGAGCCGCTGGTTGACAGTCCCAAATGCCCGCGGTGCTCGCTGGTAGGCATTTGCCTCCCCGACGAGACCAACGCATTGCGTGCGCGCACCCTTGTCTTTGAAGGTGTCCATGCCGTACAGCTTCCGCTTTTCGAGAAGGTCGGATCGGACGCGTCCACGTCTGCCATCCGACAGCTAGTGCCTGCGCGCGATGACCTTAGGCCCCTCTATTTGAACTCGCAGGGCTTTCGAGTCGGCAAGTCGGGCGACGTGGTTCAGGTGCGCGATGGTGACGAGGTAAAACAGGAAGTCCGCCTCGGAGAACTCTCGCAAATCAACCTTTTCGGCAATGTTCAGCTCTCCACCCAGGCCGTGCAGTCGTTCTGTGCCGCCGAGATTCCGGTGTGCTATTTCTCGCAAGGCGGATGGTTCTACGGCATCACCAGTGGACTGAACGCCCGCAACGTGTTCCTCCGCTATCGTCAGTTCCTGTCCGCGGAACATGAGGGTCTCGCCCTGCAGCTCTCGCGCAAGCTAGTGGCAGGCAAAATCCGCAATCAACGGACGCTCCTTCAACGCAATCACATCGAGCCTCCCGAAGGAGCGCTACGCCAATTGCATGCCCTTGCCGACAAAGCTGAGGCCGCATCGGAACTGGACGCGCTGCTCGGTATGGAGGGCTCAGCGGCAAGGGTTTACTTCAGCGAGTTCGCCGGCATGCTCAAGGCCCGAGAGGAGGACCGAGACCCACATCGCGCGTCAGCAGCGGAGTTCACCTTCGACTTCACTCAACGCAATCGGCGTCCGCCGCGTGATCCGGTCAACGCGCTGTTGTCGCTCGCCTACAGCATTCTTGTGAAAGATCTGACGATTACTTGTTATGCTTTAGGACTTGACCCCTATTGGGGCTTTTATCACCAACCGCGTTTCGGGCGTCCGGCGCTGGCGCTCGATTTAATGGAGCCGTTTCGTCCTCTTATTGGTGATTCCGTGGTATTGACCGCAATTAACACCCGGATGGTTACGCCCGCCGATTTCATCCGGTCAGGGCCAGCGGTAGCCCTGAAGCCGAGCGGGCGGAAGGGCTTTTTTCGCGCCTATGAGTTGCGCATGGATACCCTGGTCACGCACCCGATGTTCGACTATCGTGTCAGCTATCGCCGGCTGCTGGAGATTCAGGCGCGGCTTCTGGCGAGGTTTTTGAATGGAGAAATTGAGGACTACCCCGTTTTCATTACGCGCTGAGAGGAGAAAACCGTGCGAGCGGTCAGGTGATGAGAAAATTACCCGAGCCGCTCGAAGCCGGCACTCTGAACAACGGCAAGGACTTGGTTTTCCAATCGCCGGTTGTTGGATTCTCAGTCCACTCCTCAGGGAGGGGCGCTCGCAAATGGCGTGCGAGGTCATTGACAACTCAGGATTTCCGCAGCGGCCGGTTTCTGCGGTGAATTCACCGCGGCCCCATTGAAGCCAAACTTTTGTCCAAACCAAAAAACAAAAAGGAGAATGTGGTTTCTGCGGTGAATTCACCGCGGCCCCATTGAAGCACAACAGAGCCATACATGGTGATCAAACGATGCACTGGTTTCTGCGGTGAATTCACCGCGGCCCCATTGAAGCTGCTGGGCAGCCATCTGAAGTTGCTCAACAGCAAGCGTTTCTGCGGTGAATTCACCGCGGCCCCATTGAAGCCCGATAATTGCTGTGCTGATATTTCCGGTAAGCTTGTTTCTGCGGTGAATTCACCGCGGCCCCATTGAAGCAATATAGATGCAATACGCTCCGTAAAAATTCAGGGATGTTTCTGCGGTGAATTCACCGCGGCCCCATTGAAGCTCCCAGGTGAGACAGTTACAGTTTTCCAGAGGGTGCAGTTTCTGCGGTGAATTCACCGCGGCCCCATTGAAGCCTTTGCGCGGTGTCCAGTTGGGAGGGATAGGATGGTTTCTGCGGTGAATTCACCGCGGCCCCATTGAAGCCAAATTTTTGTCCAAACCAAAAAACAAAAGGAGAAGTTTCTGCGGTGAATTCACCGCGGCCCCATTGAAGCTGATCGTCTGCAATTGATTTCTAGTCTAAATGCTAGTCGTTTCTGCGGTGAATTCACCGCGGCCCCATTGAAGCAGACAGCCATGTCGATCGGGTCGCTTCTCTGTCGGAGTTCGTTTCTGCGGTGAATTCACCGCGGCCCCATTGAAGCGCTTAATGGCACTTCTTATACCCTGGATATCACAGGGCGTTTCTGCGGTGAATTCACCGCGGCCCCATTGAAGCGCGGTTCCGAAAGTGACGACGCCAGTAGAAGACACGTTTCTGCGGTGAATTCACCGCGGCCCCATTGAAGCAGCCTGATACGCACGTTTTTTTCCGTCTGCAACAAGGCGCGTTTCTGCGGTGAATTCACCGCGGCCCCATTGAAGCTTGAGGACGCGGCGAAGAAAAGAGACGCGAAATAAGGTTTCTGCGGTGAATTCACCGCGGCCCCATTGAAGCGTGATAGTTCTTGCGCTGGTGTTGTGGTGTTTTACGCGTTTCTGCGGTGAATTCACCGCGGCCCCATTGAAGCTACACCTGGAAAGTCGGATGTAGTGTATATCCCTTCGTTTCTGCGGTGAATTCACCGCGGCCCCATTGAAGCTACTATAATTAACCCCATTTGCTCAAGAACTGCCAGGTTTCTGCGGTGAATTCACCGCGGCCCCATTGAAGCTGAAATCGCCAACGTACTCTATACCGTCAACGGTAGTTTCTGCGGTGAATTCACCGCGGCCCCATTGAAGCCCGCCGCACTTTGATGATCCACGTCCGCACAATGTGGTTTCTGCGGTGAATTCACCGCGGCCCCATTGAAGCTCGCCAATTCGCTCGGCGGTGCGGCGCACGATGCTATGTTTCTGCGGTGAATTCACCGCGGCCCCATTGAAGCGTTTGGCCGGCGCTTCCACTCTCCGGTTAGCGTGTCGTTTCTGCGGTGAATTCACCGCGGCCCCATTGAAGCATCTTCTCTAGGTTCTCAAGCAGCGCGGCCTCATAGGGTTTCTGCGGTGAATTCACCGCGGCCCCATTGAAGCCCAGACCCTGAGAAAGCATTGGGCCCCATCCTCAAGTTTCTGCGGTGAATTCACCGCGGCCCCATTGAAGCATGTCAGTTTGGTACTTGTGTTACCTTCTTTCAGGCAGTTTCTGCGGTGAATTCACCGCGGCCCCATTGAAGCGCTATACCTCGGTCACGAGCATCAAGAGAATACCGTTTCTGCGGTGAATTCACCGCGGCCCCATTGAAGCACGTCCAACCGCGTGCCGGGCTGTTCGACACGGCTCGTTTCTGCGGTGAATTCACCGCGGCCCCATTATTACATCTGAGATATATCTCAGTATATAAAACGCAGGCTTATACAATAGCACGAACCGACTGATCGCCCATTTGTCCTTTTTGCACGTGTGCAAAGCCTGGAAGATGCGTCATTTAACTGCTGTACACTCTGCTGTGAGCGTCGTCACGGATTTCCTGGTTGGAACCCTGTAGCATGCGGCCCGATATCCACACAGAAAACGGCTGCTACACGCTTGAAAGAAAAGAGGAGACATCCAATGGCGGGCACAGAGCAGATGCCGGCTGTGACAAAGGAATCGTCACGGTGGTGGCAAGAAGTGACACCCGATCAGTGGCGAACACTCCTGGCGACTTGGGCTGGGTGGTGTCTGGATATTTTCGACTACTTTCTCCTGGTTTTGGTTCTGGGGGAGATCAGAAAGACGTTCGGTGTCAGCCTAGTTGCGATGGGGACGGTGATCACCGCCACGTTAATCTGCCGCCTCTTTGGCGGCGTGATCTTCGGCACCTTGGGCGACCGCGTGGGACGCAAACTCCCTCTTATGGTCTCAATTCTGACTTTTTCGATCTTTTCGGCGCTGAGCGGTCTGGCGCCGACTTTCGCATGGTTTTTCGCTTTCCGCCTGTTGTTTGGCTTAGGAATGGGCGGGGAGTGGGCTGCTGGCACGCCGCTGGCTATGGAAAGTTGGCCGCAGAAGTCGCGCGGCGTGGCGTCAGGCTTTTTGCAAAGCGGCTATCCCGTCGGCTACTTCCTGGCGACTGTTGCATACTTCTTCGTGTTTCCTATTTGGGGATGGCGTGCCCTGTTTCTGCTCGGCTTCTTACCCGCGCTGCTGGTGCTGTATATGCGCACCGGAGTGAAGGAGTCACCCATCTTTGAAGCGCGGCGCGAGGCCCTGCACAAAGCTGGCAAGAGGGAGTCCGGCGTTTCGGTCGTGCAACTGCTGAAACCGGACATGCTAGGGACTACCCTGCATGTATTCCTGATAATGATCGGCGCTATGCTATCGCAGTTCTGCATGGCGTCCCTGTGGCCCACGTATCTAACCAAAGAAGTGCATTTGACGATCGGGCAGAAGACGCAGTTCCTGATTCTGCTTAACCTCGCCAGTCTGATTGGCTATTGGTGCGCGGGCGCTCTATCGGAGAAGACGGGACGGCGCGTGGCGTTGTCAGCGTTCGCGTTATTAGGCGCTCTGCTGGTTCCGCTTTACTGCCTGACCTTAAACTACTCACTGGTGCGGCTGGGTGGAATTCTGGAAGGCTTCTTCGCGGTGGGATACTGGGGCGTCATCCCGGCCTATCTGGCGGAGCGTTTCCCGACCCACGTACGCGGGGTTGGACCCGGGGCTTCGTTCAGCGTAGGTGCGGCGATCGGTTCTTTCGGACCCACCATTCAAACAGTGTTAGTACAGCACCACGGCTTCACATTAGGCCAGGCCATTGCCCTCGGGACCGCCAGTGCGCTCGCCTTGGTGGCGATCCTGACGTTCCTTGGTCCCGAGCCTAAAGGCGTTGTGTTTACAGCAGAAGTTTAAAACCCGGAGAAGTCTGTGGAGCTGTTCCTAGCCTCTCTGCTGACTGACGAGACCGATGTCATTACCAAAACGTATCGGCGTTCTCTGCACGCTGGACACGAAGGGCGAACACGCGCGGTTGGTTAAATCGCTCATCGAAGACTGGGGCCACGAAGCCGTGCTCATCGACATCGGCGTGCTCAGTGAACCCGCTATTGCGCCTACCATTCCTCGCGCAGAGGTGGCCCGGGCAGGTGGACTGGAGTTGCGCGTCCTCGCCGCTAGCTGTGATCGCGGCAAAGCGCTCGACGTGATGACGGCGGGCGCAACTGCGATCCTCATTCGCCTGTTTCGCGAAAGCAAACTGGACGGGGTGATTGGCATTGGAGGCGGCGGCGGCACGGCGGTGGCTAGCGCTGCCATGCGCAAATTGCCGATCGGCGTGCCCAAGGTCATGGTCTCGACCATGGCGGGCAGCGGCAAGGCGGCTGCCTATGTTGGAACGCGGGATATCGTGATGGTCCCCACCATTACCGACATTATTGGCATGAACCCGATTTTGCGCTCGGCGTTGACCAATGGCGCAGCAGCGGTCTGCGGAATGGCCGAAATGGGTGTGGGGGCTGGCCGGCTGCGGGCTGCGGGCGGTCGCCCGACTGTGGCCATCACTGCATTCGGCGTGACTACGCCAGCAGCAATGCACTGTCACGAGTTGTTGACTCAGGCAGGATGTGACACGCTCGTTTTCCACGCTAACGGCACCGGCGGGCGAGCTATGGAGGAGTTGATTGAGCAAGGCCTGATTGACGCGGTGCTCGACCTGACCACGACCGAACTGGCTGACGAGCTGTGCGGCGGGCAACTCAGTGCAGGCCCGCATCGACTGGAAGGTGCCGGCGCGCACGGTCTGCCGCAGGTAGTGGTTCCCGGTGCCATGGATATGGTGAACTTTACAACACCGGAGACAGTACCCCCGAAGTATGGCGAGAGGCGTTTTTATCAGCACAGCCCTGCGACCCGGTTGATGCGCACTACCGTGCAGGAAAACGAGATCCTGGGCCGGTGGGTCGCCGAAAAGCTGGCGCGGGCTAAACGACGGGCGGTTTTGGTGCTGCCGCTGCGAGGCTTTTCCGAATACGACAAGGAAGGCGGAGTTTTCTATGATCCCGAAGCCGATCAAGCTTTCATTGACGCTGCCATCGCCGCACTTGATGACCTTGGCGACGTCGTGCGGTTGGATGCTCACATCAATGATCCGATTTGCGCGAAAACGGCCGTCGCGCGACTGATCCGCCTGCTTCGCGCAGACAGGACCCGGGCAGAAAACGGCGACTGATTTCATTCCATACGAAATTCTAGGAGACACTTATGGCAAAAAGGTACACCCGTCAAGAGGTCGCTGATCGCCTACATGCGACTGTTTCGGCCGGCAACGCAATCATGATGGCCGGGGCCGGGAATGGCTTGTCAGCGAAGTGCGCCGAACTAGGCGGCATTGATCTCATTGTGATCTATAACAGCGGAAAGTTCCGCATGGATGGATTGCCTTCCATTGCTGGTCTGATGCCCTACGGCAACGCCAACGATATCGTGGTGGAGCTGGGCGAGCGGCACGTATTTCCCGCAGTCAAACAAACGCCGGTGCTGGCTGGCATTTGTGGAACGGATCCAACCCGCAACATGAGGCGCTTTCTTGACCAGATCCGGGAAGTGGGATTCTCCGGAGTCATCAACTATCCAACCATTATTCGCTTTGACGGACACATTCGGCGGGATCTTGAGTCTGTCGGGCTCGGGTTTGCTCGTGAGTTGGAGATGATTGCCATGGCGCGCGAAGCCGGTTTGTACACCACCTGCTACGTACGCACTCCGGAAGAAAGCGGGCAGATGGCGGAGGCGGGCGTAGACTTAGTCATCCCGCATGTCGGCCTAACCACTGGCGGCACAATTGGGGCCGGCTATTCGCTCTCCATGGATGAAGCGGTCAGATCCACGCAGGCAATGATCGATGCTGCTCGCAGAGTGAACCCGAATATCATTGCCTTGGCGCACGGAGGCCCATTTGAAGGGCTGGAACAAGTTGCGTATGTGCTGGAGCACAGCGACGCACAGGGGTTTGTCGGCGCATCAAGTTTTGAACGCCTGCCTGTGGAGCAGGCCATAGTAGGACTCGTAAAGGAGTTCAAGGCATTGCGCATTAAGAACTCTGGCCCCGAAGATCATTGCTCCAAGTCCGCGCCAGATGTCGACCCGTCTGCTCTGCAAGGAATGTGAGCATAGTTTCAGAGTTAGGAAAGATGCGATCCTGGTGCTGATGAACGGCGATTACGGTTGATGCGGTCTTGGGCCAGATGAACGGAGAATGAGGGGTACGAATCGGATCCTGAACTATTATAAGGAAGTTCATTGCTGACAATTACGCCCTGATGAACACCCTGACGCCGCTGAAAGGAACTAAGCCGATAAGGACTTTTGCGTGCTGCTCACTCGGCATCCATTAACCCAAGGATACGGCGGCATGCAACCTTTACTGGTCGTGAATTTGGTTGTAGATCTCTCACCTGTAGGGAACGACAAGTCGGCGAACCGCATAGCGTCCGTGAAGTATGATTGCGAGTGACACTATGCGGGACTGGGCAAGGGAAATGGGCGTGCAATCACGCGGTTCTTGAAGTCACAAAGGAGACTCTGGTTGAGATCCTTTATCTGCAGCCTGGAGTAAACGCAAAAGAGAAGGAAATGATTGCAAGCACAAATTGCGATGTATTGGTAGTGGGAGGTGGTGTTGCCGGAATCGCTGCGGCGATTGCAGCCGGTCGCCAAGGTGCGAAGACCATACTTCTCGAGAACAAGCCCACGATCGGGGGCGTCGCGGCGACCGGGTATTGCCTGCACAACTACATTAGCAGGTTTGGAAAGCAGGTGGTCTTTGGAATTCCACAAGAAATTGTCGACCGGCTCATTGAGCTTGGCGGGGCAGTTGGGCATGTGCCCTATACCGGGTTCGTGAAAGCGGTTACGCCGGTGGATGGAGAACTTTTCCGGTACGTTGTTACGGAGATGCTAGATGAGGCCGACGTCCAGACCATTGTTGGCGTGCTGGTCGTGGGCGTGGAAATGGAAGGCAACCGCATCGCGTGTCTCAAGGTCGCAGCGAAACAAGGAATCCTAACATTCTGCGCCCGCAATTATGTGGATGCCAGCGGCGATGGAGACGTCTCGGTGCTAGCAGGAGCGAAGTTCTGCAAGGGCGACCTCAAGACGGGCAAAACGCAGCCGGTGTCCATGGTCCTGCGATGCTATGCGACGGACAACTTCAAAATTGCCGAAGAGCTCGGGGCGGTTGAACCTGCCATGGCCAAGCGCCGCGATTACCCGGATCTCATCCCCGTGTACTTTAACGGGACCTTCAGCAAATGGAACGACTACGTCCTTGAGCATAAGATTTTCCCCAACCAAGACCACAAGGTGTTCTGCAATACGGTGTGGCCGAATCACCTCAATGTGAACACGTCCGCGGTGACCGGCATCGATGCCACCAGTTCTTTCGACATCTCGAAGGCAACGGTGGCGCTGACCAAACAAGTGCATAAAATCAGCGAGTTCCTGAAGAACTTCGTCCCCGGCTTCGAGAGGGCGTATTTTGCGCCGGCCGCCGGAGCACAGGTGCGCGAGACACGCCGAATCACCGGATTGTATGAGATTACCGAACAGGACATTCTGGAGGGTAAGAAGTACGGCGATGCGATTGGCAAGATCTGTTTCCCCGTAGACATCCACGATCCCGATACTGGGCAAGCTCATTTCCACGACATTGGCGGCGATGGGACGTTCGATATACCCTTCCGAGCGTTAGTTCCGCAAGGGCTCGCCAATGTCGTAGTTGCGGGGCGATGTATTTCGGCGACTCAGTACGCACATGGTGCTACCCGCAATATGGCCCCTTGCATGGTTACCGGGCAAGCTGCGGGGACGGCAGCATCCATGGCCACGCAGCAGAATCGTTCCATTCCTGAGATCAACGTGAAGGAATTGCAGGAAGTACTCTTGAACAATGGTGTGTATCTTGAAGGTAGCTATCAGAAGTCGCAAGCGTCTTAAGCGCAGGGCGGAGCGGTTGGATCGGGAGGTCATCCGTGGCTAGCACTATCATGATTGGGATCGCGCTACTCTACATCTGCCTTACGACGGTAGTGGGTATTTACCTGAAGAAGTACTCCCACACAGCCTCGGGTTTCATGACCGGCCAAAAGAACTTTGGTGCGTTTGTCATCGGCGCTCTGATGATGTCGGAATTTATAGCGGTCGGTTCGACGATTGGGACCGCCCAGACCGCTTTCGGAAAAGGCATTTCTGCCGCCTGGAACCTCTACTCGCTCATGTTGGCGTTCACGGTATTCGCTTTCTATCTGGCGAAAAAATTCCATGAACGCGGCGAATATACGATTTCGGGAGCCATTGCGCGGAGCTACGGACCGACCGCGAAGCTGATCACATCCCTAATCATGACCTATGCCCTTGTGGTAGCCATAATTGCCACCTATGCCGGGGGCGCCGCGACCGTTGCAGTTCTCTTGCACCTGCCCAAATGGCTGGCGGTGGTCATCGTCGGGGTGGTCTCCGTCGTGTATGTTGCCGCCGGGGGAATGTCGGCGGTCGCTTACACGAACTTGGTTCATGTGGCCGTGAAATACCTTGGGGTCATCATCTGTGTAGCGGTGGGATTGGCCACCGTAGGGGGCGCGACGGGGTTGAAGATGCATGTCAGCCCGAAGATGATGCATTGGACAGCGATCGGATGGCCCACCATCATCGCTTGGACCATCGGCAACATGGGCGCAATCTTCTCGACCCAGTACATCATCCAGGCGGTAGCTTCCACCAAGGATGAGCGAAAAGCGAAGACAGCAAGTATCTATGCCGGGCTGCTGATCATTCCCATTGGGTTCATGATCGCCCTGACCGGGGTGATGTCGAAATTAGCCTTTCCCAAGATTCCGTCAGCGGAAGCGTTGCCAATATGGGTCACAGTGATGAATCCGTTTCTCGGCGGATTGGTTGTTGCTGGCCTCATTGCGGCGGTGTTCTCCGCGTCATCGGCCGGGGCACTCGCGTGTGCGGCCCTACTGCTTAAGGACTTTTATCTTCCATTTATGAACAAGGATGCCACGGAAAAAGAGTCTTTGAGGTTTTCGCGGCTGGCGACAGCCGTGATGGGCTTGCTGCCCATTCCATTTGCCATTTTCGTACCCCAGATCCTGAATACAATGTTTTTTGCACGCGCCTTGCGAACGACCATTGCCGTGGTGGTTGTCCTGATGTTTTACGCTCCTAGCTTCAGCAGCGGGCGAGGAGCTTCGCTGGGACTGTTGACGGCGGCCGCGGTTACAACGGCATGGTACATGGCGGGCAATCCATTGGGGGTCGACAGCATCTATATCGCATGCGTGACCCCGCTGATTGTAATGGCAGGGGATCATTTCTTTAGGCGGCACAGTGCTCCAAAGGTGGAATCCGTTCGCCAGACATGACGGGCGCGCGAGTTTCATCAGGCGCCGCTGGCCGACGAGTGGGCCTCCCTGTTTGTGGACGGGGCAGTCTGCGCCGGCATCGGCCAGCACACAACCCATACCTTTTGAGACAGCACAGGCCGCCTATTCCGGCGGCCTGTTTTCAGCGAGTTACAGAGGGCTCGGCGCGAACCCTTTTGAGCGGGGTAGGTATTGCGGCTTAGCATTGC
>Ga0070737_10004469_pt1 | contig 14032 bp, 8 predicted proteins | sample Coa_R1_10_FD_66438 | JGI IMG/M metagenome (GOLD analysis project Ga0070737, IMG submission 66438) | Surface soil microbial communities from Centralia Pennsylvania, which are recovering from an underground coalmine fire - Coalmine... | ecosystem: Environmental > Terrestrial > Soil > Unclassified ... | reverse complement strand
TGCCCTGCCCGGCCTGCGCGGCCAGCGAGTGGGATTTCTGCCAGAACGGCCAGTACACCGAGCGCGGCATCACCCGCCGGGACGGCTACGGCGCGAGCCAGTGGCGGATCGAACCAGAGTTCGCCGTGCGTGTTCCGGCCACCCTGGGCGACCTGGGCGTGCTCATCGAGCCGGCCAGCATCGTGGCCAAGGCCTGGGAACAGACCGAGCGGATCGCCGCGCGTGGCCCCGCGCCGCGCCGGGTCGCGCTGGTCACCGGGGCCGGGCCGATCGGCTTGCTGGCCGCGCTGCTCGGCGTGCAGCGCGGGTACGAGGTGCACGTGCTCGACCAGGTCACCAGCGGGCCGAAGCCGCAACTCGTGGCCGGCCTGGGGGCCACCTACCACCACGACGGCTGGGCCGGCCTGGACCTGCAGCCCGGTGTGATCATCGAATGCACCGGGATCGGCGAGATGGCGTTCGGCCTGGCCGGCACGTTGTCCCCGGCGGGTGTGCTCTGCCTGGCCGGCCTGTCTGCGGGCCATTCCGGCGGCGATCTGGATTTGGACGGCATCAACGCCACCCTGGTGCTGCGCAATTCGGTCGTCTTCGGCACGGTGAATTCCGCGAAGCGGCACTACCTCCAGGCGGTGAGCGCCCTGAGCCAGGCCGATCACGCCTGGCTGCAGGGCTTGATCACTCGCCGGGTGCCGCTGTCCCGCTGGCCCGACGCGCTGGCCCGGCAGCCCAATGACGTCAAGGTAGCCGTGGACCTGACAGACTGAACGCCAGCACACGGACACCTGCCGGCCGGGAGCAGGGACGGCTGCAGGCAGAAAGGATCCTCAACCATGGCCGAAACGGACACTGCACTGGAGGTGCGGGATCCGGACACGCTGGTCACCGACATCGAGCGGACCCGGAAAGACCTGGCCCGGACGATAGACGCGATCGCCGAGCGGGTCAGCCCCGCGAACAACGCCCGCCGCGCCGTCGCGCGCGTCCGCGAGCAGGCCAGCCAGATCGACGTCCGCTACGCCGCCGCGGCCGGCGTCGTGGTCCTGGGCGCGGCCACCTTCCTGGTCCTGCGCCGCCGCCGCAAGTAGCCTCCGCCGCCGGGGCCGTCGATTACTCAGTGGGCTGGCTCCGGCGCCCGGGCATTTCTGCCGTCGGCGGGGCTGCTCTCAGCAGCCAGCCTGGACACGGCGTCAGCCAGCCAGGCTTCGGAGTACGGTGGTGCCCCCCGCCGCATATCGGCGGCGATCGCCAGCGGGTGAATACGCCACCCCTGGGCTTGGTGAACTGCCAGGCCACGGTGCTGCAGTCGCTTGAGGGCGCTGATCGCCAGCTGGCTGGCCCGCCGCTGGGATGAGTCGGCGGCCGCCAGCACGGCACTGACGAGCGGCGCGGGCAGCGGGTCGCTGCCGAGAAACCGGGCCAGCATGATCACTACGCGATCTTCCCGGTTGAGAGTGCCCATGAAGTCGCTGATCTGCGAAATGATACTGATATCAGGCCCCCGCGCCGTGAGGCGTTGCGCGTAGTCCTGGTAGGACTGCAGACCCTCGGTATCGAGCAGCTGTTCAACCGCGACGTCGCTGAGCGCCCGCGGGTGACCGCCCAGTATCCCTACGATGGTCTCGGCCGCGAAGCGTTCGGCCGGACCGTCGATGGCCCGGCTCGAACGCAGCACCGCCAGGGCGTCGGGCGTGTCCAGCCCGGTCAGAGGTATCTCGCGGACGCCGCCGGGTGCGATACGCGCAGTAAACAGGGTGCGCACCTGTCCGGAGGACACGGTGAATTTCCCGATCGTCGCGGCATCCGTCTGCGGGGGCAGATCGTCGACGATCCGCAGTGATGGCCCCTTTTGCCCGGACATCCAGGCGGCTATCCGGGAAACATCTGATTTGACCCTTTTCCTGTCGGTATCGATATCCAGTTCTTTCACCAGTCCTCGGACCTGGCGGTTGAACCGGGCCCGGGCAGCTCTCAGTCCCCCTGACTGCCCGGCCTTGACGAAGAAAATTCTGCCTGGGTAGGCGTCGCGTTCGCCGAAGCGCTGACCGCCAGCGAGCGATGCGGCAGCGAATACGAACTGGCCCGGGCACACTACCGGCTCGGGCAACTTGCCGCCGGGGCGGGGGAGCGGGACTCGGCCCGTCACCATTGGGCCGCTGCCGCGGCCGTTTACCAGCGCGTCGGCGCGGCTGAGGCGGCCGAGGCCCGGGCGGCGCTCGAAGGCCTGGGCGGATCGAGCTAGCCGCCCATATTCGCCATCGTGTGGTCTGCCGTGGTTGGCCGTGGTATGGGATGATCACCCGGCGAGAAGCGATCGGGTGGGCAAGCCGGTCACCCGGCGGCACGAAAGGCGGCAGTGCATGAACCGCAGACGCAGTGTTTCCGGGCTGGCCGCGTTGTCGCTCGGGCTGCTCGGCGTGGCCCCGGTGGCGGTCAGTGCGGCACCGGCCGGCGCCGCGGTCGCGGCGGCCGCACCCGGTGCGGGCGCCAGTGATCCGGTGATCGTGGTGCTGAAGCACCAGTACACCTTCCCGGACACCGCGGCGGGCACCAGGGACCGTGACGCGGCAGGGAACGCCGCGCAGGCGCCGGTGCTGGCCAGCCTGCGGCGCAGCCACGCCACGCAGGTGACTCAGCTGCACCTGATCGATGCGGTGGTGGCCACGGTGTCCAAGGCCGAGGCGGCTGACCTGGCCGCCAGCCCCAGCGTGGCCGAGGTCGTGCCGAACGCCCGGTTCAAGGGCCCCGCGCCCGCCGGTGCCCCGCGGGTGAAGAGCACGGCGGCCTCCGCCGCCCTGGCGGCGGGGGTGTGCCCGGCGAAGGGCAAGGTTCAGCTCAACCCGGAGGGCGCCGAGCTGGTCCACGCGGTGTCCGGCAACCCGGCCACGCCGACGGCCAGGAAGCTCGGCTTCACCGGCCAGGGCGTGACGGTCGGCGACATCGCGGTCGGCATCGACCCCACCGAGCCCGAGCTGATCCGCGCGAACGGGCAGCACGTGATCGCCCACTACGTGGACTTCACCGGCGAGGGCACGAAGGTGCAGGGCGGCGAGGACCTGGAGTCCTACCTGGACGACAGCGTCATGGCCGCGCAGGGTCGGCTCGTCTACGACCTGCACGACTACACGCCGTCCATGCCGAAGGGCTGTGACATCCGGCTGCAGGGCGTGGCCCCGGGCATCACCCTCGACGCCTACAAGGTCTACGCCAACAACGACTTCACCACCACCTCGGCGTTCCTGGAGTCGATCGACTACGCGGTGAACACCGACCACGTCAACGTGCTCAACGAGGAGGGCGGCTCGTTCCCGATGCCGGACACGAGCCAGGACCTGATCAAGACCGCGAACGCCGCGGCGCTGGCGGCGGGGGTGACCATCACCTCGCCGTCCTACGACGCCGGCCCGGAGAGCACGATCTGGTCGCCGTCCTCCCAGCCCGGCGTGATCAGCGTGGGCGCCTCGACCGCCTTCCGCACCTACGCCCAGGCCGACATCGGTGAGTACAACGCGCTGAAGGCGAAGGGCTGGGTCAGCGACAACATCAGCTCGCTCAGCTCCGGTGGCTCCACCGAGGGCGGCCGGTCGATCGACGTGCTGGCTCCCGGCGACCTGGACTGGATCGCCTGCGCGGCGAACACCGTGGCCTGCGGGCCGGAGAACCTGACCATCGAGGGCGGGACGAGCGAAGCCGGCCCGATCGTCGCGGCGGTGGCCGCGCTGGTCATCCAGGCCTACCGCAGCACCCACGGCGGTGCGACCCCGGCGGTCAGCCTGGTCCGCAACATCATCTCCAGCAGCGCCGACGACCTGACCATGCCGGCCTACGAGCAGGGTTCCGGCCTGGTCGACGCCTACCGGGCGGTCAAGGAAGCCATGTCGGCCAAGGGTGGCAGGACGAAGTCCCCGGCCAGCGGGCAGTTCGTGGCCAGTACCGAGCAGCTCTCCGCCATCGGCTCACCGGGCACGCCGGCGAAGCTGTCCTTCCAGCTCAAGAACCAGGGCGGCAAGCCCGCCACGGTGGACCTGGCCGGCCGCACGCTCGGCACGGGCACGAGCGTCTACCACCAGACGATCCAGCGGGCCAGCGGCAGTACCGACCAGGTCTTCCACTTCAGCCTGCCCAAGGCGGACGCGGGTGACGTGCTCACCGCCGACCTGGCCTACCCGGGCGGCCCGGTCTCCAATCCGGTCGCGATCTCGCTGGTCAACCCGCAGGGCAAGCTCACCGCCTACAGCCTGCCGCAGGGCACCGGCAACCACGGCCAGGTCGAGGTGCGCCAGGCGGCGGCGGGCACCTGGACCGGGGACATCAGCGGCGGCCCGTACTCCGGCCCGGTGCACGTGGCGGTGACGGTGGCGCCCATGAAGGCCTGGGGCAGCGTGTCGCCCAGCCACGTGACGCTTGCCGCCGGGGCCAGTGCCAAGGTCACGCTGACCAGTCACTTCCCCAGTGCACCCGGTGACGAGAGTGCCGCGGTGACGCTGCGGTCGGCGGGCTGGGGCGACAGCTCGCTGCCGGTCACGTTGCGCTCGCTGGTGCCGATCACGGACGGTACCGGTCATTTCCACGCCACCCTGATCGGCGGCAACGGCCGCGGCTACGTACCCGCCCAGACGTTCTTCTGGAACTTCGACGTGCCGAAGGGCGAGCCTGCCCTGGACGTGCAGACCAAGCTGGCCGGGAAGAACAACGACCCGTACTTCGAGTACCTGGTCGATCCGCAGGGTGACGCCGTCGCCCAGGCGACCAACGAACTCGTGGTGAAGAACCTGGCCACCGTGGCCGAGCCGGGCGCCCGGCTGCACACGCTGGCGCCCGCCGCGGGCCGGTGGACGATCATCATGACGTTCAACAACCCGGTCAACGGGAACAACCTGCGGACCCCGCTGTCCGGCACGATCTCGTTCGCGCCGGTCAAGGCCACGGTCACCGGCCTGCCGCACAGCGTGAACACGACGCTGGCCCAGGGCCAGCAGCGGGTGGTCGAGGTGAAGGTGCACAACGGCGGCGACTCGGCGGAGTCCTACTTCCTGGACGGCCGGCTCGACACGACCACGTCGCTGGCGCTGACCTCCATCACCCCGTCGGCCAACCTCACGCTGCCGATGCCGATCACCGACGAGGTCCCGCAGTGGATCGTGCCCACGCAGACCACGTCGCTGACCGCCGCGGCCACCTCGTCCGCGCCCACCACGTTCGACTTCCAGCCGTACAACGGTGAACCGGACGTCGGGGCCACGGTCAAGGGCAACGACGCGGCCGGGTCGGTCACCGCGACCGGTGGCGGCACCCTGACCCAGGGCGACTGGGACGTCCTGCCCCAGCAGGTCGGCCCGTTCGGGGGCAGCGGGGCCAAGCAGTCCACCACGAGCCTGACCCTCACCGCGACGACCAGGGCCTTCGACCCCGCGTTCGCGGCCAGCACCGGCGACCTGTGGGCGCAGGGTGCGGCCGCTCAGTCGGCCTTCGACCCGGTCGTACTCCAGCCCGGCGAAACGGCCACCCTGTACGCCACCATCACCCCCACGGCCAGCCCGGGCTCGGTCGTCAGGGGCGTCCTCTACCTGGACGACTCCTGCGCCCTGTCCAACAACGGCCCGTTCCCCTCGGGGGATCAGCTGCTCGCCGTCCCCTACACCTACACGGTCGGCTGACCCGGACATAACCGAGGCCCAGACCTTGGTGCCCCTCCAAGGTCTGGGCCGCGGTGACCGGCGGGTCCCGGGAAGGCGGTCCCGCCGGCGTCCCCCGCCGGCAGCAGGCGGAAGCTTATGGGGCCAGCCTGCTGGGGCGTTCTACCGAATCTCTACCGGTGCCGTCAGTTCGGCACGCACTCGCCCAGTGCGTCGTCCCAGTGGGTGCCGTCGGGGCAGTCCTGGGCGTGGTAGACGGCGGCGTGTGCGGGCACGCTGGCGAACGCGTTGCTCTGCGTGGCTCCGGCGATGGCGGCGCTCAAGGCCAGCGGCGCAATGGCGGCCAGCACCAAGCGCGTGATCTTGGCAGGCATGTTTGTTCCTTTCAGGCGTGGCTGATGGCGAAGAGGGGGTAAGGAGGCGGTGCCGTGTCCCGCAGCCTGGCCGGGCTGGACGGGGGCAGGGCTGGCCGGCCCTGGCGCACCGCCGGGTGCGCGCGATGAGTAATCCGGTCCCGGCGTGCGGGCCCGGTGACCAAGGGATTCACCGGTCCGCCGTACGTTGCGGCCCGGCGCTGGTTCCTTTGATGTCACTTTGACATTAAGAGGGAGTACTCGTTTATGTCAAGAGGACAGGAATAATTTATGTCGATGCGACATTAAGCGCGCGGGCTCAGACGTCGGGGCGGCGGCGGAACCGGTCCTCGTCTGGGACGCTGGCGGTGCTGTAGAGGTCTTCGATGCGCAGCCAGGCGGCGTCGGCGGCGGCGTCATTGCCCTGCGCTTCCAGCGTCTGGGCCAGGGCGGTCAGGGCCCGGGTCTCGTAGTAGGCCGCGCCGCAGCTGGCGAACACCGCTGCCGCCTGGCGCAGGGCCTGAACCTGCTCCCGGGGCTGTCCGGTGGCTTCGCGCAGGCTGGCGACGGACAGCCAGACCCGGCCTTCCAGGGTGGCGTCGCCCCAGGTGTGCGCCAGTTCGGCGGCCTCGGTGAAGTGGGCGTCGGCTTCGTCCCAGGCGTGCCGGCGGGTGGCGACGTTGCCCAGGCCGTGCCGGGCGTAGGCGCGCCCGGTACTGGAGTCTTCGCCGTAGGCGGCCAGGACTTCGGCGAACGCGGCCTGCGCGCCGTCCAGGTCACCGGCGGCCAGGCAGGCCTGCCCGGTCCAGTACCGGGTCAGCGCGGTCAGCCGGGGGCTGCCGAGATCGGCCGCGGCGGTCTCGGCTTCGCCCAGCAGGCGGCGGGCCTCGATGTGGTCGCCCAGGTAGAGGTGGTTCTGACCGAGGTAGCGCAGGGTCTGCCAGCGCCCGACCAGGTCGCCGCTGGCTTCGTAGTGGGCGAGGGCTTCGGTGAACAGGGCCAGCGGCTGGGTGAGGTGGCCCTGGCGGCGCAGCGCGTTGGCCAGCGTCCGCAGCGCGATGGCCTGGCCGTGCCGGTCACCCGCCGCGGCCAGCAGGTCCCCCGCCCGGCGCAGGCCGTCCAGGTCGGCCGGGCCACCACCGGGCCGCCGGCTGCCCGCCAGGGCGGGCTGGTTCAGGAAGGTCAGCACTACGCCCTCGCCGCGCTGGTCGCCTGCCGCCTGGCAGGCTTCCAGCGCGATGGTGTGGGTGGTGTGCCAGTCGTCGAAGTAGCCGCGGATGGTGTAGAACTCGTGCGCGGAGACGGCCAGGTCCCAGCACAGGCTGGCCAGGCCGAGGGTGGCGCAGTGCTGGACGGCGGTGTGCAGGCTGGCCCGCTCGGCCTCGAACCAGGCCAGCGGGTCAGCGTCCACCTCGGCCAGCACGGCTGCGGGGGCGTCCCAGTCCGGCACGTCGCTGTGCACGACCTCGTAGTCGCCGCCGTACAGCTTCGCGTGCGCGCGGCGGGCCAGGGTGAGCAGCGCCCGGTAGGCGAGGGCGGGCACCGCGTCGGCGTCGCCGGGGTAGGCGGCCAGCGCCCGCTGGTGAGCGTACTGCCGGGTCAGGTCGTGCAGCTGGTAGCGCACCCCGGGGGCGGCCGGCTCGATCAGGAACCGCGCGGCCAGTTCGGACAGCGCCGCCTCGCTGCCGGCTTCCTGGTCGTCCAGCAGGGCGGCGGCCCAGGGGCCGAAGCTGGCCAGCGGCAGCAGGCCCAGGCCCAGGAAGAGCCGCTGCGCCACCGGGTCCAGCCGCTCGAACCCGGCCCCGATCGCCGCACCGACGTCCAGCTCGCCGTAGGTCAGCCCGGCCACGCCCTGCCGGGCCAGCCGGGTGGCCAGGGCCCGGGTGGGCCGGGGGTGGTCGTGCACCCGCAATGCGCCGGCGATCCGCAGTGCCAGCGGCAGCCCGCCGCACAGCCGCACCACCTGGGCGACGGCGTCCAGGTCCTGGTCGGGTGCGATGCCCGCCTCGATCATGACCTGCAGGAACAGCTCGGTGGCCGCGGTGTCGTCCAGCCGCCCCAGCGGGGCCATGTGGTGCGCGCCGTCTATCTCGGGCAGCCGCTGCCGCGCGGTGACCAGCACCGCGCAGGCCGGGCTGGCCGGCACCAGGTCGGCGACCTGGGCGCCGCTGGCCGCATCGTCCAGCACGATCAGCACCCGCCGCCCGGCCAGCAGGGTCCGGTAGGCCGCCAGCCGTTCCGCCTGGCTGCCGGGGATGTCCGGGGCGTTGAGCGCGCGCAGGAACTGGGCCAGGATCTCGCTCGTGGTGGCCCCGCCGCCGGTGCTGCCGCGCAGTTCCACGTACAGCTGGCCGTCCGGGTAGTGCTGGCTCACCGCGTGCGCGGCCCACCGGGCCAGGGCCGTCTTCCCGGTGCCGCCGGCCCCGGAGATCACCACGACCGGCGCCGCGGCCCCGGGCTCCCGGCCCAGCAGCCACTTCGCCTCGGCGGCCAGATAGTCCCGGCCGACCAGGGCAGCCGCCGGGGGCAGCTGCCGCGGCGTGGCCACCACCGGGCTGATCACGGCCACCGAGGTGCCCGCCCGCCGGGCCACCACGGCCTCGGCCGCGACAACGGCCTTCGTTTCGCCCTGCGCGATGGCGTAGTTCAGGTTCCGCAGCGCCGTGTCAGGGACGCCGCCTGCTTCCTGGCCGATCGCCCGGTAGTAGCGGTCGTAGGCCCGGTGCACGTCAGCCAGGTGCCCGCACCGGTGCGCCGTGAGCATCAGCAGCTCGCACAGCCGCCGGTCGTCCGGGTAGAAGCCGGCCACCCGGATGACCTCGTCCAGGATGCGCTCGTACCGGCCCGCGCTGAACTCCAGGTCGAACAGCCGGGCGGCGGCACGCTTGTGCCGCTGCACCAGCTTCTCGGCCTCTTCGGCGAAGGCGCCGGTGGGCACGTTGGCCAGCGGACGCGGTCCCTGCCATTGACTCAGCGCCTGGCGCAGGAACCCGGTCTCATCCCCGCCCCGCCCGCTCAGGCCGGCCTGCTCCGCCTCCCGCACCAGCCGCAGGAACGCCAGCATGTCCACGTCGGTCTCGGCCGCCTGCAGCTCGTACCCGAACCTGGCGTGTGTCTTCAGGCTGTCCGCCTGCCCCGCCTGCCCCAGCAGGCTGCGGATCGTTTTTATCCGCTTGTACAGCTGGGTCTCGTCGACGGTGTCGACGCCCCAGCCCGCGCGGATCAGGTCCACCTTGGAGATCCGCCGGTTCACGTGAACCAGCAGCGCCGCCAGGACGATCAGGGCGGTGCCACCCGGCAGTTCCAGTAACCCGCCGCCCTTGTCCTCGACGCGCAGCTCGCCCAGCAGGCGGTAGATCACTGGTCTCCCATCAGTATGTATCCCGCTATTGACGGCACAGTGAGGCACTGACGTTACGCGAACGCTGCGCGGAGTGCACGTATGTTAGGCGGCTGGCCGGTAGCACACCGGAAGTCCACCGTGCTGCACTGACTGTAGATGTCAGCAGCCGGAAGTAGAGTGGGGACCATGACGACGGTAAATCGTTATCCGGGTGGCGGGAGCGGGCCAGCCGATCAGGAGTTAGCCGACCGGGCCTGGCCCGGTCAGCCCCCTTGTGGACCAGTACTGACCAGCCAGGCGGCCCGGCGGGTGCACGGCAACCTGGCTCTGGTTATTGATACCGAACGCCGCGCGTTACGCCCTATCGGTACGACCGCCTACGACGTGGCGGTCCGCACCGGGTCCCTGCTGGCCGGCCTGCTGTGCCGGCCGGGCATCCAGATCTTCCACGGAGTGCGCTCGTCAGCCACCGGCGAGCCACGCATCGCGCATGTGGTCAGTCAGGGTCAGCGGCTGCTGCTGATCGAGTCGGTGGCCTGGCCGTCCGGGTGCTACGCCGCGGCGGACGGCGACCGGATCCACTGTGACGGCGTCTACATCGGCCAGTCGGTGCGCCCGCTGATCACCGCCGTTCAGCACTGGCGGGGACTGCTCCCGGCCGATCACGAGGTCAGCGGGCTGGTCGTCGTGCACGCGAATGCCGGCGGTGAGCTGACCCTGCCCACCGTGAGCGGGGGTGAGCTGAGCTGGGTCCGCGCGGAGAACGCCGTCCGGGTCATCCAGTCCCGCTTGCCGCGCCGCCGCCAGCCGGTCAGCGTGAAAGCCGTCGCCGCTCTGATCGCGGCGGTGGAGGAGAACACGGCCCGAGCGGAAGAGATCCGGTAGAACCGGACGGCAGGCTGGCCCCGGTGGTTGTCGCCGAGGTCAGGAGCGAGCTATGACGTGGTCCTGCGCGTGGGCGGTGGCCAGGCCCGGCGGCGAGCCATGACCGGCCCGCTGGCCAGCCTGCCGCCACAGTTTCCCGCGGATCTGGCGGAGAGCTGGCGGGACCTGGCCGACTACGTCGGGATCCGGCCGCACGTCCAGTACGGCTTCACCGCCGGCCAGGAGCCCCGGGCCATCTGGGGCTGGCTGTCGGCCCGCGATCGGCTCGGCGACCTGCCCGCCGCGCTGACCGCGATCGGCCGGGAGGATCTGGCCCGGGTTTTCCGGGCCGGGACACCGGCCGCCGGCCCGGGCAGCCCGCCGCGCGTGGGGGACCTGCGGCTGGCCGCCGGCCCGGAGGGCAGCGCACTGATCACCGACCGGGCGGAGGGTTTCACCGGGCGGCGGGACGTGCTGGCCCAGCTGACCGCGGTCCTGGCCGACCCGCGCTTCCGGTCCGGCTACGCCGTGGTCAGCGGCGAGCCCGGCATCGGCAAGACCGCGTTGCTGGCGGCCCTGGTCCGCCGGGACGGGCTGACCCATCACTTCGCCGGCGGCCCGGCCGCCACCACCGGCTCGCCGGGCTTCCTGCGGAACGTGTGCGCCCAGCTCGTCCGGGCGGGCCGGCTGCCGGCGGATCAGCTGCCCGGTGGCGAGATGACGGACGGCCTGCTGCTGCGGCTGCTCGGCGAGGTGGCCCGCGAGCAGCGGCTGGTGGTCGCGGTGGACGCCGTGGACGAAGGGCCCGCGCCCCGGCTGACGTTGCCACCAGCGCTGCCCCCCGGCGTGTTCTTCGCCGTAACCGCCCGCGACCCGGGGGACCCGGTGCTGTGCGTGGACGAGCGCCGGGACGTGGTGCTGGCCGCCGCGGATCCGGGGAACGTCAGCGACGCCGCGGAGTACGTCGCCACCTTCCTGGCCCGGCACGCCGGGCCGATGGCCAGCCAGCTGGCCGCGCTGCACCTGTCCACCGGGTCCTTCGCCCGGCTGCTCACCGAACGCGCTGCGGGTAACTTCCTGTACCTGCGGCACGTGCTGCACGCGGTCTGCGACGGCGGCCTGGGCGCGCCTGCGCCGGCCGCGCCCACCGCGCTGCCCCGTGGCCTGCGGGACTACTACGCCTGGCTGCCCGGGCAGCTCGCCCGGCTGGGCGGCGATCCGGCCCGGCAGCTCGCGACCCTGGCGGTCCTCGCGGTCTGGCCGGAGCCGCTGGCCGCCGCCCGGCTGGCCGCCTTCGCGGGGGAGAGCCTGGAGCACACCCACGAGACGCTGCGGTGGTGGGCCCGGTTCGTCAGCCACCGGCGGTGCGACGGCGAGTCCCGCGTCACGCTGTATCACGCCAGCTTCCGTGACTTCCTGGGGGATGTGGTGGACCTGGCCGCGGTGCGCACCCGGATCGAGGCGGCGATCGAGGGTGACAGCCGGTGAGCCGCGCGTTCGGCCCGGACGTCCTGGCCCACTACGTGCCCGCCGTGCTGGCCCCGAACGGCCGCTACGAACGGATCCGCGAACTCCTCACGTCGGCCGGCTACCTGTCCGCGAAGCTGGCCCAGGCCGGGCCCGCCGCGCTGGCCAGCGACTTCCGGGCGGCGCAGCGGCTCGCTCCGTCACCCGCCGCGGCGGCCGAACTGCTGGCCGTCGAGACCGCGGTCACCGGGGCGGCGCCGGCCGTGGCGGCCGACCCGGCTCAGTTCCCCGGTCAGCTGCTGGCCCGGCTGCCGCGTGGGCTCGCCCCTGACGTGGACGCGCTCCTGGAGGAGGTGGCGACCGGGGCGGCGGCGGCCTGGCTGCGCCCACACGGCGCCGTGTGGGCGGACGGCGCGCTGGCCTCGTTCGGCCCGGTGGCCGGATCCGCCGCCGCTCTCGCGGTGAGCGACGACGCCTCGGTGCTGCTGGCCGGGGACGGCGACGGCGGCCTGCACGCCTGGGATCTGCGCTCCCGGGAGCGGCTGTGGCGGCAGGACACCGGGGCGGCGGTCACTGCGGTGACCTTCCGGCCCGGCTCGTTCGAGGCGTTCGCCGCGCTGGACGACGGCGGCATCGTCCGCTGGTCGCGGGCCGGGCGGCGGCTGCGCCCGTTCACCACGCTCGCAGCGGGATCCGCGGCCAGCCTGGCGGCGGGTGAGGACGTGCTGGTCTGCGGGTGTGGCCTGTGGGTGTACGGATACTGCCTGGCCACCGACACAGTGCTGTGGCAGGGCTCGGTACCGGCCGGCCCGGTCACGGCGGTGGCCATGCTGGGCGACGGCAAGCACGCGGTGTCCGGGTCCGCCGACGGCGGGATCGCCGTCTGGGAGGCTTCCACCGGGGAGCTGGCCGACCGGATCCAGTTCGGGGCCGGCCAGATCCTGTGCGCGGCCGCCGTACCGGGCGGCAACGCCGTCGCGGTGGGCACCAGGGACCGGCTCGTCGTCGTGGTCGACCTGGACAACGGAGGGATCACCACGCTGCGCGGCCACGCCAGCGCGGTCCGGTCGGTCGCCGGGCTGCCGGACGGCCGGGTGGCCAGCGGTTCCTGCGACGGCCAGGTGCTGGTCTGGGATCTGGCCCGGGGGAGCAGCCGCCGGGTGGGCAGCCACCGCTCCTGGTGCCTGGCGGTGGCGGCTTCCCAGCGGCCGGGGCCGGTGATCAGCGGGTCCAGCGACGGGACGGTCCGGGCGTGGGATCCGGACGGGAGCGCCGCCGGAGTGCAGTACGGCCAGGGCGTGCGCGCACTCGTCGTGGACGCGGGCGTCGCCTACGCGGCCACCGACCGGACGGTCCGCCGGTTCGCGGTCGCCACCGGCGCGGCGCTGCCCCCGCTGGCCGGCCACCACCGGCCGGTCACCGCATTGGCCGTCGCCCCGGGCGGCGTCGTGTCCAGCTCCTACGACGGCACCGTGCGGCGCTGGGACGCCAGGACCGGTCAGGCCACGGTGCTGCGGGGGCACACCGGCGGCGTGGCCGCGGTCCGCGTCACCCCGGACGGCGGCGAGATCGTGTCGGCCGGCCGGGATGCCACCTGGCGGCGCTGGGACGCACCCACCGGTGCGGCCGGCCCGGTGGGGCTCGGCGGCGGCCGTTACGACGGCGCGCTGGCGCTCAGCCCGGACGGTGAGCTGGTGGCCGCCGCCGCGGCCGGTCACGTCGTCGAGATGTGGGAGCGCCGCACCGGCCGCCCGCTGCCGTCGTTGTGCGGTCACACCGGCTGGGTGGAGCGCCTGGTGTTCACGCCGGACGGCCAGCGCCTGCTGTCCGGCGCGGCGGACCGGACCCTGCGGGTGTGGCGCCCGGCCACCGGGGAACCGCTGGCCGTGCTGGCGCACCCCGGCTGGATCCTGGATCTGGCCGTCACCGCCGACGGCAGCCGGGTCTTCGCGGCCTGCGAGGACGGCAGCATCGCGGTGACGGACCTGGCGTCGCTCACCCTGGCCAGCGTGATCGCCGCCCACCGGGGCGGTGCCACCGGGCTGGCCCTCGGCCAGGACGGCCGCACCCTGTTCTCGGCGGGCGCGGGCCAGGTGCGCGCCTGGGACGTGGCCAGCCAGGCGCTGCTCGCCGTCTTCGACGCGGACGTGCCGCTGCGGGAACTGGCGGTGGCCGGCCCGGACACGGTGGTGGTGGGCACCGCCAGCGGCGACGTCATCCCGCTGACCCTGGTGCGCCCGGCTAGCGCGGCAGGAAGTCCAGGAGCAGTTCGTTCGTCCGGTCCGGGGCTTCCAGTTGCAGCCAGTGACCGGGGCCATCCAGCCGTTCGTACCGCCACGGGCCCGTGATACTGGCGGCGGAGTCGGTCATCT
>Ga0070737_10004467_pt1 | contig 14035 bp, 13 predicted proteins | sample Coa_R1_10_FD_66438 | JGI IMG/M metagenome (GOLD analysis project Ga0070737, IMG submission 66438) | Surface soil microbial communities from Centralia Pennsylvania, which are recovering from an underground coalmine fire - Coalmine... | ecosystem: Environmental > Terrestrial > Soil > Unclassified... | reverse complement strand
CGCCGGCGCACCTGCAGCCGGTGTTCTCCCTGCCCGTCGGGAGCCTGCCGGTCACCGAGGACCTGGCCGGCCGGGTGCTGTCCCTGCCGGCCCACTCGCGCCTGAGCGGGGGTCAGGTTGCGGAGGTGGTGTCCGTTGTGGCGGACGCCGTCGCGGGGGCGGCGGCGTGAGCCGGCTGGCCGGCGTGGCGGCGTTGGCGGCGGCGTCGCCGGTGATCGCCCTGGTCGCACTGGCCGTGAGGCTGGTCGACGGCCAGCCCGTGCTCTTCGAGCAGGAGCGCGCCGGGCAGGGGGGCGAGACGTTCATGTTGAGGAAGTTCCGCACGATGCGCCCGCCCCGCTACGACGGCGAGCCCGACTCCGAGCGCATCACCCGCCTCGGACGCTTCCTGCGGGCGTCGAGCCTCGACGAGCTGCCGACCCTCTGGAACGTTGTCCGGGGGGAGATGAACCTCGTCGGGCCCCGCCCATTGCCGGCCGCCTACACGCCGCTCTACACGCCGGCGCAGGCACGGCGCCTCGAGGTCAGGCCCGGGCTCACCGGGCTCACCCAGGTGCGGGGGCGCAACGGGCTCTCCTGGGATGAGAAGTTCGCCCTCGACACGTGGTACGTGGAGCACCGCTCGTGGCGGCTCGACCTGCGCCTGCTGGCCGAAACCCCCCTCGCCGTGCTCGGCGGGCGGGGGGTGTCGCACCCGGGGCACGCGACGATGCCGGCGTTCAGGGGGAGCCAGCCTCGGCGGAGCGAACCGTGACAGCGCCGGTGAAGGTGCTGATCGTCGACCCAGGCGGTGAACTGGGCGGCGCGGAACGGGTGGCGGACATCCTCGCCCGCAGGGCCGACCGCAGGCGCTTCAACCCGATGGTCGCTTGTCTGTCGCGCGGCTCGTGGCCGCGGACGCTTGCAGCCGACGGTGTACCTGTCCGTGTCGTCGCCACGCCGGCGCGGTTTCGCCAGATCGCCGGAGTGGTCAGCACCGTAGCCAGACTTGCCCGCTTGGTCCGCCGAGAGGAGATAGAGGTACTTCACGGGCAGTTGGGAGCGGGAGCCTTCTATGCCACCTTGGCCGGCCGTCTGTCCGGTGCTCGGGTGGTCTGGCATCTGTACGACCCACAATCGACATGGGATTTGCGCCGCCGGCTGTTCGCCCGGCTGATCCTCCTGTTGGGAGCCGACCATGTCGTCTTCGCGAATCCGCTGGTCGCATCTAGCTGGGCGCCCATCCTGGAGGGCTCATCGACACCGACGTCCACCAGTTTGCCGGGGATCGACCTAGAGGAGATCAGCGATGGCGATCCAAAGGACGCTCGGGAGCTGCTCGGCGTTTCCGGCGACGTGCCGCTCGTCTGCATGTTCGCCCGACCAGAGCCGCACAAGCAGCATGAAACCGTGGTGCGGGCAGCGTCGATCGTCCGATCTCGGTTCCCTGACTGCAAGTTCGTACTGGGTACCGCCTGGGACGGTCCGGACTCGGAGTTCGTGGAAAACCTGAAGACGCTCGCCAAGCAGGTCGGATCGGAAGCGAACGTGGTCCTGCCCGGAGGAGTTTCGGACACGACGAAGGCAGGGCTACTGGTCGGCAGCACTCTCGTCGTTCATCCGTCGTCGTTCGAACCATACGGTCTGGCCATCCTGGAGGGGATGGCGGCGGGCAAGCCTGTCATCGCCGCCGACACCGACGGTGCCCGCCTCCTGATCGAAGACGGGATCTCCGGAGTCCTCGTGCCGAAGCAGGACCACGTGGCCCTAGCAGAGGCCATCATCGCTCTCCTCCTCGATCCGGACCGGAGGGAGCGCCTGGGCTCGGCCGCACGGAGGAGAGCGGCAAGGTTCACCGTGGCGGAAATGGTGAAGGGGGTGGAGCAGGTGTGGGAGGGGGTCACATCCCCTAGCGCAAACGGTCTAACTCGACCAACTCGATCACTATGGAGACGGCGATCCCAGTGCTCGCCGAGACGTTCACCTTCGGCTCAGCAAAGACTGCTCGGAGAGTCAGATCTCGGCGTGCTCGGCGGGCGAGGGGTGTCGCACCCGGGGCACGCGACGATGCCGGCGTTCAGGGGGAGCCAGCGAGAGGCACAGGTGGGAGGATGAGCACGCCCCGACTCATATCCAGGATCAACTGCAGGTCTGACAGCAAGAAGCCCTTTGTGCGGCGGTTCTCGCGACACAAAGCGGAGGATACGATCGGTAGACAGGGAGCACTGGTGTGCGAGAAGAACGTTCCCTTTACACCGGGCACGTCGAGCATCGCTCGGGCACGCTCAACTGTGCCGTCTGCGAGGAACCGCTCATAGTGCAGGGTATCGCCCATGTGGTTCGCGAGCATGCCCCTGCTCACCCGAGGCACGGGTGGCACGAGGTGCCAATAATTGATGAATATCCCGCGTAGGCAGGTAAAACGGAACTCGCGCCAGGCTGCCGCCCTATCACGGTCAAAGCAATGGACGTATCTCCTCGTCGCTCGCAACCGGTCGCGACTGGGTTTGAGGTGGCTCGACCGCGCAGCCCGTGCCTACAGCCGTGCGTACGGAAACGTGAACTACGACCTCCACACCAACGGTGAAGAGGAGGTCTTGCGTCGTTTGGCCACCGTTTCGAGCCAGCCGGTCCTGTTCGACGTGGGCGCGAACATAGGCGAATGGACATTGGCTGCTAAGCGGTGGATGCCGTCTGCGGAAGTTCATTGTTTCGAGATCGTCAGGGAGACATTCGAAGGTCTCCGGCGAGCCGTTGGCACAATATCGGGCGTGGTGCTCAACCCGACGGGGCTGGGCTCTGCACCAGGCTATGTTCAGGTCGAGCTATATCCGGGAGACTCGTCGAAATCGTCCGTCGTCAGGGCTCTGGGTGTTGCCGAGGGTAGGAGCGTGGTTACCTGTCGCGTCCTACGAGGGGACGCGTACTGCCGAGAGGCAGCGGTGGATCATGTACACATGCTGAAGGTGGATACCGAGGGGTACGACTTCGACGTCCTCAGTGGTTTCTCGGGGATGCTCTCGAAAGGAGCAATCGACGTAATCCAGTTCGAATACGGGCTGTGGTCGATATGGACCAAGCGTCTGCTGGTCGACCATTACGAGATGCTTCGCGACCACGGGTACCACTTGGGGAAGATATTCCCCGGCGGGGTGGAATTCCGCGACTATCAGCCTGCCCTGGACGAGGACTTTCGAGGGCCCAACTACTTGGCGGTGCATGATAGGAGGAGCGACCTCTTAGGCCTTCTCGGCATCCGTTGAGCTACCGCAGGATCAGTAAGAGTTCGACGTGCTGGTCCTCACCCCCCAATCAAAGCTGGCTTGCTACAGCCTTCCTGTGTAGACCACTGGTGCCTGTTCAAGCTGATCGATGGTGCCATAGTCGATGAATGCGCCCTCCTCCATCAATTGAGCACCGATCCGCCAGTGCGAACCTATGTCCTCCCCAAGACGAGCAGCCATCAGCGCCTCTCTGCCTTGCAGGAGCTTTCGTTTGAGTTGCTCCTCCGAGCGATAGGGGTAGTGGTGTACCTCGAGGCCGGCGCCTATGCGGCCAGGGTGCCTTACTACGTGGTTACCGGCTGCGACCCGCGCATAGCGGTTGGCTCGAAAGGCGACCTTGTAGACGGCTCGATCTTCTCTGGCACGATGCCGGATGCGTCGGTAGGGATTTAGCTCCGTCAAGTCGTCGCTGTTGTGCGGCAGGTAGTCGACCATTCTGGCCCGAACGACATCGGCATCGGTTCGTGCGAGGAACTCCCGCAGCCGCTGGCCCGGGGCAACCCAGAGCTCGTCGGCGTCGAATGGGATCACCCAGGCAGCACCCGAGCAGGCGGCGTAGCGGACAAGTCGGGTCATCTTGTGAGCCTGATAATAACCGGGCTCCCGGTCTTCTATCACGGTGACCGGCATCGAGTTGGCGAGTTGCTTCAAGACCTCGGCAGTACCGTCCTTCGAGCAGTTATCGGCGACAAGGATCCGTTCCACGCCCTGGCTCACTAGGTGAGCGAGCGTGTAAGCGATGATGTCGGCTTCGTCGCGTACCATCGTTACGGCCCAAAGGCCCTCCTCGGTCGACCGTGTTGGGAATATGGCAAGTGGTGACAGGAGCCTGTGGGGTCGACGTGCGGACCTCGGGAGACCCTGGCCTTTCGAGGCGAGGCTGTAACTGCGAAACTCGGACGGCCTCATATCCGCTGCTAGAGACCGGCAAGCGAACCCCATCCCTTGATAGAAGGTCATGGGTAGAGGACCCTATTCTTGTAGCATCCCTGGACGATACCGAGACGGAACCCAAAGAGAAAGGCACATTCTGCGAGGTCAGCCATGGAGCGCGCTCTGGCTAGGCGGAGCAAAGCTCCAGCATGGAACCGCAGCGCGATACGCCATGATCGCCTCGTCATACCGATTGCGCGGTAACGCTTGTAAAGGGTAGGACCTGCCGTGCCGTATGTCCTGGCTTGAGCGAAGATCTGTCGCAGGTTCTCACGGAACCGGTAGTGGACTACGGCTTCCGGAACGAATTGCAGGGGGAGACCAGCGAGCTGAACGCGCCAGCTAAAGTCGACGTCGTTTCCAAGAAGAATCGTGGAGTCGAAACCGCCCACCTCTTCGAAGATCGATCGCCATACTCCGACGCTGCACCCCGCCGCGGACGGTAGAAATCCGAACGGAGCGCCAACGCCATCAACCTGGGTCGGTGGGCGGCTCATCCGTAACCATCCGGGATTGAGGGTCTCATTGTCGAGGCGACTGCAGACGAATGGTGCCTCCTCGAGAGCGGTTGCCATAGCGGCGAGATAGCCGGGCGCCACGACATCGTCGGCGTCGAGGAATAGCAACGAACGACCGGAGGAGGCTGCCGCCCCAGCGTTAAGCGCGTGTGCCTGGCCAGGCTTGTCGTACGCGTGGACCATCTTGATATTCAAAGCTGGCAGCTGATTCTTGAAATTAAGTGCTATGGCCACGGAGGAGTCACTTGAACCATTGTCCACTAGCACGAGTTCCCAGTCGGCAGCGAATTTCTGCGACGCTAGCGCTTCGAGGGCGTCGGGAAGATAGCGAGCGGCGTTCCGTACAGGGATGACTACGCTCAAGACCGGTGCGGCTGACGTGGACATCGGCTGACAGGGTACCTGGGCAGGCTGCTCGTAGCACCTGCTTGGTCGTCGCCGTCAGCGTCATACTGTCGGTCCTGGACGGTCGGGCGTACGTGGCGAGCCAGTTCCAAGCCCTTGCCGCCCAGGAACCAGGATGGCCCTGGACGCTCGTGATCGTTGACTACGGCTCGGGGAATGGCCGCCTCGAGGACGTCGAGAGGCTCCGTCATAGCTTCCCGGAGTTGCAGGCGCTGTCGGAGGTACGACGGGGTCAGGCTCATTCCGTAACTCGGGGTATCGACGCGGCGAAGTGGCGATTGCTGGATCAAGGCAACGAGGTGACCCACCGGCTACCTCGCCGTAATGGCGTTGGCGGAGTCGAGCTAGTGTGGACCCGGGCAGATTCGGAGTCGGTGGATCCACCTGTCCTCAGAGTTAGGTGGCAGGCCAACCGCATGAAGTCCGCGTATTGGTCGGGGATCGTCGTCGGGAATATGGTGGGCGCCTTCCGAGGCGGGGTGATCTAACTGTGCTCGAGGCGTCCGATGTAACTATTCGCCGGGCCAGACCGGATGATGACCCGGCAATCGTGCGGCTCCTGGCGGACACGCTCGGATGGGACGACGAGGAGAGGTACCACCGGCTGTTCGCCTGGAAGCACCGCGAGAACCCGTTCGGGCCATCGCCGGGCTGGGTCGCCGTGGACGCGAGGGGCCTTGTAGGGTCGAGAACGCTCATGCGTTGGGTGTTCCGAGCCGGACCGGACCGGTTGCGGGCGGTCAGACCGGTCGACACTGCCACCCACCCGCGCGCCCGGGGGCACGGGATATTCCGGTCCTTGACGTTACGAGCGGTGGCGGAACTAACGGCCGAAGGGGTCGATCTCGCCTTCAACACACCCAACAGTCAGAGTCTCCCCGGCTACTTGTCAATGGGATGGAAGCCAGTGGGCAGGGTTCCGCTGTCGATCAATATCGGTACCCTCTGGCGCGTGCCGCAGATCGCATACGCGAGGCAGGAAGCAGGTGGACTGTGGTCCCTTCCGACCTCGTGCGGCGAGGACGCCTCCTCCGTCCTCGACGCCACCGGTGAGGTCTCCGACCTCCTGGCACGACAACCAGTCGACAGCCGTATCCGCAGCGAAAGGAGCGTCGAATACCTTCGTTGGCGGTACGGATCGCCGACGGTGCCCTATCGTGTTTTCCTACTCGGGCGGTCCCCGGAGGAGGGCTTGGTCTTCTTCAGGTTGCGGAGACGGGGAGGGACAGTGGAGGCGCTCATCGCCGAGTCGTTGACTCCTCCGGCCAGCCACCGGAACGTTTCAGACGTGATAGGAAGGATCGTCCGCGGGTCCGGAGCTGACTACGCGGTCGCCTTGGGTCGCCCGCGGATGCCGGGCTTTTTGCCGGTGCCGCGGGGCGGTCCGCTGCTCACATGGCGCCCACTGTCTAACCAGCGCGCCTGTCCCTTCGAGGACTGGGGCCTCTGTGCGGGTGACATCGAGCTTTTCTAGAGGAAGCTGCGACGTCGGGACACTGGACGTGGCCGTGCTGAAGAGCTGGGACTTCTCGGCCTGGCAGGCTCGATACGGTCGCGGCTGGCTACTTCCGTACAGGATCGACCACCTCGCGTCCCAAGGTTTCACGCTCCGATGGACGGATGCGGTCCACTCCGCTTCCTGGCAGCGGTCTCCTTGGTCCCACCCGGTCCGCTGGTTGGAGTCCCGCACGTTTCCGTTTGCCCAGACGGCGCTCATGACACCGGCGATCGCCAGATCCCCAATTGTGTTGGGCATGTTCGAAAGCGAGGCGAACGCCGCGGCCCTGGCACGCAGCCTAGCTCCGAGACGTCCCAGATCATCCATGGCGGTCATCTCTTGCTGGCTGGCCCACATCCTCTCGGACGGCTCCCAGGCCCGTCGTGCCGCTTACCGCCACGCGTATCGCAACGTCGATCTGATCTACTGCTTCTCAGAAAATCAGGTTCCTGTCCTGGCGGACGTTCTTGGGGGAGACCCGGCACGGGTTCGGTGCCTCCCTTTCGGTGTAGACGACGAGACGTTCGTACCGGAGCGAGGCCCCGAGAAGGACTACGTCCTCGTGGTTGGGCGCGACCGGGGGAGGGACTGGCCCACGACCTTGGCGGCGCTGCGCGAGCTCCGGCATCCCGCGAAGGTCTGCTGCCGTTCAGCCGACATCGCTGGGCTCGACGTGCCGCCCAATGTCGAGGTCGTCGGCTATGTGGAGCTCAATGAGTACCGCCGGCTGCTGGCGGACGCTCTGGCGGTCCTTGTCGTGACCCGTCCCCTGATCTATCCGAGCGGCCAAAGTGTCCTGCTGGAGGCGATGGCGATGGGAAAGGCGGTGGTAGTGACCGACACGCCGGCTCTGCGCGCCTACTTCCGCGACGGCGAGACAGCTCTCGCGGCACCCGTCGCCGACGTTGGCGCCGTCAGGGACCGGCTCGTTGAATTGCTCGGCGACGATCGGATGCGCCGCCGTCTCGGGAAAGCGGGTCGCGCCTCCGTGGAGCAATTTTTCTCGGCGCGGGCGATGTGGTCCGCCATCGGTGACGATCTTCGTTTGCTGGTCGCGAAGAAGGGGTGGACTTCGGGTGTACGACAGATTTGTAGGTAGGGGTGTTGGGCGACGCTCGTCTGAGTATTGGCGTGCTGACAAATTCGGTCCCATCGGCTTGTGGTGATCGGGCCCAGCACGGTCTGGAAGACCGTATGGCGGTTGGAGACGAACCGGGCATGGTCCCCGGCCCCGCAGTCGATCACCGCACCGCCACAACCGGTGTCGGCGCCGAGGAACTGCTCGAGTCGGCTAGAGTGGTGTGAATCGGTATGCGGGTGGTCCAAGTCGTCGATAGCCTCGCGCCGGGGGGAGCAGAACGGTCGCTGGCCGAACTGGTCGTACCTATGCTCGGGCTTGGAGCCGAGGTCCACTTCGTCCTCCTCCATGAAAGAGACGGCCTTGCGCGCCAGGTCGAGGATTCCGGCGCGTCGGTTCACCTGGCGGGTGGTGCCAGCCGCCTCTCGTGGTTGACCGGGACCACGAGGCTTCTGCGTTTTATTCGCCCGGACCTGGTGAACACGACGCTGTTCGATTCCGACCTGGTGGGCAGGGCGGCGGCGCGGGTGGCAGGCGTGCCTTGCGTCACGACGCTCGTCAACACGCCTTACGGGCCTGAGCACAGGTTGGAAGCGGGGCGTTTCGGAGTCAAGATCCGCGCGGCTCAGCTCGCCGACATGGCCACGGCCCGCCTGGCTCGACGTTTCCGAGCGGTGTCAGAGGCCGTCAAGCACGCCTACGTCGACCGGGTCGGGCTCGACGCCGACCTGGTCGAGGTCATCCCCGAAGGCCGGAACCCCCGACGGCTGGGTGTCCGCGAGCCCGAAAGGACTCGAGTTGCGAGGGACCGTCTAGGTCTTACGGACGCTGATATAGCAGTTCTCGCGGTAGGCCGTCAGGAACCCCAGAAGGGGTTCGATGTGCTTCTGCGAGCGGTGCCTCACCTGGCCGAACTTACGCCGAAGGCATCCATCCTGATCGCCGGCCGTCATGGACGCGCGTCCGCGGAGCTGCGCGCACTGGTGGAGCGACTCTGCCCAGGCGGCCGCGTCCGGCTGCTCGGGTACCGAGAGGATGTTGCCGAGCTGATGTGCGCGGCCGACGTCTTCGTGCTCCCATCCCGCCGCGAGGGGATACCTGGGGTCCTCCAGGAGGCGATGGCGCTCGAACTGCCAATCGTCGCCGCCGACATAGCTCCAGTTAGAGAGGTCCTGGGGGGAGGGGATCTCGCGGAGCTCTTCCCGGCTGGCGACGCGCGTGCTCTGGCCGAGGCCGTGGCGCGTACCGTCGCGCGCCCCGGCGAAGCGAAGCGTCGGGCGGCGGCCGCACGGAGGCGGTTCCTCGACGAGTACGACATAGCAGTGGTGGCGGAAAGGGTGCTTCGCTTCTACGAGGCAGCGCTCTGGGCCTCGCGTGGACATGCCAGATGAGCGGCCGCCGCCAACCTCTGAAGCATCTGGACCAACGCGCGACCGGGCGGAGTGCTCGGATAGACGTTCGGTAGGTTGTGGAGCAAAGTCCGCCGGATTTCGAGTCCATCGTTGAGGATTACGGTGGCTCAGCGCAGTGATCCTGTCCGGAGAGTCGAGCTTGAGGGTCGTCCTCCGGCAGGTGAGCGATGGCCCCGCGGCTGCCCGGCACATCGGAGTCGTAGCTGCAGAGGGTCGTCTTCGTCGTGCACTCGGACGACGAAGATAAGTGCCGACCGGCCCGGCTGCCAGATGTCTGGTCCGGCCGGCCGGGGCGCCCTTTGAAGGTGGCTGCCGGTGCAGCCACGCCCGGGTTCGCTGTGGGACCTTAGCGCTCCCGCAATCCCACCTGGAGCGGCACGAAGTCAACTCGGCAACCCATAGAGAGAGGCCAGCTGCCGAGTAACCATTTCAGGAGAGAAGCGAGCCGCCCGGCTCCTGCCGGCCTCGCCCAGTTTTCTTCGAAGCGAGGGGTCAGCAGCCAGCGCACGGATGGCAGCGGCAGCCGCATCGGAATCTCCCGGCGGCACCAGGATTCCCGCTTGGTTGTCGCCGAGCAGATCACGTAGGGGCGGAAGGTCGCTGGCGACCACGGGGATGCCGTTGAGCATCGCCTCGGCAACGACGCGGCCGAATGACTCGTGCAGGGACGGGCAGACAACGATATCGAGCTCCTGGTAGGCCTCCCTCACGTCGATGACCTTGTCCTCGAGACGGAGCTCCGCTCCTTCCAGCTCCTGCAGTTCGGCCCAGACCTCGCGCATCGCCGATCGAGGCCCCGAGTAGACCACCCACCGCACCGGCCCCGAGCCCACCGCACGGATGATCCGCGGTATGAGGTGGAAGCCCTTGTATCTCGCTGGTGCGCCAACAAACCCGATGGTCACATCAACGCCCTCCCTGTGTCCACCCCTGGAGGCGGCCCGCACGTCCTCGACGTCGATGGGGTTGGGTACCACTCGGACGGAGTCCGGTTTCGCCAAGCCCGAGGCGAGGAGCATCTGGCGGGTGTGACTGGACACCGCGGCGAAGCTGGTGCGGGGGTTCATCAGGGCGAGCAGAGGTCCGAGTCGGCTGGGCCAAGCGGGGATCTCCCAGTCGTGCACCCAGACGACCAGGGGCACACCGGCCACGGTGGCGGCCAGCGAGGCTACGGTCCTCTCGGAAAGGCCGTTGGCGTGCACTGCGACCAGCGTCTGCCGGCGTCGCCAGGCGTAGGTGGCCAGCATCATCGCTGTCGTGGCCCGTCCGTTCAGCCTGCCCCGGTCGTCGCCGGGGATCGCCAGCCGGCACTCCACAGATCCTCTTGTGTCAATGAGCTCGGTGAATCCGGTCGGGGCTGGGCAGGCGACCGTCCGAGACACCCCTCGCATGTGCGCCAACACCGTCGCGAGGCTCCTCATCGAGCCGCCGAGGCCCGCCGCCAGCGCGACGAACAGCACCTCGGGGTGCCGCGTACCGTCCCTGGCGTTCAAGGCGTCGGGGTGCCCGTACGCGGGCCACACGACGGCAGATAGCGGGGGGAGCAAGGAGACCAGGAGCCGCTTGAGATGCACGACGCTCATATTGGACAGCGCGGCCCGCAAAAAGTGCTTACGGGCCTCATGAGGCGACCCTGCCCTCATGGCTCCGACGCCGATGATGGCATTGCAGGAGGCCCAGAAACGAGGGCACGCATGCCTGAGGCCCGGGTGGTGCTCGATCATGTAACGAGCGCTCAAAGGGCGGAGGTGCGTGTAGTCCACGTCCAATCCAGCGGGTCGGACGTACACGAGCACGTCAGGCACGAAGGCCGTCGAGGGCGGGCATCCGCGAACCAGCAGCCGTATCCCAAGCTCGGTGTTCTCCCCGAAGCGGAGTTCCTCGCAGAATCCGGCGGTGCCCGCGAAGACATCCCGCCGGTAGGCGACAGCGCCCGACTCGAAGTGCACTATCAGCTCATCCGGGTGAGGATTGCCTGGCGACGGGACCCAGCGCCACACGAGGTCGCCTCCCGGGTTCCACGCCTCCATCCCGCAGAAGACCAGCCCCGGTGAGCTATCCCCGATCGCCGAGCGGATCGATTCGAGCCATCGGGGATCGGCGCGGTCGTCGCTGTCGAGGAAGAGAAAGTAGCGGCCCCGCGCAACGCGGGCGCCGCGGTTGCGGGCAGCAGACACGCCCCGATGCCTAGAAGGGATGTAACGCACACGTCCGTCGCCCACGCTGGCGACGACTTCCGCTGTGCCGTCGGTAGAGCCATCGTCCACAACTATTACCTCGAGGTCCCTGAAGGTCTGCTCGAGGGCGCTCCGGATCGCCGCCGGCACGAGGGTAGCCCGGTTATAGGTGGGTATGACGACGCTGAAGTACGGCGAGGCACCGGCACCCGGCCCGAGAGTACCGCTTCGTACCACGCGCTGAGAATAGCCCGCACGCGACGCTACGCTCGGCGGCGGGAAGGATGCGAGAAGGGGTTCCCTGAATGCCGTTGCTGATCGTCGTAGGGCAGGGGTACGTTGGGCTGCCACTCGCCATGCGGGCAGCGCGCGCCGGCTACTCGGTCGTCGGGTACGACACCGATGCCGGTCGGGTCGAGCGGCTGGTGCAGGGGGACTCTTACGTGGGGGACGTCCCTTCGGAGGACCTTCGGTACGCCCTTGACAGTGGGCGCTACGTGGCGACGTCGAGCGAGTCCGAAATAGGTGACTTCGACTATGCGGTCATCACGGTTCCCACGCCGCTGAAGGAGGGTGTGCCGGACCTCTCGTACATCGAGGCGGCCGCGGAGATGCTCGCCTCCAAGCTCCGCCGCGGCGCAACGGTCGTTTTGGAATCGACGACCTATCCCGGGACGACCACGGAGCTGCTGGTACCGGTACTCGAGCGGGGCTCGGGGTTGGTCGCCGGAAGGGACTTCCAGGTCGGCTACAGCCCTGAGAGGATCGACCCGGGCAACCGGACCTGGAAGCTCGAGAACACCCCGAAGGTCGTGTCTGGCATCGACGGGTCGTCCCTCGAGGCGGTCCAGAACTTCTACCGCGACCTGGTGGCCGAAACGGTCCCGGTCCGGCGGACGCAAGAAGCCGAGCTGGTAAAGCTCGTAGAGAACACCTTCCGGCACGTCAACATCGCTTTGGTGAACGAGATTGCGATGTTCGCCGCCGATCTCGACATCGACATCTGGGAAGCGTTGGATGCCGCCAGCACCAAGCCGTTCGGGTTCATGCGTTTCGACCCAGGACCCGGCGCCGGCGGGCACTGCCTGCCGGTCGATCCAAGCTATCTCTCGTGGCGCGTGAAACGGCGCGTAGGCGAGACGTTCCGGTTCGTTGAGCTGGCCAACGACATCAACAAGCACATGCCTCACTACGTAGTGCGACGGCTGATGCTGTCATTGAACAGGTTCGGCAAACCTGTCAAGGGGAGTAGGATTCTTTTGTTGGGGCTGGCCTACAAGCCGAACACTGGCGACGTGAGGGAGTCACCCGCGATGGTCGTAGCCGAGCGGCTGCTGATCCTTGGAGCGGAAGTCCGCTACGCAGACCCCTACGTGGAGAACGCGACCGTGCCTTCACCTCTACGAAAAGTCGAACTGACGGCGGAGGAGGTTGGCTCTGCTGACATGGTCGTCGTCCTGACCGACCACGACGCCTTCGACTGGCGGCTAGTAGAGGACAACGCCCGGCTCGTGTTCGACACGCGTCGTCGACTTAGAGGTGATCGGGTGGAGATCCTGTGACGCACGGTCCCTTCCCGGTGCTCTGAGCCTGATGTTCGATGACGCTCGACGCGATGCGCCTCACCCCGCTGGTGAATCCATTGATCGGGAAGAGGGCCTCCGCCCGACGCCTGCCGGCTTCTCCGAGACGCTTCCGCTCTACAGGGTCGCGTGCAAGACCGGCTACCGCGGCGGCCAGTGAGTCGACCGCCAGCGGAGGGATGAGAGTCCCAGCGTCACCGACCTGCTCGGCCACGTCTCCAACCGAGAAAGCCACCACGGGCTTTCCGAGCAGCATGGCCTCGATGACGACGAGGGGGAAGGAGTCGGCCCTGGAAGGGAGCACGAAGATGTCCAGGGCCGCCAACCAGGGGTAGGGGTTGTCGACCGGGCCCACGAACCTAACCCGTTCCGAGCAGGGGCCATCCGCCGACCACGCCGCAAACTCGCGAGGTGTGGTCCCGCCGATCCATAGGAAGAGCGGCTCGAGGTCCCTGAGCTCGGGTCCGAGTTGTGCAGCCATCTCCAGCCACAGGTCGATCCCTTTGCCCGAGTTCGCGACTCCACATGCCCCGACGAGCAAGCCGTGAGCGGGGATGTCGACGTGCCCCGCCCCGGCGAGGGTCAGCACTCGATCTCGGTTCGGCACCGACCTGAGGCAGGCGACGGACTGCACTGGCTGCCGTGCGAACGCTGCCAGGTCGGCGCACACAGAGGGTGAGCATCCGACGAGGGTGACGGCATCCCAGTAGCGTTCCAGCCGGTACCGGCCCAGGCACTGGCGCATGTAGTCCTCGGGCTCGTGGGCGTGGAGGACCACGTGCCGGCCGAGGAGGCGGGCCGGGCGCACATAGCAGGCGCTGAGTGTCGTGTTACACCAGACGACGTCTGCGCGTGTAACCGCGACGACGACACCGGCCACGATCTGCTCCAGCCAGGTCGCCAGCCATCGCGAACGCCGCCACCGGCGCAGCGTGGCGCGGGTGCGTCGGAGAGGCTCGAAGACCACCCTGCTTCCAGTCGCCCGTGTGTCTTTTGCGAGCGGGCCGCCCCAGCGGATAACAGCCCACCGGTCCCAGCAGTCGTTGTCGAGCGAGCTGAGGATGTCGATCGCCACCCGAGGTGCTCCGGTGAGCGACGCCTGGTGGACGACGACGAGGATCCGGGGTTTGCGGGGACCACGCCGGTGGTTGCTGGGGAGCATCAGAGG
>Ga0070737_10004463_pt1 | contig 14041 bp, 10 predicted proteins | sample Coa_R1_10_FD_66438 | JGI IMG/M metagenome (GOLD analysis project Ga0070737, IMG submission 66438) | Surface soil microbial communities from Centralia Pennsylvania, which are recovering from an underground coalmine fire - Coalmine... | ecosystem: Environmental > Terrestrial > Soil > Unclassified... | reverse complement strand
GAATCGATTTCCGGATGCTGTCGCCGTCCTCGCCGGTCAGCGCGCGCGACAACGACGCCGGCTGCGTGCTGCTGGTGACCGGTCGCGGTGGACGGCTGTTGCTGCCGGCCGACACGACCTCGAGAATCGAGCCGGATATCGCACGCGCCGTACCGGCCGGTCCGCCGCTGGTGCTGGTGGCGCCGCACCATGGCAGCAAGACCTCCTCGAGCCCCGGTTATCTCGAAGCATTGAAACCCACTTTCGCGGTTGCCTCGACCGGATACCTCAACGGCTACCACCATCCGGCCCCACCGGTTGTCGCCCGATATGCGTCCCTCGGCATCCCGCTGCTCAACACGCCCGTCACGGGCGCCGTGCGCCTCGACTTTCCGGTGGACGATCCGCCGCTGGTCGTTGCCGAAGAACGCGTGCGCCAGGCGCGGTACTGGCGCGAGTAGGTGGGACAAACATGGCCGATCATTCCGCCAGCGCAGTGGCGCGCAGCCGGGCAGAAGCCAGGGTTTCGTCGAAATCCTCGCTGAGGAATCGCTCCGCGAGCCTGCGCAACGTCGTGGCCATTTCGTGCTGCTGTTCCTCGGGCCAGCCTCGCAGCAACTTTTCCAGTCCCTGGCGGCTGGCGTCGCACAGGCGTGCAAACGTGGCCTGTCCCGCTTGCGTCACACGGATGATCCCGGCGTCCCGCTGCACGTAATGCTTGGCGGCAAGGGTTTCGAGCGCGGGCTCCAGGCGCGACGCGGTCGTGTGCAGCCGCCGGGCGAGCGCGTCCGGCGTGGTCGGTCCATTGCCTCCCAGCCGGATCAACAGCCAGCATGCAAACGGATCGAGTCCGGCATCGGCGCGTTGCGACAGCCTGCGATACGCGCTGACGCGGTCCTCGCGGTTGGCGAGGACACTCAGCGCTCGCATCAGCTCGGCGGCGGAGGTGCGTTCGCTCGGCATTGCGTACGTATCGCCGGTGTCGGTGGCGAGCGTGGTCTGCTTCAGCTCGGCTTCCGGGATGAACCATGCCAACAGGAATGCGGCGATGCCCACGCATCCGGCGACGAGGAACACCGGTTGCAGGGCCGCGGCGTAAGCATGCACGTACCCCGCATGGACAGCCGCCGGAAGCTGCGCCAGCCGCGCCGGATTGGCCTGGATATTCGTCACCGAACCCGCCGACGCAAACCTGCCCGGCAGGTCCTGCCGGATCGCCGCGTCCAGCGCGTTGGAAAAGATTGCGCCGAACACCGCGACCCCGAACGAACCGCCGATCGACCGGAAGAAGGTCACGCCGGAGGTCGCGGCCCCGAGATCCTGGTAAGGCACCGCATTCTGCACCACGATGACGAGCACCTGCATCACCATGCCGAGGCCGAAACCCAGCACGAACATGTACGCCTCCATGAGCATCATGTTCGTGTGCGCGCCCATGCTGGAGAGCAGGAACAGCCCGGCCGAAAAGATCGCGCAGCCGACGATCGGGAAAGCCTTGTAGCGCCCGGTGCGGGTGATCAGCATGCCGCTCAAGGAGGAAGTGAGCAGCAGGCCTGCCATCATCGCGATCAATCGCAGGCCGGACTCGGTCGGCGAAACTTCCTTGACGATCTGCAGGTACAGCGGCAGGAACGTGATCGAACCGAACATTGCGAACCCGACCACCAGCCCGAGCGCGCCCGACATCGAGAACGCCCTCAGCCTGAACAGGTGCGGCGGCAGGATCGGCTCACGCGCGCGCCGTTCCACGAACACAAAGCCCGCAACCAGCAGAGCGCCGATCACCGCCATCGCGAGGATCGGCGGCGAGCGCCATGGAAAGCGCGCGCCGCCGAGCGAGGTCATCAGGATCAGGCAAGTGGTGCCGGCGGCGATCAACAAGGCGCCCGCGTAGTCGACCACCGCTTCCCTGCGCCGCGGCGAATGGGGCAGCACCACGGCGGTCGCCGCCAATGCGAGCCCGCCCAGCGGCAGGTTGATGTAGAAAATCCAGCGCCAGGTGAGGTGGTCCACGAAGAAGCCGCCGAGCAGGGGACCGACGACGCTGCTGACGCCGAACACGGCGCCGAAGATGCCCTGATACTTGCCGCGCTCGCGCGGGCTCACCACGTCGGCGATGATCGCCTGGGCGGTGACGATCAGGCCGCCGCCGCCCAATCCCTGCACGGCGCGAAAGCCGATCAGCTCGACGATATTGCGGCTGAGGCCCGACAGTGCGGATCCGATCAGGAAGATCGCGATCGCCGCCTCGAACATGTGCTTGCGGCCATACAGGTCGCCCAGCTTGCCCCACATCGGCGTCGAGACCGTGGACGCCAGCAGGTACGCCGTCACCACCCACGAGAGCTGGTCGACGCCGCCGAGGTCGCCCACGATCGTCGGCAGGGCGGTGGCGACCACGGTCTGGTCCAGGGATGCCAGCAGCATCCCCAGCATCAGCGCGCCGAAAATCAGGAGAACGTGCAGTGAGGATGAGGGCCGGGCGTCCATGTCAGCGTCACCGCCACGCGCGCGGCGCAAACTCCATGAGGGTCCAGCGTACCCGTGCGCACGTGAACGGATGAACGCGGATGCTTCTCCGGGATGCCAACCCGGACGCGTTTGGGCGCGGATCGCACTGCTATCATCCGGCGAAAATCCACCTCGCGGCGGAGCTTCACGTGTTCGAAATCCTCAAGGCGGGCGGCTGGGGGATGCTGCCCATCCTCGTCTGCTCGGCCATCGGCCTCGCAATCGTGCTGGAACGTTTCTGGACGCTGCGCAGCAGCACGGTGCTGCCGCCGGGACTCGGCGAACAGGTCCGCAGCTGGGCGCACTCGCAGCAGCTCAGTCCCTCGCATATCCAGGCACTGCGCGAGAACTCGCCCTTGGGCGAACTGCTGGCCGCCGCGCTGGACGTGCGCCACCGCTCGCGTGCGGAAATCAAGGAGCGCATCGAGGATACCGGGCGTCATGTGATACACGGTCTGGAGCGGTACTTGAATACCCTGGGCACCATTGCCTTGATCGGACCGCTGCTCGGCCTGCTCGGGACCGTGTTCGGCTTGATCCGGATGTTCCTCGCGGTGATGGTGTCCGGCGTGGGCGACCCGATGAAAATGGCCGGCGGCATCGGCGAGGCGCTGGTGTGCACCGCCGCGGGCCTGGTGGTCGCGATCCCGGCGTACGTGCTGCACCGCCATTTCCGGTCACGCGTGCGGGGCTACGTGGTGGAGATGGAAAAGCAGGCGATCGCGCTGCTGGATGAGCTGTCGGCTCCGCGATCGGTGCCTGCGGAGGCACGCGCGACTGCCACGCCGGCTGCGGCACCACGCGTCGCACGCGCGACGAGCTGATCACGTCCAATGCGCATCGGCAACGACAACGCCGACGAATTCGAAATCAACGTGGTCAGCCTGATCGACGTGCTGCTGACCTTGTTGATGTTCTTCGTGCTCACCACCACCTTCGTGCAGCAGGGGCACATGAAGGTCTCGCTGCCGCAGGCGAGCGACAGGCCGAGCGCGCCGGCAAGCGACACGCTGGTGATCGTGATCGACAAGCAGGGTCATTTCTTCGTGGCGAACAATCGCGTGCTGGGTGACGACGAAGCGACGCTCAAGCGCGCGATCGAAGCAGTGGCGGGCAAGGATCGTGAGCGCCCGGTGCTGCTGCGCGCCGACGGCATGACACCGCACCAGGCCGTGGTGGCCGCGATGGATGCGCTCGGGCAGCTCGGATTCACCCACCTGTCGATCGCCACGGCACCGCCGACGGCCGGCGGCGCGCAATGAACGACGCTGCGATGCACACCATTTCCGATGTGACGATCTATCGGCGCCTGCTGGGCCTGCTGAGTCCGTACAAGTTGGCAGTTGGCTTGACGTTGGTCGCGATGGTCGTGGATCCGGCTTGCATGTCCCTGTTTGCCCGGATCATCAAGCCAATGATCGACAAGCTGTTCGGTGCTTCGCGCGATCCGCACGTGGTTTTCTGGATGCCGATCATCATCATCATCATCTTTTTCGTGCGCAGCATCGCGGTGTATATCGAGAGCTACGGTTCGGCCTACGTCGGTCGGGGCGTGGTGCAGGACATGCGCCGCCGTATTTTCGACAAGTATCTGAAGATGCCCGCCGCATTTTTCGACCGCGAATCCTCCGGCCAGCAGATTTCGCGCATCACCTACACCAGCGAGCAGGTGGCGTCGGCGACGACCGATTCGGCGAAGACCGCGATCGTGGACGGCCTGATGGTCGTCGGGTTCGTGACGGTGATGTTATTGACGAGTTGGAGGCTTTCATTGGCGCTGCTGGTGATGGTGCCGATGATCAGCATCCTGGTGACGTACGTAAGCCGGCGCTATCGGCGCATCAACGTCACGATCCAGTCGCTGATCGGGCGGGTGACCGGTGTCGTTGAGGAAGTGGTGGGAGCACACCGCGAGGTCAAGGTGTTCGGCGGCCAGGATTACGAGTCGCAACGCTTCGACGCAGTGACGGACCGCGCGCGCAAGTTGAACGTCAAGGTTGCCGCCACCAATGGCCTTTCCACCGCGTTCGTGCAGCTCGCTGCCGCGATCGCGCTGGCGCTGATCGTTTATTTCGCAACGCGGCCATTCATGCACCTCACCGCCGGAGCATTCGCCACGCTCTTCATGTGCATGGGCGGCATCATGCCATCGTTGAAACGTTTGACCACGGTGCAGTCGAATATCCAGCGCGGGCTCGCCGCAGCGGCGGAACTGTTCGGGATCCTCGATGCGCCGGTCGAGCGCGATGCCGGAACCCGCGTGATCGAACGGTGCCACGGCGACATCGAATTCCGCGATGTGCACCTGACCTATCCGGGTGCGCGCATGCCGGCGCTGCGCGGCATCTCGCTCGGCTGCCCGCGCGGTTCGGTCACCGCACTGGTCGGCCGCTCCGGCAGCGGCAAGAGCTCGCTGGTGAGCCTGATCCCGCGTTTCTACGAACCGACTGCGGGGGAACTGCTGCTCGATGGCCACCCGCTTAGCGAGTACAGCCTGCGCAGCCTGCGCGCGCAGATCGCGTGGGTGGGCCAGGACGTGGTGCTGTTCGATGACACCATTGCGAAGAACATCGCCTACGGCGCACTGGCGGATGCCGACGAACCCGCGATCGCCGCCGCGGCGGAGGCCGCCAACGCGATGGAATTCATCCGCGAATTGCCCGACGGCATCCACAGCCGGGTAGGCGAGGGCGGCTCGCTGCTGTCGGGGGGCCAACGCCAGCGCATCGCAGTGGCGCGCGCGCTGCTCAAGAACGCGCCGATCCTGGTGCTGGACGAGGCCACCAGCGCGCTGGATACCGAATCGGAACGATTGATCCAGGATGCGCTGTCGCGGCTGATGAAAAACCGGACCGTGCTCGTGATCGCGCATCGGCTTTCCACCGTCGAGCACGCAGACCAGATCGCGGTTCTGGACGCGGGGCGCATCGTCGAGCGGGGCACGCATTCGGAACTGCTGGCGCGGCAGGGCAAGTACGCCGCGTTGTATCACCTGCAATTCCGTGAGCCGGCCACGGTCGCCGCCTGACGCGCATCCATGCGCCTTGCCGACCGTCTGCAGCAACGTTGGTATGAAGGTCATCCGCCGCCATGGTGGACGCTGCCGTTGGCCGCGTTGTATGGCGGACTGACGGCTGCGCGTCGGGCGCTGTATCGACGCGGTGTGTTGCGCGCGCAACGCCTGCCGGTGCCGGTGATCGTGGTCGGCAATATCGTGGCGGGCGGCGCCGGCAAGACGCCGCTGGTGATCGCGCTGGTCGAGGATCTGCGCGCGCGGGGCTGCAAGCCCGGCGTGGTGAGCCGCGGCTATGGCGGCACAGCACGCACATCGATGCTTCTGCCCGAGGATCCCGATCCCATCACCAGCGGTGACGAACCCGCGCTGGTCCGCGTGCGTACCGGCGCACCGGTGGCGATTGGTGCAAGCCGCGTCGAGGCGGCGCGGCTGCTGTTCGACCGAAACGTCGATATGATCATTGCGGATGATGGCCTACAGCATTACGCGCTCGCGCGCGACATCGAGATTTGCGTCATCGACGGTGAACGCCGGTTCGGGAACGGACGCCTGCTGCCCGCGGGGCCTCTGCGCGAACCCGAGTCGCGTTTGAACGATGCCGGGTTCGTCGTCTGCAACGGCGGCGAGCCGCGTTCCGGAGAGATTCCTATGCGGCTCGTAACCGGCGACGCGACCGCAGTCGATGGAACGCGCGCGCTTCCACTGTCCGCGTTCGCGGGCCGGCGCAGCCACGCCGTGGCCGGAATCGGCCACCCGTCGCGTTTTTTCGACACGCTGCGCGCACAAGGCATCGAAGTGATCGAACATCCTTTCCCGGACCATCACCGTTATGCCGCGGCCGACCTCGATTTCGGCGACGGCCTGCCCGTGCAGATGACCGAAAAGGACGCGGTGAAGTGCCGCGCGTTCGCACGGGAAAACTGGTGGGTGGTGCCCGTGGACGCCGAATTGCCGCCGACGTTCTTCGATGCCGTCGCCGCGCGCCTCCCGAACTTACGGGGCGCCTGAACCCGGCCGAGCCTTCTCGACTCCGTTGCCGATCCCCGATCCCCGGTCCCCGGTCCCGGTTTTCAACAGCATCGCCAGGAACGGCGGCGCGATGATCGACGTCAGCAGGCTCATCGCGATGATCACTGCGTAGATCAGATCGCCGAACACGCCCGCGGACAGCCCGAGCGCGGCGACCACGATGCCGACTTCGCCGCGCGGGATCATGCCGACGCCGACCATCAGCGCGCTGCGTGGCCCGAGCCGCAGCGCGCCCAGCCATCCGCCGACCAGCTTGGTGACGAGCGCCAGCAGCGTCGCGATCAGCAGCAGCCACAGCGCCTCGCCGCTCGCGAGCTTGGCGAGCTCGACCTTCGCGCCGGTCAGCACGAAGAAAAACGGCGTCAGCAACGCGAGCAGGGGCTGCATCTGCTCTTCAAGCTGCACGCGCTGGCGGGTTTCCGACGCGATCATCCCGGCCAGGAATGCGCCGATGATCGCCGCCAGCCCGAAGCGCGTCGCCACCCAGGCCAGCCCGAGGCACAGCACCAGCACCGCCAGCAGCGGCGACATGGGGTTGCGGGCGCGATCCAGCCACTTCGATCCGCGTCGCATCAGCAGGGTGCCCAGCCAGCCCACCACCAGCACGAAGCCGATTGCCTCCGCGGCGACGGCCAGCAATCGTCCCACGCGCAGCGAGCCGCCGGCCTGGATCGCGACCACCACGCCCAACAGCAGCATCGCAAGGATGTCATCGATCACCGCGGCACCGAGGATCACGCGGCTTTCAGTGCGACGCAGCACACCCAGTTCTTTCAGCACGCTGGCGGTGATGCCTGCCGAAGTCGCCACGAACGCCGCCGCCACGAACAGCGAACGCGGCCAATCGGGACCGATCGAGTGCGCCCAGAACGTGCCGCACACGAATGGCACGATCACGCCGATTACGCCCACCGCGAATGCGCTGCCGCCGACGCGTTTCACGTCCTCGAGGCGCGTCTCCAGGCCAACCGCGAACAGCAGCAGCACCACGCCGATTTCGGACAATACTTCAAGCGGTTCCGAAGGCGTGATCCAGCCCAGCACGGATGGACCGATGATGCACCCGATCACGATCTGCCCGACCACGTCCGGCAGACGAATCCAGCGTGCGATCGTGCCGCCGACCTGTGCAGCCGCGAAGATGATGAAGACTTCCAGCAGGATCGCGGTGGTGTGGGCCATCGCGCGATGCTACAGGACGATGTGAGCGGGTGCGCTCTTCTTCTCCTCCTCCTGCATTCCAGCCGCTTCACCGGGAGGAGAGTTGCGAAATGCGCCTGCTTTGAATTCAGGGGAAGAAAAGCTTTTGACACGGATAAGAGCGGATTGAATCAGATGCGTCGGATCAGATATCCGCGTTGATCCGCTTTGATCCGTGTCAAGCGCTTGCGCTCTTTATTGGGGAGCGCTCACGCCGCAGTTTCAGGTGTGGTGATCGGCCGCCGCAACGGCCGATCGTGGCGCAAGCGGGTGAACACATACACGGCAATCAGCGAGAACGCCGCCATCACCAGTACCGCGATGCGGAAGCCGCGCACGTAGGCGGCGGGATCGTGGTGGTGGCCGATCAGGAAAATCGCGAGCAGCCACGACGACAGCGCGATGCCGAAGCTGATCACGAGGTATTGCACCGCGGAGGTGACCGACGAGGCCTGCGCCGCGCGCTCGGGCGGAAGATCCACGAAGGCGAGGGTGTTCATCGCGGTGTATTGCAGCGACATCACGAACCCGTAGGCGAACATCAGCAACGCGATTGCCCACCATGGCGTGGTGGCATCGAACAACGCGAAGCACGCGAGCAGCGCGGTTGCGATCGCGGTATTCACGAACAACGTGCGGCGATAGCCGTAGCGCTTCAGGATGCGGTCGATCAGCAGCTTCATCAGCACCATCGCGACGGCTTGCGGCACGATCATCAATCCGGCCGCCGTCGGGGTCCAGCCGCAACCGACCTGCAGGAACAGCATCAGGATGAACGACAAGCCCGCGGTGCCGAGGCGCGTGCACATGCCGCCGCCCACCGCGATGGTGAAGCTGCGTACCTTCAATAGCGTGAGGTCCACCACCGGATGTCGCGCGCGATGGCCGTAGCGCCAATATACGAAGCCCACGATGACGCCGACGATCGCCGCGGCGCCGGCCTTGCGGTAATCGCCGTCGCCACCGGCTTCGGCTGCGGTCAGCAGCATGCCGGACGCAAGTGCGAACAATACGAAGCCGATCCAGTCGAATGGCCTGCGCTCGCCGCGAAAGTCGGGCATGTGCGTGCGGTTGAGCCACAGGCCCACCATGCCGACCGGCACGTTGACCAGGAAGATCAATCGCCACGACGCGTATTGCGACAATACACCGCCCAGCAATGGGCCCACGACCGGGCCGAGCAGGCCGGGAATGCCCGCGGTGCTCATCGCCGCGACGAAGTCCTTGGGACCGAACGCGCGCACCAGCACGTAGCGCCCGATCGGCATCAGCAGCGCGCCGCCGATACCCTGCAGCACGCGCGAGGCAACCAGTTGCGTCAGGTTCTGCGAAAGGCCGCAAGCCAATGAGCCCAGCGTGAAAATCAGGACGGACGCCGCGAATACGCGCCGCGTGCCGAAGCGGTCGGACAGCCATGCGCTTGCGGGAATGCAGATGGCCAGCGTCAGCACGTAGCTGGTCAGCGCGGTCTTGAGATCGATCGGACGCACCGCCAGCGCATGCGCGATGCTCGGCACCGCCGTGTTGACGATGGTCGAGTCGAGCGTCTGCATGAAGAACGCAGCCGCAACCAGCCAGATCAGGCCGCGCATGCGCGCGATGCCTTCGGGAGATTCCGCTTCGGACATCGGAGGGTGTTCGCGTGGCCGGGCGCCGCGAAAGAATCCGACATTTTAGCGTCGCGCGCTTCGATCAGCGCGTAGCGTGCGCTTTACGCACGACGGGTCTGTATGCGATCAGCCGATGCCATTCAAGGCGTGTCCGGCCTGCGTCACCGGGGAGAGGTTCGACGCAGGCCGGATACGAGGGTGAGAACATGAACAGTCGGTAGCACGAGGGTTGCCACAAAACTGCCCAAGACAAGGAGGGACCGCAACTCACCCGGTATTGATACTGCTATGTCCACCTTTCGTTCACCTTTCGCGCTGGAAAACGGTTGCAGCCGCTTTCGAGGCGCAGCGGCGCCCGTGACGTGCCGGGTAGACTTGGCGGACCGACGGACGTGATTCATCACCATGGCCAAGGCACCCATGACGAGGCAGGCCGGCACGCCGGCGCAGCAGGCCGAAGCGTTGCGCGACGCGATCGCCGATGCCAACTATCGCTATTACGTGCTCGACGACCCGGACATTCCGGACGCCGAATACGACGGCCTGATGCGCGAACTCGAGGAACTGGAAACAGCGCATCCCGAACTCGCGACCCCGGATTCGCCCACCCGCCGCGTCGGCGCGCGTGCAAGTGCCGGTTTCGCCGAGGTACGGCATGCGCTGCCCATGTTGTCGCTGTCCAATGCCTTCACGGATGAAGAAGCGGCAGCATTCGTGCGCCGGATCGCACAGACCCTGGGCCGCGCCGAATCGGATCTGGTGTTTTCCGCCGAGCCCAAGCTCGATGGTCTGGCGATCAGCTTGCGTTACGAAGCGGGTGCGTTCGTGCAGGGCGCCACCCGCGGCGATGGCGCGGTGGGCGAGGACGTCACCGCCAATCTCCGCACCGTGAAAGCCATTCCGCTGAAGCTGCGCGGGAGCGGCTATCCGCGCGTGCTCGAAGCGCGAGGCGAGGTGTACATGCCCAAGGCCGCGTTCAATGCGTTCAATGCCCGTGCGCGCGAGCGCGGCGAACGCACGCTGGCCAATCCACGCAATGGCGCGGCCGGTTCGCTGCGGCAGCTCGATCCGGGTGTGACCGCGGCGCGTCCGCTGGCGTTCTATGCCTACGCCGTGGGGGAGGTGCGCGGCGGCCATTTGCCCGACAGCCACTCTGCGACACTCGACCAATTGCGCGAATGGGGCTTGCCGGTGAGTCCGCAGGTGGAAAAGACCAAAGGTCTGGAAGGATTGCTCGATTATTACCATCGCATGGGCGCGCAGCGCGATGCGTTGCCGTACGACATCGACGGCGTCGTCTACAAGCTTGATCGCTACGACCAGCAGAACGAGATGGGCTTCGTGTCGCGCGCGCCGAGATGGGCGCTGGCGCACAAGTATCCGGCCCAGGAAAAGAGCACGATCATCGAGTCCATCGAGATCAACATCGGGCGCACGGGCGCCGCGACGCCGTTCGCGGTGATGCAGCCGGTGCAGGTCGGCGGTGTCACCGTCACCAAGGCGACGCTGCACAACATGGACCAGGTCGCGCGGCTGGATGTCCGCGCCGGCGATACCGTGATCGTGCGGCGCGCCGGCGACGTGATTCCGGAAGTGGTGCGGGTGAACCTGGAGCGCCGCCCGCCGGGTACCAGGCCCTGGCACATGCCGAAGCATTGTCCGGTGTGTGGATCGGCCATCGTCCGCGAGGAGGGCGAAGTGGTGGCCCGTTGCACCGGCGGCCTCGTTTGCGCCGCGCAGCGCAAGGAAGCCATCGTGCACTTCGCGTCGCGCCGGGCCATGGACATCGACGGCCTGGGCGACCGCTACATCGAAGACCTGATCGCCTTCGATTATCTGCATTCGCCCGCTGATCTGTACAAGCTCACGCTGGACGACCTGCTCGCTATGAAACGTCGCGGCGAAGAGCGCGACGGGATCATCCCGGAGACCGTCAAGGCCGGCAAGATCGCGACAAAATGGGCAGAAAACCTGGTCGAAGCGATCGCAGCCAGCAAGGGCACCACGCTCGAACGGTTCCTCTATGCCCTCGGCATCCCCGAGGTAGGCGAGGCGACCGCCAAAACCCTGGCGCGGCATTTCGGTTCGCTGGACGCATTGATGCACGCGGGCGAGGCGGATCTCACCGAAGTCAACGACGTGGGTCCGATCATGGCCGCGCACATTGCGGCGTTTTTCGCCGAACGTCGCAACCGCGATGCCATCGCCGCATTGCGCAAGGCCGGCGTGCACTGGGAGGAATCCGCGCCGCAGCGCAGCGCGCAAGGCCCGCTGGCCGGGCAAACCGTCGTGCTGACGGGGGGCCTTGCCACGCTCACGCGCGACGAAGCGAAGGACAAGCTGGAAGCGCTCGGAGCAAAAGTCGCGGGCAGCGTATCGAAGAAAACTTCATTCGTGGTTGCGGGCGAAGCCGCCGGTTCCAAGCTCGACAAGGCGCAAGCGCTCGGCGTGGAGATCTGGGACGAAGCGCGGCTGCTGGACTTCCTGAAAACGCATGGCGCATGAATTGGGCAACCGGCACGACGCGCTGCGCATGCGCGCGCGCCTCAATTCACTCATCCGCGGATTCTTCGCGGAGCGCACCGTCACCGAAGTCGAAACCCCCATCCTTTCTGCCGCAGGCAACACCGAACCCAATATCGAAGCATTCTCGACCGGGTTCGCCGGGCCTGCCGCGGCAGGCGCACGCGAACGGTTCTTGCGGACGTCGCCGGAACATCCGCTGAAACGCTTGCTGGCGGCTGGCTTCAGCGATTGCTACGAACTCGGTCGCGTGTTCCGCAACGGAGAGGCGGGCGCTTCGCACAATCCGGAATTCACGATGCTGGAGTGGTACCGGGTCGGCTTTGACCATCGACGGCTGGCGCTCGAGGCCGCGCAACTGGTGCGTGCCGCACTCGCTTTGTTTCAGCGCGACGCAGAGGTCACGACGACGAGCTATCGCGACTGGTTCCGCCGCGGCTTGAGGCTCGACCCTTTCCATGCCGACGAGCCCGAATTGCGCAAGCCGTTGCGCGACTTCTCCATCGATCCCGATGGCCTGAGCCGCGACGACTGGCTCGATCTGCTGGTGACGCATCGCCTGCAACCCGCGCTGCCGCAGGAAGGCATCACCATCGTGTACGACTTTCCGGCCTCGCAATGTTCGTTGGCGTGCATCCGACCGGGTAATCCGCCGGTGGCAGAGCGCTTCGAGCTGTACCTCGGCCGGCAGGAATTGGCCAACGGCTACCACGAACTGAACGATGCAGCCGAACAACGCGCGCGTTTCGAGCACGACAACGCATGCCGCCGCGCACGCGGCCAAAGCGAGGTGCCGATCGACGAAAATCTCCTGGTGGTGCTGGACGCGCTGCCCGATTGCGCCGGCGTGGCGCTGGGCGTCGATCGGCTGCTGATGCACATGCTCGGGACAGACGACATTCGTGACGTGCTGGCGTTTCCGTTCGCAGATGCCTGACGCTGGGATTGGCGTCAAAACTCCAGGTTCTGCGCGGCGCACAGGTAATCGACCAGCGGCGCGAGCCGCTTGAAATGGTCGACGACGAACGGGAGCAGTTTCGGCGAGCAGGCGAGTGCTTCATCAAAACCGACCCCGGCGGCAAAGCTCTTGCGCTTGAGATCTTCGAGCAATGGATGATCGGCAGGGACGCCCTGCGGCGCGCGGCTGAGCGATTCGCCCCGGAATTCGTAGCGCTCGCGGAAGCCACGGCTGTGTGTCGCGCGCTTCCACGCGGCAGGGTTGTCGACGATGAAGGTGCGGATATTGCGCAGCGTGTGGTTTTCGGGATGCCAGAGCCCCGCGCCCACGAAGCAGTCGGCGGGCGCGATGTGCAGGTAGAACGACGGCGCCGCGATTTCGCGGCGGCGTTCGTGGAAGATGCGCGCGCCGGCCCATGGCTTGTACGGCTCCTTGCCGTGGCTGAAGCGGGTGTCGCGCTGGGCCCGGAACAGCGATCCGCCGACCTTGCGCGGGTCCGCGCGGTACTGCCGGCTGAGCTTCGCCACGGGAGCCTGCAGATCCGCGATCAGTTGCAGGAACGGTTCGCGCACGTGGGTTTCATAGTCCTGCTGATGCGCCTTGAACCAGGTGCGGTTGTTGTGGCGCGCCAGCGAGCGCAGGAAACGGAACGTGGCGGGGGAAAAGTAGGTGCCTCTCATGGTCGATAATTCCGTAATCCCGTAATTTCGTTCGTGGTTCGAAACCTCAACACGAACGAGATGGGCCGTTCAAGCGTTCTCCTGAGGTATCGAAGGGCGAACGCTTGACTGTAGGAGCCCGAACTCCGCGGCAACGTTGTTGCCCCACACCTGCAATCGATCGAGCATGACCTGCGCCGGGCCGGGTGGATTTTCCGTGCGCAGGCGCGAAATGGTGGCGCGATAGTCGTCCAGCGTCAGCGGGGTGGTTTCGGTATGGCGGGTGAGTTTGTCACGCACGAATGCGTGCCAGCGCTCGCGTTCCGTGGCGTCCAGCGCGTCCGGCCAGTTGCGCGCGCGGTAGCGGAACAGCAACTCGCCGTAACGTGGATCCTGGCAATCCAGTTTCAGCATTCCGAGCAATTCGGGTGGTGTGGCGCGAACCGCGTCGCAGCGGCGCTTGTCGGAGAGCGAGGGAAACCCGGCGTAGAGCATGCACTCCGGATCGGTCCTCTCGGTTTGGCGTCTGGCGTGTGAGGCGAACGCCTGCCGAACC
>Ga0070737_10004462_pt1 | contig 14044 bp, 11 predicted proteins | sample Coa_R1_10_FD_66438 | JGI IMG/M metagenome (GOLD analysis project Ga0070737, IMG submission 66438) | Surface soil microbial communities from Centralia Pennsylvania, which are recovering from an underground coalmine fire - Coalmine... | ecosystem: Environmental > Terrestrial > Soil > Unclassified... | reverse complement strand
CGACGCCGACACCGCCGGTTTCAGGACACTCGGTCGACTCCGCGCATCACAGCCCGCCAGTGCACCTCCCGCGACCAGTGCGCCGCAGGCCACCACTAACAGCCGCAGCCACAGCCGACGTCCCCGGCGCATCGATGAGATCACAGCAGGGCACCCTAGCGGATGATCAGCACCGGCCGCTAGACCCAACCACCAACCTGAGGAAACCCAACCGTGACCAATCCGGCAATCCACACCCCAGCAACACCCCCATGGCTCCCGCGGCAGGACTCGAACCTGCAACCTACCGGTTAACAGCCGGACGCTCTGCCAATTGAGCTACGCGGGACCGACCCGCCCACGGCTACCACCGCAAGGCCGACGTCCACGTCAGCGTAGCGTATCCCGCGCGACAGACACCGAGGGGACGCCGACCGCCTCGCGCCCGCATCACAGCGGGTCGGCGGTGCGAGTGGGTCGGCCTTTCTCACGGCGCGTCGACGGTGGCAGCGCGTCGACGGTCACAGCCGGCCGACCTTGCTCGCGACGGATCTGCAATGACAACCGGCCAACCCTCCTCGCGGCACGTCGGCAATAGCCGAGGCAATGCCCATAGCCACGGCACGCCAATAGCCAAGGCAGGGCCACATCGTGCGTAGAGGTCGCGACCAGCGCCCACGCCGGTGTCGATCACTAGCCGCACGCGCCCGGCATTGCGTAGCGTCAACACCGAGCCGTCACCAAGAACGAACCAGAGCCAGATCACGAGCCGACCCGGGCCCGCGCACGGGCGGGAACCGGTTCAGCAGCACCGCGAGCGCGGCGGCGCAGCGACACTGGCCCGCGCACGGACGGGATCGGGCGGGCGGTAGCTGCCTTCGACGCCGAACCGACCCGGGCCCGCGCACTGACGGGATCGGGGCACGAGTCACCTCCGGCACGCACGCCAAGCCTCGAACGCGGCGGGCCCGGGAAAGCACCGCCGCACAGAGGGCGCCCGAGCCCCAAACCGTCCAGGGGCCGGCCGTTTCGGCATGTGACAACGACGAACGCCCCCGCGATCCCGGAACTGTCACCGGACTGCAACAGCTGATCAGGTCGGCCGGGTCGACTCGGGCCGTAAACGGGGATACCGTCAAAAGACAAGACGTACGCAATCACAGGAAACACGCAAAACGCAGTAGAGCACGACCCATGACACCCTACGGAGTAACGGGATAGGAGGCCGCCATGCGCATGCGCATCGGATTTGCGATCGGGGCAGGTGTCGGATACATCCTCGGCACCCGGGCAGGCCGCGAACGTTACGAGCAGATCAAGCAGGCGGCCAAGCGGGTGTTCGAGAACCCGAAGGTCAAGAACACCGCGGGTCGCGTTCAGGCCCAGGCGGTGCACCTCGGCAATCAGGCGCGGCACATGGTCCAGGAGAAAGCCGGCACCCTCGCCGAGAAGGTCGGCGGCAAGCTGCCCGGACCGATGTCCCACCTCGCCAACCGCTTGGCCCGCAGCGAACAGCACGCGGAAACCGTGACAATGAGCACGAACGGTATGCCGGAGAGCTGACGTAATCCGGCCCGCCGGCCCCAGTCAGCAGTGACCGGCCAGCCGAGCCCATCGTCCGGCCCCGGACGGCTGCCCCGCCCGAGGCCGAACACCTTGGCGCCCGCCGGACCGCCCGCCTCAGCCAGCGAGACGTCCTCGGGAGTTGACCGAGCTCGCCGGGCGCGCCGAGCTCGCCGAGCTCACCGGTCTGCACTCGTCAGTCAGCGGGACGCCGCCCGCCCCGGGAATCGCCGAGAGTCGCCGGGCTCGCGAACGGCCGCCTCAAAGCAACGTCCGCCCCCGGGAGTTAACCCACGCCGAGATACAGGCCATCGCGGCCGCACTCCTTTAACCCACGCCGAGGTAGTTCTCCAGGTCATCGCGGCGGCGCTTCTCCAGCTGCACCAGCTCGGCAAAGAGCCTGGTGTGCTCGGTCGGTTGCTCCACCGGATTGATGCGCTGCAACCGCGACTTCAGCTCGGCAATCTCCCGATCGAGCAGGCGAACCCGCAGCCGGGCCACCTGCGCAGCGGCATACCGGACGTCAGGCTCGCCGTCGACGAAAGGCGGCTCGACCAGCAGTTCGCGGACCAGCCGGCGGATCCGGTCGTCCGGTGCAGCGTCCAGCACGGCGGCCACCCAGCCGTCACCCCCCGCGGTCGTCGCCGTCCCCCCTGCTTTTTCAATCGCGTCGCGCACCTCGGCGTACGCCGGCGAACGGAACGCGGCCGCGTCCAGCGCGTCGAAAGCCGGGCCGAGCAAGGCCGGGCGTTGCAGTGCAAGTTTGAGCGCCTCACGTTCGACCTGCAACGCGGGATCCCGTGGGTCCGGCGCGGCAGCCGGGTCCGCCGCCGGACCCGCCTCCGGCGGTCGCGGGCCGGACGCCGTCCCCCGCGGGCCGGACGCCGTTCCCCGCGGATCCGCCGCCGACCCCCGCAGTCCCGGCGCTCCCGGACGGGGCCCGCGCGCCGACCCGCCGGCCTCCCGGCGGACCCGGCGGACCACCGCCAATTCATCGCCCACCCCGACCCAGCCGGCCAACCGCCGCGCGTATTCATCGCGAAGCGACACATCTTTGATGCGGGCGACGAGCGGAATTGTCCGCTCCAGCGCAGCCACCCGGCCTTCGGGGAGGTCCAGATTGAAATCCCGCAGCAGGCTGCGGATGGCGAATTCGAACAGCGGCTGCCGGCGTGCAATCATGTCCCGCACCGCGGCGTCACCCCGCGCCAGCCGCAGGTCGCACGGATCCATGCCGTCCGGCGCAACAGCGATGAACGTGTGCGCGACGAATTTCTGGTCCGACTCGAATGCACGCATCGCCGCCTTCCGCCCGGCGGCGTCAGCGTCAAAGGTGAAAATGACCTCTCCGCCGAATTCCGACGTATCGAGCAGCAAACGGCGCAACACCCGCACGTGCTCCTCACCGAACGCCGTGCCGCACGTGGCCACCGCCGTCGTCACACCGGCGAGATGACACGCCATCACGTCGGTGTACCCCTCGACGATGACCGCCTGCCGAATCCGCGCGATGTCCTTCTTCGCCAGGTCGATCCCATACAGCACGCTGCTCTTTTTGAACAGCGGCGTCTCCGGGGTGTTCAAATATTTGGGACCGTCGTCGGCGGGGTCGAGTTTACGGGCGCCGAAACCCACAATGTCCCCGGTGATATCGCGGATCGGCCACATCAACCGGCCGCGGAAACGGTCGACCAGCCCTCGATTTCCCCGGATCGCCAGACCCGCCGTCACCAGGTCGTCGTCGGAGAACCCCTCCCGCCGCAAATGCCGGACCAACTCATCCCACCGGGCCGGTGAGAATCCGAGCCCGTACCGGGAAATCGTCGCATCGTCAAAACCACGGTCGGTGAGAAAACGCCGGGCGGCTGGCGCATCACTCAACTGCGCGGTGAAGAACGCAGCCGCCGCTGTATTCGCCGCCAACAGCCGTTGCCGTTGCCCGCCCGATCCGCGCAACGATGCCGGGCCCTGCTCGTAGTGCAGCTCATAACCCACCCGGGCCGCCAACCGTTCAACGGCCTCAAAAAACGACAGGTGCTCGATTTTCTCCACGAACGTGATGACGTCGCCGCCTTCGCCGCAGCCGAAACAATGCCACAGCCCCCGGGCGGGTGTGACGTGAAACGACGGCGTCCGCTCATCGTGAAACGGGCAGAGTCCCTTGAGCGAACCGCCTCCGGCGTTGCGCAGCGTGACGTACTCGGCGACGACGTCCGCGATCGGGGAGAGCTCACGGACGCGGGCGATATCGGCGTCCCGGATACGGCCGGCCACGCGACGAGTCTAGGCGGGGTCATCGATCGGCACGGCGTGACCGGCGACCCGAATCCGCGGATCGTCAGCCCCGATGTGGACGACGAGAACGCTCGGCCGGCCGAGATCGTCACCCTGGTGGATGGTCACCGTCGCCGGGACGTCGACCAGCCCGAGCTCGCGCAGATAGTGACCGAACGCGGCGGCCGCCGACCCGGTCGCCGGATCCTCGGCAATGCCGACCGCGGGAGCCGGGTTCCGCGACCAGAACACGGTCGGCGTCTCCCGCCACACCAGCTGGACCGTCGACCAGCCGGCCGCGCGCATCACTGCGGCAAGGGCGTCGAGATCCGGGTGCAGGTCGGCGAGCCGGGCCCGGGTCGCCGCCGCCAGCACCGGGTGGTGCAAACCGGCGAAGGCCACCCGCGGCGGCAGTTGCGGATCGAGGTCGGACGCCGACCAGCGCAACGCGGCAAGCAGCGGTTCGGCATCCGGCAGCGGCGCGAGCGACGGGGTGACACTCGTCAGCGTCGCGACATACCCGTCGGCGTCCCGGGCCACGTCGACGTCGATCGGACCCGCCGGCGCGTGCAAGCGGTACCGGCCTTCCCCGTACCGCTCCCCCAGCACGACTCCCGCTGCGATCGTGGCATGACCGCAGAACGGGACCTCGACCTGCGGGGTGAAATACCGCACCGCGAATCCGCCGTCCGCGGGAAAAGAAGGCGCGGACGGCGAAAGAAAAGCCGTCTCCGAATACCCGACCTCCGCGGCGATGCGCTGCATGGCCGCGGCGTCGAGATCCGCGGCGTCCAGCACCACCCCGGCGGGATTTCCGCCGCTCGGTGTGGTGGTGAATGCGGCGTACCGGAGCACCTGCACCGTCACGGCAGCACCCGCTCCATGACGACGTGCCTGCCGATTGGGGGAATGTCGAATTCGGCGCTGGTCACGGTGAAACCATGCCGCTGGTAGAACGGGACGGCGGGCAGGCGGGCGTTGCACCAGACCAACCGGCCGCCGCGGCGCTGCACTTCCGCCAATCCGAACGTGAGGGCCGTCGACCCGTACCCGCGTCCCGGCGTGGCGCTCGCCATCCCACGAAGCCGCCACCCCTCCCGGCCGTCCGGCGCGAGTTCCCGGTAAAACGACGCGCAGGCAAGCACATCGCCGCCGCTTCGAACCGCGACGTGAAACGTGTCCGGCGCATCATCACCGGGATAGACCGCTTCGGCAAACGGCTGGTCCGGGCGCAGCACCCGCCACCGCAACGGCCGAATCACCTCAGCCGCCACCAGTACCGCGGACACCGATGCAACCTCCACCGGACGCCGCCCGGACGACGCATCGCCCACGGTCTCGGTCCACTGCGCGGCGGTCTCGGTCCGCTGCCCGGCGGTCTCGGTCCGCTGCCCTGCGGTCTCGGTCATCGCGCCGCCTCGGCGATCGGCGTCCCAGGGTCCGCTAATTTCGCCGGATCCACCGGCGCCCGGGACTTTATCACCGCGCGGATGTCGGAGTGGACATCCCAGACGTTGACATTCATTCCCGCGGCGACGAGGCCGTCCTTGAGCCAGAAAACGCAGAATTCTCCAGAATCCCGGCTGCCCCGGTACACGAGCTCGTACCTCTCCTCCGGATTGAGCAAACCCGAGTACTCCATGCCGACGTCGTACTGGTCGGAGTAGAAGTACGGCACTTTGGCGAACGGCTCGCCCCGGCCGAGCATCGACACTGCCGCGGCCGACCCCTGATCCTGCGCGTTCGCCCAGTGCTCGACCCGGATTCTCGTTCCGTAGAAGGGATTGTAGGCATTCGCGACGTCGCCGGCTGCGAAAATGTCCGGGTCGGCGGTGCGGAGAAATTCGTCAACGAGAATGCCGTTCTCAACCGGCAGGCCGGCCGCTTCGGCGAGTGCGGTGTTGGGTCGGGCGCCCACGCCGACCACCACGACGTCCGCCGTCAGCACCGTGCCGTCGCTGGCGACAACCGCCTCCACCCGGTCGGTGCCGCGGAATTCAGCCGCGCCGACCCCGAGCCGCACGTCCACGCCGTGGTCGCGGTGCACCTGCGCGTAAAACCCGCCGAGCTCCAACCCCAGCACGCGGTACAACGGCGCCGGCAGCGGTTCGAGCAGGACCACCGCGCACCCGTAATGCCGCGCCGCGGCGGCGACCTCCAGTCCGATCCAACCTCCGCCGACGATGACGACCCGGCCGCCGCGTTCCAACGCCGCCCGCAAGGCAACGGAATCCGCCATCGTGCGCAGGTAATGCACGCCGGGGAGATCCGCACCGGGGAGCCGGGGCCGAATCGGCGCCGCACCGGTTGCCAGGAGCAGTTTGTCGTAGCGAATCCGCTCACCGCCGGCGAGTTCGACCTCGTGACGGTCCCGGTGCACGGCGGTGACGCTGGTCGACGTCCGCAGCTCGATATTCTGGTCGGCGTAGAAATTCTCCGGGTGCACGTAGGCTTTTTCTTTGGGCTCTTTTCCGAGGAGAAAACCTTTGGAGAGCGGCGGCCGCTCGTACGGACGTTCCGGATCGTCGCCGATGAGCAGAATCCGGCCGTCGAATCCGCCGCTGCGCAACGCCTCCGCCGCCTTCGCGCCGGCCAAACTCGCCCCGACGACGACGAATGTCTGCTCGCTCACCACTGCCTCCTCGGTTCTCTCCCGCTGCGTGCCTTCATCTTCCTTACCCTTGGCACGGCTGGCGCACCCGGCTGGCGCGGCTACCCGCTGGCGCCCCGCCATCTAGCGCACCCGGCTGGCGACCCATCCCTGACCCGGCTCGCGCCGCTATCCCGCTGTACCGGCAATCACCACCGTGTTGCGTCGGCAGAGCCGGCGATGCCACGCAAGCGCCGAGGTGTCGGTCAACGCCGCCACTTGGTCGACGACCGCCCGCAGCCGCCCGGCATCGTCCGGCGCCTCCCGCCATTCCTCCGCGAAGACCGGATCGAGGACCGTGCCGTCCAACGCCACCAGCGCCTCCACGAGATCCGCCAGCACCTCCCGTTGCCGGACCCGCGTCTCCTCCGCGCCATGGCGGGCCATCACGAAGTGCGCGGTGACCGCCTTGAGCAGGCCGCATTCGATCCGCGCCTCCCGAGGGACCACGAGTTCGGCGGCGTACCGGTTCACCGGCGCGGCTCCATACGCCTGGCGCGTCGCGGTTTCGGCCGCCGAACAGAAGCGGCCGATCAGCTCGCTCGTCATGTTCTTCAATGCCGCCAACTCGCGCCGGCTGCCGGTGTATTCCGTCAACCACCACGGGAAGCTCAGCAAGCGGCGTACGGCGTCGTCGATTTCGGCGCGTTCGACCCCGACGAGGTACCGCTCGGCGGCGACGTCGACGACGTCCGCCCACCCGGCCGGATTCCGCAGCCGGCGAAGCGGCACCAACTCGGCGTGAATCCCGTCCTCCAGGTCGTGGACGGAGTAGGCGACGTCGTCCGCCCAATCCATGACCTGCGCCTCAAGGCAGGGACGCCGCGCCGGCGCCCCGGCCCGCACCCAGTCCAGAACCGCCAGATCCTCCCGGTAGGCGCCGAATTTCCGGCCGCTCGCACCGCCGGACGCCGCCCCGGCATCGGAACGAGACCTCCCGGCATCGGAATGAGACGCCCCGGCATCGGAAGTATCCGGGCCCCACGGGTATTTCGTCGCGGCGTCCAGACTGGCCCGGGTCAGATTTAAGCCGACACTGCGCCCGGCGGCGTCGAGAATTTTTGCCTCCAGACGGGTCAGCAGGCGGAATGACTGGGCGTTTCCCTCAAAGCCGCCGATATGCCGGGCAATCTGCGCCAACGCCGATTCGCCGTTGTGCCCGAACGGCGGATGACCGAGGTCATGCGCGAGGCATGCCGTCTCCACGATGTCGGGGTCACAGCCGAGGGCCGCACCCAGATCCCGACCGATCTGCGCGCATTCCAACGAATGCGTGAGCCGAGTACGCGGGAAATCGCTCTCGACATCGGTGGGACCGACCACCTGAGTTTTGGCGCCAAGCCGCCGCAACGCGAAACTGTGCAGCACCCGGGCCCGGTCCCTGGCGAACGCCGAGCGGGCGGAGTGCTTCGGCGCTTCGTCGACCCGCCGCTCCATGGCCGCGGCGTCATACGCGGCAATCTGACGCGGCACCGCTACGTCGGACACAGCCTGAGACTATCGACGACCGCCGACAACACGGGGGGACAGCGGAACACCGCCGCCTGCTCACGACCGCAAGGACGAACCGGCCGCCGGCAACACGGGGGGCGGCGGAACTCCGCCGCCCCCACGCCCACGCGTGCGACCGACGAGCCGGACGCCTAACCCGCCGCGTGCAGCCGCTGTATCAGCCACCCAACCCGGCGCGACGGGCGGCTGGTAGCGGTCGGTCAGCGGGTATCGGAACCGGCGCTCTCCACCGCGGCCCGGCCGGCCTCCAGCCGAGCCACCGGCACCCGGAACGGCGAGCAGGACACGTAGTCGAGGCCGACCTCGTGGCAGAAGTGCACCGACTCGGGATCGCCGCCGTGCTCGCCGCAGATGCCGATCCGCAAATCCGGCCGGGTTGCGCGGCCTTCGGTGACCGCCATCCGGATGAGCCGACCGACGCCGTCCCGGTCGAGGGTCTCGAACGGCGAGACGCCGAAAATGCCGAGGTCCATGTACCGGCCGAAGAAGGCCCCCTCCACGTCGTCCCGCGAAAAGCCCCAGGTCATCTGGGTCAGGTCGTTGGTGCCGAAGGAGAAGAATTCCGCGGCCTCCGCAATCTGCGCGGCGGTCAACGCCGCCCGCGGCACCTCGATCATCGTGCCGATGAGGGCGTGCACGTCGACCCCGGTCTCCTTGGAAACGGTCCGCAGAATTCCTTCCGCTTCCTCCCGGACGATTTCCAGTTCCTGAATCGCGCCGACCAGGGGCACCATAATTTCCGGCCGCGGATTCTTGCCGCGCTTGATGAGAATGGCGGCCGCCTCGGCGATCGCCCGGACCTGCAGGGCGAAGAGCCCGGGAATGACCAGGCCGAGCCGCACGCCGCGCAGTCCCAGCATCGGATTCTGCTCATGCAGCCGTCGGACGGCGTCGAGCAGCTCACGGTCGTGGGGATCGACCGGCTCGCCTTTCGCTTCGGCGACCGCGATCCGCACCGACAGGTCGGTCAGGTCGGGAAGGAATTCATGCAACGGCGGGTCGATTAGCCGCACCGTCACCGGCAGGCCGTCCATCGCTTCGAAAATGCCGACGAAATCGTCCCGCTGCAAGGGGAGCAATTCCGCAAGCGCCGCCTGCTGTTCGGCTTCATCCTTCGCCAGAATGAGCCGCTCCACGACCTTCCTGCGCTCGCCGAGGAACATGTGCTCGGTACGGCAGAGGCCGATGCCCTCGGCGCCGAACCGGCGGGCCCGCTGGGCGTCCTCCGGCGTGTCCGCGTTGGCCTCGACACCCAGCCGGCGCCGGGCGTCGGCGTGCGTGATGATCCGGTGGACGGCCGAGACCAGCGGGTCGGCGTCCGGCGCCAATTTGCCTTCGAAATACTCGACGACCGGGCTCGGCACGACGGGCACCTCACCGAGATACACCGCGCCGCTGGTGCCGTCGATGGAAATGACGTCGCCTTCCTGGACCACCTCGCCGTTCGGCCCGGTGAACCGGCGGTTGGCCAGGTCGATGTCGATCTGCTCCGCACCGGACACGCACGTCTTGCCCATGCCGCGGGCAACCACCGCGGCATGGCTGGTCTTGCCGCCGCGGGCGGTGAGAATTCCTTGCGCGGCAATCATTCCCGGCAGGTCGTCCGGGTTGGTCTCCCGACGGACCAGGATGACCCGTTCCCCGCGGGCGGCATACTCCGCCGCCGTCTTGGAATCGAACACCGCCTTCCCGACCGCGGCTCCCGGCGAGGCATTGACGCCCTTGGCAATTTGCTTCTTCGCGGCCTTCTCGTCAAACCGCGGGAACATCAGCTGGGCAAGCTGCGCGCCGGTCACGCGCTGCAGCGCCTCGTCCATGTCGATGAGGCCCTCGTCGACCAGCTGGGTCGCGATCCGGAATGCGGCGGCCGCCGTCCGCTTCCCCACCCGGGTCTGCAGCATCCAGAGTTTGCCGCGCTCGATGGTGAATTCGATGTCGCACAGATCCTTGTAGTGGCGTTCCAGGGTGCGCATGATGTCGAGCAGCTGGTCGTACGCCGCCTTGTTCAGCTTCTCCAGTTCCGTGAGGGGAATCGTGTTGCGGATTCCGGCGACGACGTCCTCGCCCTGCGCATTTTGCAGGTAGTCGCCGTAAATGCCCTGGTCGCCCGATCCCGGGTCCCGGGTGAACGCGACACCGGTCCCCGAGTCCAGGCCCATGTTGCCGAAAACCATGGCGACGACGTTGACCGCCGTGCCCAGGTCGTGCGGAATGCGCTCCTGCCGGCGGTAAAGCCGGGCGCGCTCGCCGTTCCACGACTCGAAGACCGCCCGGATCGCGAGGTTCAGTTGCTCCCGCGGATCCTGCGGAAATTCCCGGCCGGCGTGGGTCCGGATGATGTCCTTGTACACCTCGACGAGCCGCTGGAAATCATCGGCTTCCAGGTCGAGGTCGCTCGTCGTCCCCTTCGCCTTCTTCGCCTCGTCCAGCGCGTGTTCGAAAAGCTCCCCATCAACGCCGAGGACGGTCTTGCCGAACATGGAGAGCAGCCGCCGGTAGGAATCCCACGCGAACCGCTCATTTCCCCCTTGCTTGGCAAGCCCGTTCACACTGGCGTCGTTCAGCCCGATATTCAAAACGGTGTCCATCATCCCGGGCATGGAGAATTTCGCGCCGGAGCGCACCGAGACCAGGAGCGGATCGTCCGGATCCCCGAGTTTGCGTCCCATCACCTGCTCGAGCCGCGCGAGGTGCTCGTCGACCTCGGCGGCAAGTTCGGGCGGCGGTGCTCCGGTCGCCAGGTAGACCCGGCAGGCCTCGGTGGTAATGGTGAACCCGGGTGGCACGGGCAACCCAAGGTTGGTCATCTCGGCCAGGTTGGCACCCTTCCCGCCGAGCAGGTCTTTCATGTCACGGTTGCCCTCGGTGAAGTCATAGACATACTTCGGCACTGGAACGCTCCCTCGCAGGTCACCACGATCGATGACGATTACCCTCGGTGTGCGCCGCCGGGCCGGAGGCTACGCACGGGGCAAGCGTACCGATGAGCCCGCTATCCACAGCGAACTGGTCAACGAACCCACGGTACGGCGTCGCTGCGTTACCGTCATCCGCAAGCCGGGTGATCGCGCAACAGACGATCACACGATGGGAACCGCCGTGTGAACGCCCGGCGGAACCGCCCGTGAATACCAAAACCGCCCCGGGGCACCCGGCGGAACCGTCCGCGGGCACAGAACCGTCGCGCGGGCGCCCGTGTCCCGTGCTCGTGAGCTGGAGGTGAAGATGCCCGGCAGCTTTGCCGTCACTCCGGAAGAGGTCGCCCGGCTGGCCCGGGACGTCGCGGCCGCGGGTGCGCAAGTCGCGACCATCCGGTCGCTCGCGGAGTCTGTCACCGCCGCGCTCGGTGAACCGCACGTGGCGGCCGCTTTCGAGCGGTTCGCGACGGGGTGGTCCCGGCGCACCGGCGAACTCCGCGAAGAAATCGATGCACTCGCCGCGATGTTGACCCAGGCCGCTGAGCAGTACACCGCCGCCGACGACGCGATCGCCCGGACGATCGAGCCGCAGTGACATTCAACGTCAGTCTCGCCCTGCCGGCTGCGTGGCAACCGCTTCCGCTCGACGTCGGACACCGGGCAGCCGTGCGGACCATGGTCCGGTCCGCGGCCGCCCGTGGTGCGCCCGCCGGAGCATTCGCCGGCAGACTCGCCGCCGTCACGGACTATGTCGCCGACGCCGCACGGCGTGCCGGCGCGTTCTTCTGCGCCAGCCGACTGCGCCCCGGGCCGGCTGTCGCGACGGTGACTCTGCAGATCGTGGACGGCGGGTTTCCCGTCCCGGACGGCGTCTCCTGGCAGGCGCTTCGGTCCGAACTACCCGGCAGCGACGTCGTCGGACTGCCGATCGGCGTTGCGATCCGGCTCATCGACCGCGCAGCCGGATCCGTGCAGTACGTCGTCCCGCTCGCCTCGCGCTGGCTGATCGCCACCTTCGTCAGCGTGCCGGCGTCCGGTATCGCCGAGCTGGCGGGCGAATCTGCTGAGATCCTTCAGACCTTGGACATCATCCTTGCCGGGTCGTCGTCCCGCCATCCAGCGGCGAACCGGGACGAGACCGGACCTACAGGTCGGTGAGCCGCTCGGTGAGATAGCCGACCAGGGCGTCGATGCCGACCCGCTCCTGCTTCATCGAATCACGGTCGCGAACCGTGACCGCCTGGTCGTTGAGGGTGTCGAAATCGACGGTCACGCAGTACGGCGTGCCGATTTCGTCCTGGCGACGGTAGCGCCGGCCGATCGCGGCGGCGTCGTCGAACTCCACGTTCCAGTACTTGCGAAGCTCCGCCGCGATGTCACGCGCCTTCGGGGAGAGGTCAGGATTTCGGGAGAGCGGCAACACGGCCACCTTCACCGGCGCCAGCCGGTGGTCGAGCCGCAAGACCGTGCGCTTCTCGACGCCGCCCTGCGCGGTGGGCGCTTCGTCCTCGGCGTACGCGTCGAGCAGGAAGGTGAGGACGCAGCGGTCGACGCCGGCTGCGGGTTCGATGACGTAGGGAATCCAGCGCTGCCCGGTCTCCTGGTCGAAATAGGAGAGGTCCACGCCGGACGCCGCCGAATGCGCAGAAAGGTCGAAATCGGTGCGGTTCGCGATTCCTTCGAGCTCCGCCCACTCCAGACCGGGAAAACCAAAGCGGTATTCGATGTCGACGGTCCGCTTCGAGTAGTGCGAGAGTTTCTCCTTTGGATGCTCATAGAGCCGGAGATTCTCCGGCTTGATGCCGAGGTTCACGTACCAGGCGAGCCGGGTGTCGATCCAGTACTGATGCCATTCCTCGTCGGTGCCCGGTTTGACGAAGAATTCCATCTCCATCTGCTCAAATTCGCGGGTGCGGAAGATGAAATTCCCGGGCGTGATCTCGTTGCGGAAGCTCTTGCCCTGCTGGGCGATGCCAAACGGCGGCTTGCGGCGGGCCGTCTGCTGCACGTTCAAGAAATTCACGAAGATGCCCTGCGCCGTCTCAGGACGCAGGTAAGCGACGGCCGACTCGTCTTCCACCGGTCCGAGGAAGGTCTTGAGCAGACCATTGAACATCCGCGGCTCGGTGAACGAGCCCTTGGCCCCGCAATCAGGGCAGGTCACGTCGGCAAGTCCGTGGGCCGGTGGACGACGGTGCCGGGTCTCGTAGGCGGCTTCAAGCTCGTCAGCCCGGAATCGATGGTGACAAACGAGGCATTCGGTGAGCGGATCGACGAACGCGGTGAGGTGGCCGCTGGTCTTCCAGACGATCGGGTTGAGAATCACGCAACTGTCCAGGCCGACGATGTCCTCCCGGCCGTGCACCATGGCTTTCCACCACTGCCGCTTGACGTTGTTCTTCAGCTCGACGCCGAGCGGGCCGTAATCCCACGCGGCACGCAGGCCGCCGTAAATCTCGCTGCTCGGAAAGACAAAACCCCGGCGCTTGCACAAGTTGACAATGGTGTCGAGACGGTCAGCGGTCTTGGTTTTCGCGGCCACGGAAATCTCCATCCGGCTGGCGGTCGGCGGGTGACCGGTGGCCGGTCCCTTGCCGGCGAACGGTCGGTGATCTAGCGTACCGGTTGGTCGCTACACCATCCACCCCGGGTCGGCGTTTGCACCGACCGTGACGTGCGATCACCAGGCTCAAGGTGACTCGTTCCCGTCCCGATACACCGGGCGTGATCCTTTGCCCGCGGTGCGGGGCGCCCAGCGATCCGGCCTACCCGGCGTGCGTGCACTGTTCGGCACTCCTGCGGGTCGACGACCCGCCGCCGCCCGCGGCGTCAAACCAGCCGGTCACGCCACCCACTGCAGCGGCGACAACCCCGGCGTTCGCCCCGCCGGCCTCCTCGACGCCGCCGACCCTAACGGTCACGGCCCCGGCGCCCGCCGCACACCCGTACACAGCCCCGCCTTCGGCGGTGAACCCGTACGCACTGCCCGACCCACACCCGTACACACCGCCTACACCTGCGGCGAATCCGTACGCCCAGCACACGTTCAGCGCCTGGCACGTCGCCATCCCGGTCCAGCAGGCTCCCAACGCACCGGAACCTCTGCCGCCGACGACGCTCCAACCTCCCGTCGCCGGCACCTGGCTCA
>Ga0070737_10004461_pt1 | contig 14045 bp, 14 predicted proteins | sample Coa_R1_10_FD_66438 | JGI IMG/M metagenome (GOLD analysis project Ga0070737, IMG submission 66438) | Surface soil microbial communities from Centralia Pennsylvania, which are recovering from an underground coalmine fire - Coalmine... | ecosystem: Environmental > Terrestrial > Soil > Unclassified... | reverse complement strand
TCCTCGACACCCAGGCACGCGCTCTCCCGCACGATCAGCGTGGCCCGCCATTCCGAAAGGAACCCCAGCTCCAACGCGGCCAGCGTATGCGGCATCTCATGCACGAGGGCCTTGGCGAACCCGAGGTGGCGACCGCCGCGGACCGGCGAATCGCGCCGGGCGAGGGCGACCTCGCTGGCCACTCCCCGCCCTCGACGCGCTGCGGGCATACCAGCCGCTGCTTCCGCGGCCCGCCGAGACGCATCCAACGCAGCCGCTGCCCGAGCCTGCCCGGCGGCCGCCGCCGATTTGAGCCGCTCGAGCTCGGCGATCCGCGCGACCAGCGCCGACTCGTCGGCGGCCGGGTCGATGCGAGCCATCTGTTCGAACATATTTTCGATAGTACACGACTCTGGCGACATTGCCTATCGTCTACTCAATGCCGAACCGCTGGGAAAAGCGCGTCGACGCCGGCGACTGGGCAGCCATCGCCGCCGCCGTTAACGACCACGGCGGCGCGCTGCTGCCGAAACTGCTGACCCGCGCCGAGGCAGGCAAGCTGCGCAAGCTCTACAGCAGAGACGAGCTGTTCCGCAGGACCATCGACATGCGACAGCACCGGTATGGGGCAGGTGAGTATCGGTACTTCCATGCGCCCTACCCCGAGCCGATCGAGCGGCTCAAGCACGCGCTGTATCCGCGGCTGGTGCCCATCGCCCGCGACTGGTCAGCCAAGCTCGGCCGGGACGCGCCATGGCCCGACAGCCTCGACGAATGGCTCGCGAAGTGCCATGCCGCCGGTCAGGTCAGACCGACGGCGCTCATGCTGAAGTACGGTCCCGACGACTGGAATGCCCTGCATCGAGACCTCTACGGCGACTTGGTGTTTCCGCTTCAAGTGGTGATCAATCTGAGCGACCCGGACACCGAATACACAGGCGGCGAGTTTCTGTTGGTCGAGCAGCGGCCACGGGCGCAGTCCCGCGGCACCGCAATCCAGTTGCCGCAGGGCCACGGCTTCCTGTTCACCACCCGGGACCGCCCGGTCCGCTCTACCCGCGGCTGGTCGGCATCACAGGTGCGCCATGGTCTTTCGGTGGTCCGCTCCGGTGAGCGCTATGCGCTCGGCCTGATCTTTCACGACGCCGCCTGAACGCGCAGTCAGAGATACGCCGTCTGGTTCACCAGCCGTACCGACGACGCCCCGTCCGGATAGAACTCGGCGATGCTCAGCGACGCCAGGTCCAGGTGCAGCCGATACAGAATCCCGGGTCCGGCGTCGAGCGCGATCCGCAGCAGCATCTTGATCGGCGTCACATGCGAGACCACCAATACCGTTGTGCCGCCGTGTTCGTCGATGATCCGATCCCGCGCCCGGACGACGCGCCGATGCACGGCATCGAAGCTCTCTCCGCCCGGCGGTGTGGTGCTGGTGTCACGCAGCCAGCGCCGGTGCAGCTCCGGATCACGTTCGGCCGCTTCGGAAAACGTAAGCTCCTCCCACGCACCGAAATCGGTTTCGACCAGGTCGTCGTCGACGGTCACATCGAGGCCGAGCGCCTTGGCCGCCGTCGTCGCGGTGTCATAGCAGCGCTGCAGCGGTGAGCTGACCACCGCGGCGATTCCGCCCCGTTGCGCCAGATACCGTGCCGCCGCGTCGGCTTGGCGCCTCCCCAGGTCGGTCAGGGCGGGGTTGCCGCGTCCTGAGTAGCGGCGCTGGACCGACAGTTCGGTCTGGCCATGGCGCAACAGCAGCAGCCGGCTGGCGGCGCCGCGGGCCCCGGTCCAGCCGGGCGCCATCGCGGGTTTGGTTGCAGCCGTCCCGGATTCGACCTCTGCAGCGGCGTCCATCGCTTCATTGGCCAACCGGTCGGCGTAGGAGTTCTGTGCGCGCGGCACCCACGAATAGCTGATCGCCTCGAACCGCGACGCCAGCGCGCGCGCCTGCGCATGCAGTTGCGCCAGGTCGGGGTGCTTGACCTGCCAGCGCCCCGACATCTGCTCGACCACCAGCTTGGAGTCCATCGAGACGGCAACCTCGGTGGCGCCAAGCCTCGCCGCCTCCTCCAAACCCGCGATCAAGCCGCGGTATTCGGCAACGTTGTTGGTGGCCCGGCCGATCGCCTGCTTGCTTTCAGCCAGGACGGTGGAACGGTCGGCCGTCCACACCACCGACCCATACCCGGCCGGGCCGGGATTACCGCGGGATCCGCCGTCCGCCTCGACGATGACTTTCACTGGTCGAAGCCCTTGACCCGCAGCAGGATCGCGCCGCATTCCGGGCAGCGCAGCACGTCGTCGTCGGCGGCCGTCGCGATTCGGGAAAGCTCGCCGCGGTCGATTTCGATCCGGCAGGCACCGCATCGGCGTCCTTGCAGCGGCCCTGCACCCGGTCCGCCGTGAGCACGCTGCCGTTCGTAGAGCGCGACCAGCTCGGGGTCCAGTGCCGCGGTCAGTTCGTCGCGTCGCGTCGCGCGCCGCCGGCGGGTCTGGTCGATTTCGGCGAGCGCGTTGTCGAGAGCCTGCTGGGCGGCGCTCAATTCGGCCTGCAACCCGTCGATCGCGGCCAGTTCGGCGTCCTGCCGAGCCTGCAGTTCCTCACGGCGCTCCATGACCTCCAGCAGCGAATCCTCCAGGCTGGATTGGCGCCGCTGCAGCGTTTCCAGTTCGTGCTGCAGTTCGGAGAGTTGCTTGGCGTCTGCCACCGACTGCAGCAGCGCACGGTCGCGGTCTTCGCGCTGGCGCACGGCGTCGATCTCGGATTCGAATCGTGCGACCTGAGCGTCCAAGTCCTCCAGCGCGATTCGCAGCGCTGCCAGCCGGTCGTTGGCTGCGCCGTGGTCGGCCTGTATCCGCTCGTAGTCCTGCTGTTCGGGCAGATGACCGGCCCGATGCGTGAGGCGAGCCAGCTCGGCGTCCAGCTCGGCCAACTCGAGCAGCGAACGCTGCTGGGCTACTGCGGCTTTCACGTGTGTGGCCCTCCGGCGATGTTGTCGATGTTCCAGGGGTCGGTGCGGACGGGGCATACCCGTACCGGTAGCGCGTCGTCAAAAGCGGACCGTAAGACCTCGGCGGCCTGGTCGCACCACGGGTATTCGCTGGCCCAGTGAGCGACGTCTATCAGAGCCACCTCCGACGCGCGACGGTGTTCGTCGGCCGGGTGGTGGCGCAGGTCCGCGGTGACATAGGCCTGCACACCGGCCGCTGCCACGGCGTCCAGCAACGAGTCGCCGGCGCCGCCACAGACCGCGACCCGCGACACCGGCATATCGGGATCACCGGCGGCGCGCACTCCCCACGACGTCTTGGGCAGGCCGGCGTTGACGCGGGACACGAAGTCGCGCAACGGTTCTGGTTGTGGCAGCGTCCCGATGCGGCCCAAGCCGACGTCGGTGGGCGAAGCCGTCAGTGCGATGATGTCGAACGCGGGTTCTTCGTAGGGATGGGCGGCGCGCATGGCGGCAAGGACCTGCCGGCGTGCCCGGGCCGGCGCGACGAACTCGACCCGGTCCTCCGCCACCCGTTCGACGGCGCCGACGCTACCGATCGCGGGCGTGGCCGCGTCGCCCGGCAAGAACTGGCCGGTGCCGGTGACGCTCCAACTGCATTGCGAATACTCGCCGATGACGCCGGCGCCCGCTGCGAAGACCGCCGCGCGCACGGCGTCCGCGCTCTCCGGCGGCACGAAGATCACCCACTTGTCCGAGTCGGTGACCGCGGGCAGTGGTTCCACGACCGCTTCGACCGTCAACCCGAGCGCCCGTGCCAGCGCGTCGGACACACCCGGGGACGCCGCGTCGGCGTTGGTGTGGGCGGTGAACAGCGAACGGCCGGAACGGATCAGCCGGTGTATCAGTGCGCCCTTGGCGGTGCTGGCTGCGACGGTGTCCACGCCGCGCAGCAGCAGCGGGTGATGAGCCAGCAGCAGGCCGCCGTCGGGAACCTCGTCGACCACGGCCGCGGTGGCGTCGACCGCCACCGTCACCGACTCCACCGGGTCGTCGGGGTCGCCGCACACCAGCCCGACCGAATCCCACGACTGGGCGAGCCGCGGCGGGTAGGCCTCGTCGAGCACGCCGATGACGTCGGCAAGCCGCGCGCTCACGGCAATGCCCCGGCGATAGCCTCGATCAGCACCGGCCACTCCGGGCGCACCGCGGCGCGCAGGTAGCGCCCGTCCAGCCCGACGAACGTGTCACACCGACGAACGGCAATCCCCTTGGCGTGCAAGTGCTTTCGCATTAGCTCGGCGTCGGGCACGCTGAACAGCACAAAAGGCGCGCGGCCGTCGACCACGTCCAGGCCCAACGACTCCAGGCCCGCCGCCATCTGGCTGCGCAACTCCGCCAGCCGCTGGGCGCCGGCCGCGGCCTCGGCCACCGCGCCGGGCGCACAACAGGCCGCGATCGCCGTCAACTGGAGGGTGCCCAGCGGCCAGTGCGGCCGCGAGCAGCCCAGGCGCGCCAGCACGTCGGGGGCACCCAGCGCGTAGCCCACCCGCAGCCCGGCCAGCGACCAGCTCTTGGTCAGGCTGCGCAGCACCAGCACGTCGGGCAGCGAAGCACCGGCCAGCGACTCCGGTTCGCCTGGAACCGAATCGGCGAACGCCTCGTCGACCACGACGATCCGGCCGGGCCGGCGCAGCGCGAGGATCTGCTCGCGCGCGTGCAGCACCGCGGTCGGGTTTGTCGGGTTGCCCACCACGACCGTATCCGCGTCGTCGGGCACGGAAGCGCCGGCCAGGCCGAACGGCGGCGCCAGCACGACGTGCCGCACCGGGATACCGGCGGCGGCCAGCGCCACCTGCGGTTCGGTGAATGACGGCACGATGGTCGCGGCCAGCCTCGTGCTCAGGTTGGGCAGCAGCGCGAATCCCTCGGCCGCACCGGCCAGCAACATCACCTCGTCGGCGGCGCGGCGGTGGCGTGCGGCGACGGCCTCAATCGCGGCGCGCTCGTCGGCAGCCGCCGGGTAGCGGGCCAGATCGGGCAGGCGGGCAGCCAGCCGCTCGACCAGCCACTGCGGCGGCCGGGTGTCGCGGACATTGACGGCGAAATCGAGCATCCCGGGTTCGGCGGCCTGATCGCCGTGGTAGCGCGCCGCCGCACGCAAGGTCGGGTCCGGACTCGCCACGCTTGAAACACTAACGGTCCTGCCGACGGTGCAGGTGAGCGCGTCGGAGACAATGGGACGGTGCCAGCCAGCCCTCCGCACATGGTGATCTTCGACCTCGACGGGACCATCACCGATTCCGCAGCCGGGATCGTGTCGAGCTTCCGCCACGCGCTGCGCCATGTCGGCGCCGCCGAGCCCGACGGCGACCTGGCCGGCCGGATCGTCGGCCCGCCGATGCACCACACGCTGGCCGCGATGGGACTCGGCGAGCACACCGACGCGGCGATCGCGGCCTACCGCGCCGACTACACCACCCGCGGCTGGGCGATGAACAGCGTGTTCGACGGGATGGTGCCGCTGCTGGCGGACCTGCGCGCCGCCGGTGTGCGACTGGCGGTGGCCACCTCCAAGGCCGAGCCGACGGCGCGGCGCATCCTGGCGCATTTCGGGCTGGACGGGCATTTCGAGGTCGTCGCCGGGGCCAGCGTCGACGGCTCCCGCAGCAGCAAGGCCGACGTGCTGGCTCACGCGCTGGCACAGTTGGCGCCGCTGCCTGAGCGGGTGCTGATGGTCGGCGACCGGGTGCACGACGTCGACGGCGCCGCCGCGCACGGCATCGACGCGGTGGTGGTCGGCTGGGGCTACGGTCAGGCCGACTTCCCCGACAACGCCGACGTGCCGCGTGTCGCGACCGTCGCCGAATTGCGGAGGGCGCTGGGTGTCTGACCGACGGCTGCACATCACGTTCGTCTGCACCGGCAACATCTGCCGGTCGCCGATGGCGGAGAAGATGTTCGCCCACCAGATCACCCAACGCGGCCTCGACGACGCCGTGCGAGTGACCAGTGCGGGCACCGCCGGCTGGCATATCGGCAAGGCCGCCGACGAGCGAACCAACCGGGTGCTGCGTGCGCACGGCTACCCCACCGACCACTGCGCCGCCCAGGTCGACCTCGACCACCTCAACGCCGACCTGGTGGTGGCGTTAGCCCGTAACCACGTGTGGCTGTTGCGGCAACTGGGTGTCGATGCCGACCGGATCCGCATGCTGCGGTCGTTCGACCCGTGCTCCGGCGCGTATGCCCTCGACGTCGACGACCCGTACTACGGCGACCACGACGACTTCGAGGCGGCCTTCGCCACCATCGAGGCCGCCCTGCCCGGCCTGCACAAATGGGTCGACGAGCAACTGGCGCAGAACGGGCACCGCTGATGCGACGGATGGCGTTTCTGCTGCGGCCGGGCTGGCTGGCGCTGGCGGTGGTGGTGATCGCGTTCTCCTACCTGTGTTTCACCGTGCTCGCGCCGTGGCAACTGGGCAAGAACACCAGGACGTCGCGGGAGAACAAGCAGATCGAGCAGTCGCTGAGCACGCCGCCTGTCCAGGTGAAAACACTGTTGCCGCAGCAGGATTCGTCGGCGCCTCAGGCGCAGTGGCGTCGGGTCACCGCGACCGGGCATTACCTGCCGGACGTGCAGGTGCTGGCCCGGTTGCGGGTGGTCGGCGGAGAGCCGGCGTTCGAGGTGCTGGCGCCGTTCGTCGTCGACGGCGGCCCGACCGTGCTGGTCGACCGCGGCTACGTGCGGCCCGAGCAGGGTTCACGGATTCCGCCGATCCCGCCGCCACCCGCCGAGCCGGTGAGTATCACCGCGCGGCTGCGCGATTCCGAGCAACCGGTTCCCGAAAAGGAGCCGTTCACCAAAGACGGTGTGCAGCAGGTGTATTCCATCGACATCGGGCAGATCGCACGGTTGACCGGGGTGCCGCTGGCCGGGTCGTATCTGCAGCTGGTGGACAACCAGCCCGGCGGGTTGGGCGTGCTCGGGGTACCGCATCTGGATGCCGGGCCGTTCTTGTCGTATGGCATCCAGTGGATCTCGTTCGGCATCGCCGCGCCAATCCTGTTGGGCTACTTCGTCTACACGGAGGTCCGCGCCCGCCGCGCCGAAAAAGCGGCATCGAAGTCGGCGCCGCAGACCGTCGAGGAGAAACTCAGCGACCGCTACGGCCGGCGGCGATAACGACCGCGGCGGCGGCGAGTTGCACTGCCACAGATAGCCGCACCGCGCGGCGCAGGTCGGCCACCGTCGGGGCCGGCCCGTCGCCGAGGCTGGGCCGGATCTGCAGCCCGTACTGGTAGTGCGTAGGCCCGCCGAGCCTCACCCCTAGTGCTCCGGCGAACGCCGCCTCGACGACGCCGGCGTTGGGGCTGGGATGCCGGGCCGCGTCGCGGCGCCACGCCCGCAGCGCGCCCGACGACGAGCCGCCGACGACTGGGGCGCAGAGCACCACCAGCGCGGCAGTCACGCGCGCGGCGGGATAGTTCGCCATGTCATCCAATCGTGCTGCGGCCCAACCGAATCGGGCATAGCGCGGCGAACGGTGACCGATCATCGAGTCCAACGTGTTGACGCCGCGGTACATCAGCACGCCCGGAATCCCGCCGACGGCAGCCCACAGCAGCGGCGCCACCTGCGCGTCGGAGGTGTTCTCGGCGACCGATTCCACCGCCGCGCGAGCGAGCCCGTCGGCGTCGAGCAGCGCGGGGTCGCGGCCGCACAGCGACGGCAGCAGCCGCCGAGCCTCCTCAATGTCTTCGCGGCCCAACAGCTCCGACATCGCCGATCCGGTGCGCGCGAGCGACGTGCCGCCCAGCGACATCCAGGTGGCGACCCCGGTTACCGCAATGGACCACAGTGGACCCCGCTGCCCCACGTAGCGCTGCGCCGTCGCACCGAGCAGCCCCAGCGCGCCGATCAGTACGCCGGCATGCATCGCGCCCGCGAGCCGGGAATCGCGGTAGCTGAACCGCTCCAATCCTGCGGCCGCGGCGCCGAATGCCGCGACCGGATGACCGCGCCGCGGGTCACCGAACACCGCGTCGGCCAGATAACCGGCCAGCACGCCCACGAGCCGGGTCCGCCCAAACACTCCGGCAGCCTCTCACACGTGGTCTACTCGCCTCATAAAGCGATCCGGTGTCGCCGACTTGCTGAACCCGGCCGCCATGCTGCTGCCCGCCGCGAACGTGATCATGCAGCTGTCGTTGCCCGGCGTCGGCTACGGCGTCCTGGAAAGCCCGGTCGATTCCGGCAACGTGTACAAGCATCCGTTCAAACGGGCCCGCACCACCGGCACGTATCTGGCCGTTGCCACGATCGGGACACACAAAGACCGCGAGCTGATCCGCGCCGCCGTCGACACTGCGCATCGGCAGCTGCGGTCGCGGCCGTCAAGCCCGATGTCCTACAACGCCTTTGACCCGAGGCTGCAGCTGTGGGTGGCCGCCTGCCTGTACCGCTATTCGTCGACCAGCACGAGTTTCTACACGGCCCACTCGACGACGCCAGCGCCGACGCCGTCTATCAAGAGGCCAGGCGGCTGGGCACCACCCTGCAAGTGCGCGAAGACATGTGGCCACCGGACCGGGTCGCGTTCGACGAGTACTGGAAACGCACCCTCGACAAGTTGCACATCGATCCCCCGGTGCGCGAGCACCTTCGCGGGGTGGCATCGATGGCGTTCCTGCCGTGGCCACTGCGCGCGCTGGGCCGGTTCAACCTGTTCGCGACGGCGGGTTTTCTGGCCCCCGAGTTCCGGGCGACGATGCAACTGGACTGGTCGGAATCGCAGCAGCGCCGCTTCGAGTGGCTGCTTTCCGCGCTGCGACTGGCCGACCAGCTGATCCCGCACCGGGTCTGGATATTCGGCTATCGACTTTATCTGTGGGACATGCGATTCCGCGCCGGCCGCGGATGGAGAATCGTGTAACGGCTAGCCGAACATCACGAGCAACACCATGGCGATCATGCACAGCACCGCTGTCCAAAACCACGGCTGCAGCAGAATGCGCTCGTTGGGTTTCTTCGGTCTTGCGGGGACGGGACGTCGTACGTTCGGGCGTCAACTGTGAAGTCATACTAACTATCGTGACCGATTAGCTGACCTTAGTAAATGTGTTGCTGACCTCATCGTTCCGGGTTTGCGACCCAGGTCACACTGGTGGGCGCGGACGGGATCGAACCGCCGACCGCTGGTGTGTAAAACCAGAGCTCTACCACTGAGCTACGCGCCCGTGCCGCGACAGGCTACACGGCTGCCGACCGGCGCCCAAACGCCCGCGATCCTGTCGAGCGTGCGCAGAATCGGGTTTGAACGCGGCGTGTCGTGCGGGGACGCACGCTCGCGCCAAAGGCCGTCACGCCTTGAGCGCGGCCAGCGCGTCGGTCCACAGCTGCTGATCGCGGGTCTCGCCCGGCTGCTTCATCTCCGCGAACCGGATGATCCCGGACCGGTCGATGACGAAGGTGCCCCGGTTGGAATAGCCGGCGTCCTCGTTGAACACGCCGTAGGCCTGGCTGACCGCGCCGTGCGGCCAGAAGTCCGACAACACCGGGAACAGGAAACCGCTCCCGGCGGCCCACACCTTGTGGGTGGGCGGCGGACCCACCGAGATTGCTAGCGCAACGCTGTCGTCGTTTTCGTAGTCGGGCAGGTGATCCCGCAACTGGTCGAGCTCGCCCTGGCAGATGCCGGTGAACGCCAGCGGGAAGAACACCAGCAACACGTTCTTCTCGCCGCGGTAGTCGGACAGGGTGACCGGCTGCTGGTTCTGGTCGCGCAGGGTGAAATCCGGCGCCTCGGTTCCGACGCTGAGCATCAGCGCCGCCCCGCCCGGGACTTCGGCTGCACCAGTCGGCTGGCGCTCCAGTCACCCAGGCTCACCGACGACGTCGGCATCAGGCCCGCGGTGGGTGCCGACTCCGCGATCTCGGCGGGCAGCACATGGCCCGGCCTGCCGGTCTTCGGGGTCAGCACCCAGATCACGCCGTCGTCGGCCAGCGGGGTGATGGCGTCCATCAAGGTGTCCACCAGATCTCCGTCGCCGTCCCGCCACCACAGCAGGACGACGTCGACCACCTCGTCGGTGTCTTCGTCGAGCAGTTCGCTGCCACAGGCTTCCTCGACGTCGGCGCGGATGTCGTCGTCGGTGTCCTCATCCCAGCCCCACTCCTGGACAACCTGACCTTTCTGGATGCCGAGCTTGCGGGCGTAGCTCGGGGCGTCGTCCGCCGCCACCACCGTGCGCCTCCTTAGTCCTATGCATCAACACGCCGTGCGATGGGCACTATCGTTGCACAGCAATCAGCGTCACGAGTACGCAAGGCACGCCTTGACCGTTCTGGACTTGGTGTCGTTGAGCTGATCGACGCGCTGGTTGAACTCCGAAGTGGGCGCGTGGGCGCGAATGGCCTTCGCCACGTCCCGGGACGCGTCGACGTAGGCGTTGAGCGCCTCGCGCAGCTCCTGCGACAACGGGTCACTGATGCTTTGAGCGACGACGTCGGCGCTGTTGTTGAGCGCGTCGATGGCCGGGCCCTCGGCGGCGGCGGTATCACCGCCCTGATTGAACGCCCCGACAAAGGCATTCACCTTCTCGATGGCGTCCTTGCTGCTGTTGGCAAACGACTCACACGCCTTGACCACTGCCCGCGTCGTCAGCGACTGCTGGCGCTGTGTCTCGCGGATCCGCGAGGTCGCCGACGACGCAGACACCGATGCCGACACCGACGCCCGGTAGGCCGGTGCGACGGCGGTGTCTACGGTCGCGGTGCCCTCGGTGACGCTGGTGCACCCGACGATCGCCATCAGCGTCGCCGCGACACTGCCGAGTACCAGCAGGCCGATGCGCAATCGGACCAGCACACCGACTGACGTTACCGGTTGCGAAGGCCCCTACGCGGTAGGGGCTGCTGTGCGGCACGATAGGGGGATACAACCGAAAACAACACGGCGGGGATGGGCCACAAGCAGCTGAACCGCCACGCAAGGAGTAGTGAGTTGACTACCGAGTTCGTACGCCACGATCTGGCGAAAAACTCAAGTACCGCAAGCGAACACGACCGGGTTCGAGTGATCCGTGAAGGGGTGGCGTCGTATCTGCCCGACATCGACCCGGAAGAGACGTCGGAGTGGCTGGAGTCCTTCGACGAGCTGCTGGAGCGCTCCGGGCCGTCGCGGGCCCGCTACCTGATGCTGCGCCTGCTGGAACGTGCCGGCGAGCAGCGGGTCGCCATTCCGGCGCTGACGTCCACCGACTACGTCAACACGATCCCGACCGAGCTGGAGCCGTGGTTCCCCGGCGACGAGGACGTCGAACGCCGCTACCGGACATGGATCCGGTGGAACGCGGCCATCATGGTGCACCGCGCCCAGCGACCGGGAGTCAGTGTGGGCGGCCACATTTCGACCTATGCCTCCTCGGCCGCGCTGTATGAGGTCGGCTTCAACCACTTCTTCCGCGGCAAGTCGCATCCCGGCGGCGGGGACCAGGTCTTCATCCAGGGCCACGCCTCCCCCGGCATCTATGCACGCGCCTTCTTGGAGGGCCGGCTGACTGCCGAGCAGCTCGACGGCTTCCGCCAGGAACACAGTCACCCCGGCGGCGGGCTGCCGTCCTACCCGCATCCGCGGCTGATGCCCGACTTCTGGGAATTCCCCACCGTGTCGATGGGCCTGGGGCCGATGAACGCCATCTACCAGGCCCGGTTCAACCACTACCTGCACGACAGGGGCATCAAGGACACCTCCGACCAGCACGTGTGGTGCTTCTTGGGCGACGGCGAGATGGACGAACCGGAAAGCCGGGGCCTGGCTCACGTCGGCGCGCTGGAGGGACTGGACAACCTGACCTTCGTGGTCAACTGCAACCTGCAGCGCCTGGACGGCCCGGTGCGCGGCAACGGCAAGATCATCCAGGAGCTGGAGTCGTTCTTCCGGGGTGCCGGCTGGAACGTGATCAAGGTGATCTGGGGCAGGGAGTGGGACGCGCTGCTGCAGGCCGACCGCGACGGCGCACTGGTAAACCTGATGAACACCACGCCCGACGGTGACTACCAGACCTACAAGGCCAACGACGGCGCCTATGTGCGCGACCACTTTTTCGGCCGCGATCCCCGCACCAAGGCGCTTGTCGCGAACATGAGCGACGCCGAGATCTGGAACCTCAAGCGCGGCGGCCACGACTACCGCAAGGTCTACGCCGCCTACCGCGCCGCCGTCGACCACAAGGGTCAGCCGACGGTGATCCTCGCCAAGACCATCAAGGGCTACTCGCTGGGCGCGCACTTCCAGGGCCGCAACGCCACCCATCAGATGAAAAAGCTTGCGCTGGAAGACCTTAAGGCTTTCCGCGATTCCATGCGGATCCCTATCAGCGACGCTCAGCTGGAGGAAGACCCCTACCTGCCGCCGTACTACCACCCCGGCTCGGAGGCCCCTGAGATCCGTTACCTGCTCGACCGCCGGCGCACCCTCGGCGGCTTCGTTCCCGAGCGCCGCACCAAGTCCAAGGCGCTGACGCTGCCGGGCCGCGACATCTACAAGTCGCTGAAGAAGGGGTCGGGCAACCAGGAAGTCGCCACCACGATGGCGACGGTGCGGACATTCAAGGAAGTGTTGCGGGACAAGGAGATTGGCCCGCGGATCGTCCCGATCATTCCCGACGAGGCCCGCACCTTCGGGATGGATTCCTGGTTCCCGTCGCTCAAGATCTACAACCGCAACGGCCAGCTCTACACCGCCGTCGACGCCGACCTGATGCTGGCCTACAAGGAAAGCGAAGTCGGCCAGATCCTGCACGAGGGCATCAACGAAGCCGGCTCGGTGGCGTGCTTCACCGCGGCCGGCACCTCGTATGCGACGCACAACGAGCCGATGATCCCGATCTACATCTTCTATTCGATGTTCGGCTTCCAGCGCACCGGCGACGGGCTGTGGGCGGCTGGCGACCAGATGGCCCGCGGCTTTCTGCTCGGCGCCACCGCCGGGCGCACGACGCTCACCGGCGAAGGGCTGCAGCACGCCGACGGCCATTCGCTGCTGCTGGCGGCCACCAACCCCGCGGTGGTCTCCTACGACCCCGCGTTCGCCTACGAGATCGCCTACATCGTCGAAAGCGGGCTGGCCCGCATGTACGGCGAGAATCCGGAGAACATCTTCTTCTACATCACCGTCTACAACGAGCCGTACGTGCAGCCGCCCGAGCCGGAGAACTTCGACCCGGAGGGCCTGCTGCGGGGCATCTACCGGTACCGCAAGGCCACGGCATCCCGGTCTAATACCGCGCACATCCTGGCTTCCGGGGTCGCGATGCCGTCGGCGCTGCAGGCCGCCGACATGCTGGCCGCCGAGTGGGATGTCGCCGCCGACGTGTGGTCGGTGACCAGTTGGAGCGAACTCAACCGCGACGGGGTGGCCATCGAGCGCGAGAAGCTGCGCCACCCGGACCGGCCGGCCGGCGAGGCCTACGTCACCAAGGCGCTGTCGCAGGCGAGCGGCCCCGTCGTCGCCGTGTCGGACTGGATGCGCGCGGTGCCCGAGCAGATCCGGCCATGGGTCCCGAACACCTACGTCACGCTGGGCACCGACGGGTTCGGTTTTTCCGACACCCGGCCCGCCGCCCGTCGCTACTTCAACACCGACGCCGAGTCGCAGGTCGTCGCGGTGCTGGAGGCACTGGCCCGCGACGGCGAGATCGACCCCTCGGTGCCCACCGCGGCGGCGCGCCAGTACAAGATCGACGACGTGCAGGCCGCGCCGGGGCAGACCTCCGACCCCGGCGTGGCGTAACGGCTCGCGAAGCCCGCCGAGCGTGAAACTAGGTTCACGTTGGCCGCCGAAAGTGAGCCCAGCTTCACGCTCGGCGGTGGCGCCGGGCCGGAGTTAGCGGAAACATCCAGAAAAGCGGCGTAGCTTTTAGGGGTGGCCGACAAGGATATCGGGCAGTTCGCGCTGCCGCGCACGACGCTCGAGCTGCTGGACGTGGCCCCCGAGTCGCTGCTGCGGCGGCTCAAACAGCTTTCGGGCCGGATAGCGACCGAGGCGGTCTCGGCGATGCAGGACCGGTTGCCGTTCTTCGCCGACCTGGAAGCCTCCCAACGCGCCAGCG
>Ga0070737_10004460_pt1 | contig 14049 bp, 14 predicted proteins | sample Coa_R1_10_FD_66438 | JGI IMG/M metagenome (GOLD analysis project Ga0070737, IMG submission 66438) | Surface soil microbial communities from Centralia Pennsylvania, which are recovering from an underground coalmine fire - Coalmine... | ecosystem: Environmental > Terrestrial > Soil > Unclassified... | reverse complement strand
ACTCGCCGGGCCGGGACGGGGAGCTTGCCCGACTGGAACCAGCGGTAGGCGGTCACGGGGTGGATGCCTTGCTCGCGCGACCACTGCTTCAAGTTCATGGAAGTGGATTGTAGTGTATAGGCGCGTCAGCTGTTGTCAACCCCCAGCGGATCCCCTCAGCGGCTGACCCGGAAGTAGACCACGTCCCCATCGTGGAGACGGTAGTCACGACCCTCCACTCGTAGCCTGCCCATCGCCCGGAGCGCCTCCATCGACCCCGCGGACACCAGCTCCTCGACCGAGGTCACCTCAGCCCGGATGAAGCCCTTCTCGAAGTCAGAGTGGATCACCCCCGCTGCGGCCGGCGCCGGCGTGTCACGCTGGCAAGGCCAGGCTCGGACCTCGGGCTCACCGGCGGTGAAGAAGGTGATCAACCCACCAGCTTCCCAGACGGCCCGGGCCACTGCCTTCAGGCTCGTCTCGGGGATGCCGTAGGTCGCCCGCATCTCCCTCGCATCGGCCGGGTCAAGCTGGCCCAGCTCGAACTCAAGCTGGGCGTCGACGACCAGCATCGGCCAGCCACGGCTGCCCATCCACTCCCGCACCCGCTCGGCCAGGACCCCACCATCGGGAAGGAGATCGTCGCCTATGTTGACGACGACCACCCGAGGCTTGGCCGACACCGGGAACAGCGGCGCCAGGAACCCCGCACTCTGGGCATCCAGCTCTAGCGTGGCGAGGGTGCCACCGGTGTCCAGGTGCTGACGAGCCCGCTCCAACGCCGCCAGCTCCGCCGCCCGCTCCTTACGCCCGGCCCGAACCTCCCGGCTCACCGTCTCCAGCCGTCGCTCCACCGAGGCCAGGTCGGCCACGGCGAGGTCGAGTTCGATCCCCTCCAGGTCCGAGACGGGATCCCGGTCGGCCCCGAAGCCGCGCACCACCTCCACCACCACGTCGGCCTCCCGAGCGCTGGCGATCCGCTGCGCACGACTGCCGGGCGGGGCATCCACCACCCTGACCTGGGCCGGGATCACCCGCCTTGGGCGGATGGCGACAGCAAGGCGATCCAACCTCGGGTCAGGCACGTCAACCATGCCCACCCCATCGCTGGAGCGACCACCGGTCAGCGCCCGAAAGAGGGTGGTCTTCCCCGAGCCGGGGGGGCCCACGATGGCGACATCGACCGGCACGATCGGGAGGGCCGTGTCCTATGCGGGGGCCCCGGTCGGGACCTGCTCAAGCTCGAAGGCGGCGTGCAGGGCACGCACCGCCTCCTCGGCGCGCCGCCGATCCACGATGCAGGTGATCCGGATCTCGGAGGTGCTGATCATCTCGATGTTGATCCCCGCCTCAGCAAGGGTGCGGAACATGCGGGCCGCGATCCCCGGGGTGCCCAACATCCCCGTCCCCACCAGCGACACCTTGGCCAACCCCCCGGCCTGGCTCACCCCAGCAGCCCCGACCCTGGCCGCCGCCGCCTCGACCAGGGGGAGCGATCGCTGGAGGTCGTCCTCGGCCACGGTGAAGGTGAGGTCGGTCCGCCCCTCGCTGGAGACGTTCTGGACGATGACGTCCACGGAGATGCCCGCGTCGCTCAGCGGCTCAAAGATGGTCGCCGCGATGCCGGGGCGGTCGGGGACGCCCAGCACCGTCACCTTGGCCACGCTCAGGTCGTGAGCGATCCCGCGAACACGCTTGCGATCCTCCATCGGAACCTCGGAGACGATCATCGTACCTGGCCGACGGTGGAAGCTGGAGCGCACGCAGATGGGGACCCCGTACAGCTGCCCGATCTCCACCGCTCGCGGATGCATCACCCTCGCCCCCACCGCAGCCAGCTCCAGGATCTCCTCGTAGGCGATGTGTGACAGGAGGCGAGCCCCCGGCACAACTCGCGGGTCGGCGGTCATGATCCCGTCCACATCGGTGTAGATCTCGCACAGATCAGCCTCCAAGGCTGCCGCCAGCGCCACGGCGGTGGTATCCGAGCCCCCCCGCCCCAGGGTGGTGATCTCCAAGTTCTCGGTCGCCCCCTGGAAACCCGCCACCACCGGCACCTGGCCGTGGCTCAGCGCATCCACGATGCGAGCCGGCCGGATCTCCTTGATCCGCGCCCGGGAGTGATCCTCGCTGGTCCGCACCCCAGCCTGGGCGCCGGTGAGCGAGATGGCCGGCACCCCCCGATCCTGCAGGCACATGGCGACCAGGGGGGCGGTGATCGTTTCCCCGTTGGCGACCAGCATGTCCAGCTCCCGCGGTGGCGGCGCCTCGCTCACCCGCCGGGCCAGCTCGATCAGCCGGTCGGTGGTGTCCCCCATGGCCGAGACCACGGCCACCACTCGATGCCCCGCCGCCAGCGTCTCGGCAATGCGTCGGCAGACGCGCCGGATGCGCGCCGCGCTCCCGACCGACGTCCCCCCGTACTTCTGGACGATCAGCATGGTCCGTCCTCTCGAGGGTGCCTCATCTCACCACCTCGTCGACATCCCTAGGGCTGAACGTCCAGGCCCGCGCGCGTCACCTTGGTGACCAACGCGTACCCGTCCTCAGGGCCGGCGGCCTCCATGGCCGTCGCCACTGTGCCTCCCCGCCGTCGCTCGCAGAAGGCGAACACGCTCGGGCCTGCTCCGGAGATGGCCACCCCCAGGGCGCCAGCGGCCCGGGCCGCGGCCATCACCTCCGATGCCCACGGGTAGAGCGGAAGCCGGTGGGGCTGGTGCAGCCGGTCCTCAAGGGCCACCTCCAGTCGCGTCCAGTCCCGGTTGTGGAGCACGTGGACCAGGGCCGCCAGCCGTGAGAGGTTGAAGACCGCGTCGCCGCGGTCCACACGCCCGGGAAGGACCTCTCGGGCCCGTTCGGTTGGCACCGGGGCCGGGGCCACGAACAACGCCACGTCCAGATCCGGCACCGGCAAGGCGTACACCTCGTCGCCGACCACCGCCACCACCCCACCCATGACCGCGGCGGCCACGTTGTCATAGTGGCCCTCGGCCCGTCCCGCTTCCCCGATCAGGTCCTCCGAGCCGCGGATCGCGGCCGCTGCCACCCGGGCAGCCGCGCTGCTGCCGAGGCCGACCCCGACCGGGATCTCGTTGCGCACCCACCCCCGTGCGGGCAGCACGGAGAGGGGATTCGGGCTTGCCCGGAGCAGCTCGGCCCCCTCGCCCTCGAACTCCCATTCCGGCTCCTCGGCCTCCTCGACCTCGACCTCCAGCCAGAGGTCGATGGCCATGGCGAGGACATCGAAGCCCGGACCCAGGTTGGCGATGGAGGCAGGAACCCGGATCCTCACAGCCTCTTGAAGAGACGGACGGAGCGCCGACGATAGCCAGCCCGCTCCTCGAAGAACGGCAACGAGAGGGCGCTCTCCGGGTAGGAATCCAAAAGCACCAGCGTGGCCCCGTGGCGGCGGCCCCACTCCTCGATCGCGTTCATGAGCCGCGTGCCCACCCCCCGGCCGCGGAACCCCTCGCTGACCACCACCGCGTCGATGATCAGCCGGCAGTGGGCGAGATGTCGGTGGAGCTGATGTCGGGCCGAGTCCAGCGGAGGCTCCAGCCGGCCCACCGCTGAGCCGACCACCCGACCCTCTGCCTCCGCCACCACATGGTGCACGTCCGGCCGACAGCTCGCCAGCACGCGTTCGAAATGCTCGGACAGCCCCTCCTCGTCGGGGACGTGGAACACGTCGGGGTTGAGCGAGGCGTAGTAGCGGCCGGCATCCAGCCAGACGCACGCCAGCCCCGCACCATCCCCGGGCCGCGCGGGTCGGACGCTGATGTCCGCCACCCGAACCATCACAACTTCAGCACCTTGGCCAGCGCTCGCGCGTCGCCGTCCAGCTCGATGGGAGGCTCGACGTTGCCGAGCGCAGCATCCGGATCCTTCAGCCCCGAGCCGGTCAGGACCACGACCGAGGTGGAGTCCTTCTCCACCCGCCCCTCGCGGACCAACCGAGCGAGGAGGGCGAGGGGAGCGCAGGAGGCGGGCTCGGCGAAGAGCCCCTCCGAGGCCGCCAACCAGACCTGAGCCTGCAAGATCTCGGTGTCGGTGACGGCATCGATCAACCCGCCGGACTCGTCCCGGGCGAGGGTAGCCCCCTCCCAGCTGGCCGGGTTACCGATCCGGATCGCGGAGGCAACCGTCCTGGGACGCTTGAACACCCGCCCTTTCACGATCGGAGCCGCTCCCTCCGCCTGGGCACCCACCATCCGCGGCAGCACCCGACACCGACCGGCAGCATGATACTCCTTGAACCCTCGCCAGTAGGCGGTGATGTTGCCCGCGTTCCCGACCGGCAAAACAAGGTAGTCGGGGGCATCGCCCAGGGCGTCGACGATCTCGAAGGCGGCCGTCTTCTGACCCTCGAGCCGATGCGGGTTGACCGAGTTGACCAGCGCCACCGGGTAGGAGGCAGCCAGCTCTCGAACCACCTCCAGGGCCCCGTCGAAGTTCCCCCGCAGCGCGACCACCTTCGCCCCGTACATCAGGGCCTGGGAAAGCTTCCCCATGGCGATCTCGCCCGCCGGGATCACCACGATGGCCCTGAGCCGCTGACTCGCCGCGTAGGCCGCGGCCGAGGCGGAGGTGTTGCCCGTCGAGGCGCAAACCAGGACCCTGGCCCCCTCCTCCATCGCCTTGGCCACAGCCACCACCATGCCCCGGTCCTTGAACGAGCCGGTGGGGTTCAAGCCCTCGTACTTGAAGTACAGGCGACGCAGCCCTAGGGCAGGCCCGATGGTACGGCTGGGCAGGAGCGGCGTCGATCCCTCCAGCAGGGTCACCGGCGGGGTGCGCTCGGTGACGGGCAGCCACTCCCGATAGCGGTCGATGACGCCGAGGCGCTGGCTCACCTACGACCGCCCCCACCGAGGTCGGCCAGCCGGGGCCACGGGCTGAGCAGATCGACCGGGGAGCTCAGGAGCCGGCCACCCACCTGGATCCCCCTCGCCATCCGGGTGTTCCTCGGCCAAGCCTCAGAGGACTCGAAGGAAGGCCTGGACCGAGTGGACGACGTCGAGCTGCGCGATGCGGACCCGTGTCCGCTGGAGCGCAGCGTCGGGGGACCGATGGGTCGTGACCACGAACTCCGCCGAGACATCGTCCGACTCCTTCTGAATCGCGCTTGCGATGCTGACCCCCTCCTCACCGAACACTTGGCAGATGGCGGCCAGCACCCCCGGACGGTCGGCCACCCGGCATCGAAAGTAGGCACGTGTGCCAACCTCGTCCATCGGCACCACTTGAACCTGGGTGTCGAACTGCGCCGCCGCCCGATGCTGAACCTGACGATGCACCGATCGCGCCAGGTCGATAAGATCGCCCACGACGCTGGAGGCAGTGGGACGACCGCCAGCTCCAAGCCCTTGGAGCAGCACCTCCCCCACCAGGTCTCCCTCCACGTAGACGGCGTTGTGGGCGCCTTCCACCACCGCGAGTGGGTGACCATGCGGCACGAGAACGGGGTGGACCCTCGCCTCCACCCGCTCGCCTGCCCGGGCGGCATAGGCAAGCAGCTTGACCTCGTAGCCGAGCTCGCGCGCGTAGCGAAAGTCGACCGGATCGATGCCCTCGATGCCCTCCCGATAGATCTGGTCGGGATGGATGCGCGCCCCGAACCCGATCGAGGCCATGATGGCCAGCTTGGAGACGGCGTCGTGGCCGCCGACGTCCTCGCTAGGGTCGGCCTCGGCGTAGCCAGCCGCCTGTGCCTCGGCCACCGCCTCCTCCAGGCTCAGCCCGGCATCGGCCATGCGGCCCAGCACGTAGTTGGTGGTGCCGTTGATGACCGCCATGATGCGCTGGATGTCGTTGGCCACCAGGTCCACCTTGAAGGTGCTGATGAGGGGGATGCCACCTCCCACCGCGGCCTCGAAGTAGACGTCGACGTTCATCTCCCCCGCCAGCTCGAGCAGCTCAGGGCCGTGCCTGGCCATCACCACCTTGTTGGCCGTGACCACATGCTTCCCGGCTCGGATGGCCCGCTCCAAGTAGCTGCGGGCCGGCTCCTCGCCCCCCGCCAGCTCGACGATCACGTCCAGGCACGGATCTCCCAGCAGGTCCTCGGGATCCGCGGTCAGCATCTCGCGCGGGACCGTCACCGCCCGGGGCCGGGCGAGGTCGCGGACGAGCACCCGATCCAGCACGAGGTCGACCCCGGCGCGACGGCGCAGGACCTCGCGACGGTTGAGCAGCCGGTCAGCCACCTGCGAGCCGACCGTGCCCAGGCCGATGAGGCCGATGTGGAGCGCACCCTTGTGCATCGCCCATATTGTCCTGGGGCTGGCCGTGCTCCTGCTGGCCGACCGCTCACCCGGCATGGTCCTGGTCGAGCATCGCCGGCCCCAGAGACCGAGGGGACGAGATCGCCGGGCATGCGGGATCGAGGGAGCGCGCCCCTGCGGGTCGAGCCCCCCGCATTCCAGGGTAGGCCGGCACCACCGGCCGGGAGCAAGCCATGGGGCAACCGGTCGGGCCGAGGGCAGGGATCGAGGAGGGTGAGCCCGACAGCGAGGAGTGACGAGGCCGTCTCGGCAACGGCCGGCCTCAGGGTGCGGAGCGTCCTCATCAGGCTATCGTGCGAAGTGGCGCGACGACCTCCCCCTCCCGAGGCTTGCGCTGCGGGCCCCGCCGGGCTCCTCTCTCCAGGACGGAGAGGCGTCCACCAGATGCCGCCGGGGATGCTTGCTCGAGATGGCGAGAGCGACGCCTCGCGACTCGTCGGGCACCGCCTCTGTCTCCCGGACCGAGCCTGCCAGAGGCGTCGGGCAACCACAGCCCCCCTCAAAAGATGTGGACCAGCCCGGACACCGATCGGAGCGCCAGCGATTCAGCCCTCTGGCCGGGGCCGGGTCGGCCTCGTCCTCCTCCCCTGGAGACCTTAGGGACCGATGAGATGGGCCCGGATCGTCTCACCCCCAGGGATGGCCGGGCTCACGGCGAGCAGGAGCACCGACACCACCAGGGCGATCGCCAGGACTGCCGCGCCCAGCACCGAGGCCAGCGCCACTGGTCGCCGCCAGTGCCCCTCGGCACGCCCCACAACCTCGACGAGGGTGGGAACGTCCCGAGGTCGCCAGGCGCCAACCTCCGCGCGCAGGAGCTCGATCAGGTCGCGCTCGCTCGGCTGCTCATCCACCTTCATTGCTCATAACCAACCGGAGCGGAGTTCGGTTCGCGGCCGGCGGCCCCTCCACCAGGCGGCGCTTCCTCCAGCGCCCGCCGCATCATTGCCACCGCCTTGGCGATCCGAGAAGCCACGGTCCCGCTCGGGATGCCGAGGATGGCCGCGATCTCTTCTCTAGAGTAGTCGTGGAAGTAGTGCAGGACCACCGCCGCACGCAGCTTCGGGCTCAGCGTCGCCAGCGCCCGGTCGATGACCGTGCGCGCTTCGCTCCGGGCGTAGGCACGATCGTCCGGCGCTTGGTACAGGCGAACCGGCAGGAGTCGAGCCAGCTTGCGGCGGCGCAGGTGCGAGAGCGCCGTGTTGACGGCGATCCGGTGCAGCCAGGCACCAGGGGGTGCGGTAGGGCGATAGCGGAGGCGGGCATGATAGGCCCGCGCGAACACCTCTTGAGTCAGGTCCTCGGCCTCCGCCTGGTCCAACACCATGGCGCGAACCGTCCGGAACACGGACTCGTACTCTCGTTCGTAGAGCAGGGGGAACTGGGTCGCGGGATCGATCTCCCCCGAGCCAGGTCGCCCCTCGCCAGACGCCACACCAACAGTCTGCCGCCGCGGAGCACCCTCCGTCATGGACATCGGCGTCGATGAGGGCAAGAACCCGCCAGCTCGGTCTCGGCAGAGCCGGGCTGCTGCCCCAGACGGCACCATCGAGCGGCTGAGATGACCGATGCCGAGGGCTCATCGCCACCTGGTCGTGCTCGGCAGCCTCAACACCGATTTCGTGGCACGGGTACCAGAGCTGCCCCGGCCCGGCCAGACGGTGTTAGGCGAGCGGCTCCTCACCTTCGCTGGCGGCAAGGGTGCCAACCAGGCAGTGGCGGCGGCGCGGCTGGGGATGCAGGTGACGATGGTCGGCCGGGTAGGATGCGACGCCCGGGGCGATGCCTTGCTCGCCGAGCTGGAGCGCGAGGGCGTGGACGTGCGAGGGGTGGCCCGTGACCCGGAGGAGCCGACCGGAGCGGCGCTGATCGTGGTGGACCGGGAGGGAGAGAACCAGATCGCCGTCACCCCCGGCGCCAACGGTCACGTCGACGCGAGCGACGTGGCCAGGGCCCTGGAGGCGCTGGAGGCGGGATCGCTCCTGGCGCTCCAACTGGAGATCCCCCTGGAGGCGGTCAGGCGAGCCGTCGCTGGCGCCCTGCAACGTCGCTGCCGGACGATCCTCAACGTCGCTCCGGGAGCACGACTTGAGCCGACGCTGCTGCACGGGCTGGAGGCGGTGGTCGTCAACCAGGAGGAGGCCAGCGTCCTGCTCGGCCGCCCCATCATCGGCCCAGCCGCGGCCCTGACGGCGGCCAGCGAGCTCCACGCCTCCGGCGCCCGGCTGGGGGTGGTCACGCTGGGTGCGGCCGGGGCCGCCTTCTGTGACCGCGACGGGCCGAGGTTGGTCGCTCCCTTCCCGGTCTCGACGGTGGACACGACCGCCGCTGGTGACGCGTTCGTCGGCGCCCTGGCCGTGGCACTCGGCGCCGGGCTTCCCTCGGAACCAGCGCTCCGGCTCGCCAGCGCGGCCGGGGCGGCGGCAGCGAGCCGGGAGGGGGCGCAGAACTCGCTCCCGAAGGCCAAGGACCTGAAGGACCAGTTCGGGCTCGACTGGCCCGCATAAGCTGCTCTCAGCTGAAGGCAGCGCGGCGCAGAGCGAGGGCGGCGGTGAAGGCCGGGAACGGCGCCCGCGCCAGCGCGACCGCGGCGGGGAGACCGTCCCGCACGCTCCGGCAGAGCGCGGCCATGGCCTTCAGGTCCCTCCGCTGGCGATCCACGAACCTCCGGTCCACCACCTCGCCATGGCCAGGAACGACCTTGGAGGCAGGCAGCTCCAAGAGGCGATCGAGGGCGGTCGGCCACTCCAACGGCCAGGCCTCGTCGAACGAGGGTGGGGCACCTTCCTCGACCAGGTCCCCAGCGAACATCACCCCCGCGTCAGGCACGAACACGACGAGGTCGTGGTCGGTGTGCCCCCGCCCAGGATGGAAGAGCACCACCGTTCGTCCCCCGACCTCCACCTCCTCCCAGTCCGCCACCGCCTGGGTGGGCGGGACAATCGCCAGCTGAGCCACCTCGTCGGCCTGATCCGGCAGGTAGCGTAAGGCCTCGGCCCGCTGCTCCTCGCCCCGCTCCCGCAGCAAGGCGGCGCAGCGCTGGTGACCGTAGATGGTGGCGGGGAGGAAGGCCGCGTTCCCGAAGCAGTGGTCGAAATGCCAGTGGGTGTTGACGACCCGACAGCAGGGCAAGCCGGCGATCTGACCCAGCTCGGTCAGCAACGCCCTCCCTTCGGCCGGCGTGCTGCCGGTGTCGACCACCAAAAGCTCGTCCGCGCCCAGCACTGCCCCCACGTTCAGGCCCAGCGAGGACCAATGGCGACGCAGGACGCCATCCCCCACCGCTTCCCAGGCCACCCTTCAACCATAGCCGGCTGGGTCGCGGCGGCTTGCCGGAGCTCCGCCAGCTCAACGCCGGTGCCCGTTCCGCGTTTTGTCTAGGTCAACGAACGAGGGGCGATGCACCGAGGGCCGATCTCTCCTAGCGTCAAGAGCGTCCAGCCCGGCTGCGGGCAGCACCGGTCAACCGGCGGAGGCCACGCCTCGGCCTTGCGGCAACGGTAGCCGGGCAAGCGGGACTGATCCGTTCCCCTGTGCATCAGCACGCGGAACGCAAGTACCTATGGCGGAGGACGACGATGCGAGAGGAGCATTCCTCGATCACACCGATCACACAACGACTGCGCGAGCTCTCCCCCGAGGAGCTACGGCAGGTGGCCGGCGGCTGGAACAACGGTCACCACGAGGACCACGGCGACCACGGGAGGAAGCGCCGCCGGCATCGCCGGTGGTCCACGGACGACTGACAGCTCGCACGACCATCGTCCCGGAGGCGGGCACCGGCCCGCTCGGATGACCAAGGGGGAGCGGCCAGAGATGGCCGCTCCCCTTCTCACCGCACCCATCGGATCGGATCACCGAGGGCATCATGGACAACCCGGCGCCTCAAGACCACGATCCCCTGTATCGCCAAGAGGCGATCGAGCATCACCGCGTGCGTCCCGCCGCCTTTGGTGACCATCCGTCGATGGTCGGTCGCGGCAGCCTGGCTGCGTTCTGGGCCCTGCTGGCCGCCATCGCGATGGCGACAGCTGCCAGCATGCTGATCGGGGTCGGCGAGTATGCCTCCGGCCCGGCCCGGGTCCCCGGCAAGGGATCGACCGTGCTGGCGGTGCTACCCGAAGCCGCTGGCCCGCAGCTGCGGCGAGGGGGAACCCTGGAAGTCCAGTTGGGCACCGGAGATCGCCTGGAGATTCGGGGCCCCGGGATGCAGATCCAACCGGTGGATGAGGCCACCGCGGTGAGGCTGCTGGGGCCTGGAGGGGCATCCGACCTGCCGGCCTCCACGGGGCTGTTGCTGATACGAGCACCGCTCCCCTCCCCCTGGCCTGGCACCGGGAACGGCCAGGCCAGCGTTCGTATCGGCGATCGGCCCCTGTTGCTCACCCTTCTCGCAGGGATCACGCCCCCGCCTGGGAGCGGCTGAGCGGTCATGGGATCGAGCCGCTCCGGGCACCTCGACCTTGTGCGGAGGCGCGACCCCGGACAGGACCTCCAATCGGCCACTGAGCGATGAGACGACGCATCCCCTTCATCCCGCAGATGGAGATCGGCGACTGTGGCGCGGCCTGCCTGGCCATGGTCCTCGCCTACCACGGGCGGAGGGAGCCGTTGGAACGGGTGCGGGCCGCGACCGGCAGCGGCCGCGATGGCGTCCACGCCCAGGCCATCGTCGAAGCTGCCCGCTGGTACGGGCTTGCGGCCCAGGGCGTGAGGGCCGACCTCGAGGACCTCGATCAGCTCCCGACGGGCTCGATCTTGCACTGGGACTTCAGCCACTTCGTGGTTCTGGAGCGGCTCACCCGCCGCGGGGCGCGCGTGGTCGATCCGGCCTTCGGCCGTCGCCTCATCCCCATGTCGAGGTTCCGGCGCTCGTACACCGGGGTCGCCATCGTCTTGGAGCCCACCTCGCGCCTCACCCCAGGCGAGCGGTCGGGATCGATCCGACGTCACCTCCGCCCCCTCCTGCACGAGGGGAATCGGGTGGGAAGGGCGCTGGTGATCTCGGTCGTGATCCGGGCCCTCCTGCTTGCTCTCCCGCTCTTCACCGCCGTCCTGGTCAACCGGGTGATCCCTCAGGGGGACCGTGGCCTCCTCGCCATCATGGTCGTCGCCTTCGGCTTCGTCATCCTCTACCACTTCGCCTCCTCCCTGCTCCGCGAGCGGCTCCTGCTCGAGCTGCGGACCCGGCTCGATTTGCGCATGACCCAGGGCCTGCTTGACCACCTGGTCAGCCTCCCCTACGGGTTCTTCCTACGTCGCTCCTCTGGTGACCTCATGAGCCGCATGGCCAGCGTCGAGAAGGTGCGCGAGATCCTGGCCACCGGGACCTTGACCTCCGTCATCGACGGGACCCTGGCCAGCCTCTACCTTGGGCTCCTCCTGGCCTTCGACCTGCGCATGGGCCTGGTGACGCTGGGGCTGGGCCTTCTCCAGGTCGGGGTGGTGGTGCTGGCTGGGCGCCGGAACCGGTTCCTCTCCGCCCAGAGCCTGGAGGCCTCGGCCCGAGTAAGCGGTTACGAGTATCAGATCCTGGCCGGCATCGAGACCTTGAAGGCCGCTGGCGCAGAGCAGCGGGCGGTCGCCCACTGGCGGTCTCTGTTCGCCGACAAGATCGAGGCCTCACTGGCCAGAGGCCGGCTTGACGCCCTGGTCGATGCCGCCATCGATGCGATCAGCCTTGGCGCCCCTCTCGGCGTGCTGACGCTTGGCGGCCTCACCGTGCTCAACGGCCAGCTGCCGCTCGGGACCATGCTCGGGCTGGTCACGTTGGCGGAGGGGTTCCTTGAGCCCCTGGTCACGCTTGCCAGCACGGGGCTGCGCCTCCAGCAGCTGCGGAGCTACCTGGAGCGCATCGACGACATCTTGGACATGCCCCGAGAGCAGGAGCGCAAGGTGATCAAGCCAGCCAGCCAGCTGAACGGGCACGTCTACGCCGAGCACGTCGTCTTCAGGTACGCCCCGCTCTCTCCGCCCGCCGTGAACGACGTCTCACTGGAGATCCAGCCCGGGCAGCGGGTGGCGATCGTGGGTCGCTCCGGGTCGGGCAAGTCGACCCTGGCTGCCCTCTTGCTCGGCCTCCACCAGCCGACCTCGGGATGCATTCGCTTCGACGGCCTCGACCTCCGGGAGGTGGATCTGGGGTCGGTGCGACGCCAGATCGGCATCGTCACCCAGCATCCCTACCTCTTCAGCGCCTCGATCCGCGAGAACATCGCCCTGGCCTGGCCCGATGCCCCGCTGGAAGCGGTGATCGAGGCAGCGAGGGTGGCCGGCATCGACGAGGAGATCGCCGCCATGCCTATGGGGTACGACACGATCCTGGCCGGGGCGGGGGCCTCGCTGTCCGGTGGCCAACGCCAGCGCATCGCCTTGGCTAGGGCGGTGGTCCGACGGCCCCGGATCCTGCTCCTGGACGAGGCCACCAGCGCCCTGGACGCCATCACCGAGCGCGCCGTCCACGAGCGCCTGGCCGAGCTGGGCTGCACCACCATCCTGATCGCCCACCGCGCCAGCATCGTCTCCCGGGCGGACCTCATCCTGGTCATGGACGAGGGTCGGATCGTCGAGCGAGGCGATCACGATCAGTTGCTGCGGCTGGGAGGCCGCTATCGACAGCTGGTCACCCTTCAGTCACCAACGGAGTGGCGTCCTGGGCCCGAGGGCTCGCCGACAGATGGCGGTCAGGGACGAGAGCAAGGATGACGGCGAACCCTGTTCTGGCCGGGTGGCCCCTGCAGCAGCATCACCCCTCCTGCTGCGGTCCAGGGGAACGGTCGGGGATGACGTCGGCCCGCCGGCGAAGCCAGTACCAGGCCGAGGCACCATCCTTCCCCTCCTCGCGGCGCTCCAGCTCCCATTGCCCCCTGAAGCGGCTGGCCACCTCTCCCGGCCGGATGCCCGGCGGGCCCGGGCGCAGCCCTCGACGGGCCAGGCCGGCGTGAAAGCCGTAGAGCAAAAAGAGGGCTCCAGGCGCAGCCACCTCGGCCGTCCCCTGGACGTAGGCCTCCCGGCGCCGCTCCGGAAGGCTGTGATAGCAACCGAGGTCCAAGAGCAGCGTGTAGCCGATCCCGATCCCCAGCAGGCCCAGCCTGGTGACGTCGCCCACCAGGAACCGAGCTGTCACCCCGGCCTGCCGGGCTCGACGACGCGCCTCCTCGATCGCTCGCGGCACCAGATCGACCCCCGTGGCGTCCCAGCCATGCCGGGCCAGGTAGACGACGTTGGTCCCGGTCCCACAGCCCAGGTCCAGGGCACGCCCTGGCGGCATCGCCTGCGTTCCCTCCACCACCTCGACCAGCTCCGGAGGCGTGAGCCCCGTGTCCCAAGGCTTGAACCCGACCAGGTACGCGATCCGGAAGAAAAGGCTCATCGCTCGCCAGTATCTCACCCAGGAATTCCGGCAGGACCCCGGTCGCGGCGAAGGGGTAACAACAGCTGACGTGTCCACACACTCACCATTCACTTCCGTCAACTTGAAGCAGTGGGCCGCCAGCAAGGCATCCCTCCCGTCACCGCCTCCCGCTGCTTCTCGTCGGGCACGCTTCCCGTCCCGGCCCGGCGAGCCGGTCACCTGATCCCCGGGGACGCCCCGGCGTGACCGCCCGCGTGTCCGCTGCCGATCAACCCTCCGATCTGGACCGGCAAGTGGCGCGTGCTGCCGCTCGGGCGGCCCAGGAGGGGCTCGCCGTCGGGCGCCTTCTGACCGAGGTTGGCTCGGCCCTGAACGGAACGCGTCGGAGGTTCCTGGCGCTGCTACGTGACCCGACCGTGACCACGATCGTGG
>Ga0070737_10004457_pt1 | contig 14050 bp, 12 predicted proteins | sample Coa_R1_10_FD_66438 | JGI IMG/M metagenome (GOLD analysis project Ga0070737, IMG submission 66438) | Surface soil microbial communities from Centralia Pennsylvania, which are recovering from an underground coalmine fire - Coalmine... | ecosystem: Environmental > Terrestrial > Soil > Unclassified... | reverse complement strand
GACGCCGTCGCCGCGGTGCGTGCGGGCCGCCGACCACCACGACCGAGCCAAACCGGGCGGGCCACTCCGGCGGCCATTCCGTCCAGCGGCCCGTCGAGGGCCGCCGCTAACCCCACCGGTCGGGTGCCCGCCGCCCGCCGAGCCCGCCCGGCGACCGCGGGGCATCGTTCGCCGCCGCCGCGCCGCACCTTCTCCTCCGGGCAGCGTGCGCTGCTGTGGGCCGCTGGAGTGCTGGGGGCGCTGGCGATCATCATCGCGGTGCTGATCGTGATCAACTCGCACGACGAGAACATCCAGCCCCAGCAATCCACCCCGACGGTCACCGATACCGGGACCCCGCCCAGCACCACGTCCAGCGGATCCGCCCCCGCGCAGCCGTCCGATTGGACTGATCACGCCCCGACCAGTAATCCTGGACAGCAGAGCAAGCAAGCCCTACTTCGCTGGGCCGCCGCGCTGACACCGCCCCCTCCCGTCTCGCCGGCCCGACCCGAGACACCGCGATGACCACTCCGCAGCACCTGTCCGACCGCTACGAACTCGGCGAAATCCTGGGTTTTGGTGGCATGTCGGAGGTTCACCTGGCCCGCGACCTCCGACTGCACCGTGACGTCGCGGTCAAGGTGTTGCGCGCCGACCTTGCCCGCGATCCCAGCTTCTATCTGCGCTTCCGGCGTGAGGCGCAAAACGCGGCCGCGCTGAACCACCCGGCCATCGTCGCCGTATATGACACCGGCGAAGCGGAAACACCCGCCGGTCCGCTGCCCTACATCGTGATGGAGTACGTCAACGGCGTCACCCTGCGCGACATCGTGCACACCGACGGCCCGATGCCGCCCCAGCGCGCCATCGAGGTCATCGCCGACGCCTGCCAGGCGCTGAATTTCTCACACCAGCACGGCATCATCCACCGCGACGTCAAACCGGCGAACATCATGATCAGCACCACCGGTGCGGTGAAGGTGATGGACTTCGGGATCGCCCGGGCGATCGCCGACAGCGGCAACAGTGTCACCCAGACCGCGGCGGTGATCGGGACCGCGCAGTACCTGTCCCCGGAGCAGGCTCGCGGCAACCCGGTCGATGCCCGCTCCGACGTCTACTCACTGGGGTGTGTTCTCTACGAAATCCTCACCGGCGAGCCACCTTTCGTCGGTGACTCGCCGGTCGCGGTCGCTTATCAGCACGTGCGCGAGGACCCGATTCCGCCGTCGCAGCGCCGCGAGGGCATCTCCGCCGACCTCGACGCTGTCGTGCTCAAGGCGCTGGCCAAGAACCCGGACAACCGATACCAGACCGCCGCCGAGATGCGGGCCGACCTGATCCGGGTGCACAACGGTGAACCACCCGAGGCGCCCAAAGTGCTCACCGCCGCCGAGCGCACATCGATGCTGGCGTCGGGGGCGCCGGGCGGTCCGGCGGGGCCGCACACCGACCCGCTGCCGCGCCAGCAGCTTGATTTCGCCCCGGATCGCGATGCCGGCTCGGTGCGCCGCTGGTTGATCGCGGTTGCCGCGCTGGCCGTGTTGACCGTCGTCGTCACCATCCTCATCAACACCTTCGGCGGCAACACCCGCAACGTGCAGGTGCCCGACGTGCGCGGGCAAGTCTCAGCCGACGCGATCGCGGCACTGCAAAACCGCGGCTTTAAGACCCGCACCCAGCAAAAACCGGATTCCACGGTGCCACCCGACCACGTGATCGGCACCGAGCCGGCTGCCAACGCGTCGGTGAGTGCGGGCGAAGAGATCACTATCAACGTGTCGACGGGCCCCGAGCAGCGCGAGGTGCCTGACGTGTCTTCGCTGAGCTACGCCGACGCGGTCAAGAAGCTGACCGCCGCCGGATTTGGCCGCTTCAAGCAGGCCAGCTCGCCTTCGACCCCGGAGCTCAAGGGCCGCGTCGTCGGCACCAATCCACCGGCCAACCAGACGTCGGCCATCACCAACGTGATCACGATCGTCGTCGGGTCGGGGCCGGCCACCAAGCAGATCCCGGACGTGGCCGGCCAAACCGTTGACCTCGCGCAGAAAAACCTCACCGTCTACGGGTTCACCAAATTCAGCCAGGCGGCGGTGGACAGCCCCCGCCCGGCCGGCGACGTAATCGGCACCAATCCTCCTGCGGGCGCGACGGTTCCGGTGGATTCGGTGATCGAGTTGCAGGTCTCCAAGGGCAACCAGTTCGTGATGCCTGACCTGTCCGGGTTGTTCTGGACCGACGCCGAACCGCAGCTGCGCGCGCTGGGCTGGACGGGTGTGCTGGTCAAGGGGGCCGATGTCGACGCCGGGGGCGACAAGCACAACCGGGTGGTGTATCAGAGCCCGGCGGCGGGCCAGGGCGTGAACAAAGACGGCGCCATCACGCTGAAGTTCGGTCAGTAGCCGTCAGCGGCCGTGCCGTGGCTGTGGTTTTCAGAATCTCGCTTTCCAGCCGCCGCACCAGGATGTCGTCGAAGGGCTGCCCGCAACAGGCCAGCCAGTTGGCCAACATCCGGTGCCCGCCCTCGGTGAGGATGGACTCCGGGTGAAACTGCACCCCGTAGATCGGCAGGTCCGTGTGCTGCACCCCCATGATCACCCCACTGCGGGTCCGGGCCGTCACCTCCAGCATGGGCGGCAAGGTCTCCGGCAAGATCGTCAGCGAATGATATCGGGTCGCCGTGAAAGGATCCGGAAGTCCTTGCAGCACACCGATATTCGTGTGGAATACGCTGCTGGTTTTGCCGTGCAGGAGCTCGGGTGCGCGGTCGACCGTGGCCCCGAATGCCACCCCGATCGCCTGATGCCCCAAGCACACTCCCAGCAGCGGGGTGCGCGCGGCGGCGCAGGCCCGCACCAGGCCGATCGACGCCCCCGCGCGCTCGGGTGTGCCCGGACCCGGGCTGAGCAGCACCCCGTCGAATTGGGCGGCCGCGGCGGCTTGGTCGCTCAACCTGGTGTCGTCGTTGCGCCACACCTGGGCCTCGACGCCGAGCTGGCCGAGATACTGCACCAGGTTGAACACGAAGCTGTCGTAGTTGTCGACGACCAAGATCCGCACCACGATGTCAGCCTATCGCCTGCCGGGTGCGGGCTTTCGGGCTCAGTAGCCCAGCGGGCCGACGGGCTGAGCGACATGCATGCGCAGCGGTTCGGTGTGGCCGACAATCCGCACGTCGGGTTTGACCTGCTCGTCGTAGCCGAGACCGAAGCGGATCACGTACTGCTTGTAGAGCGCGACCAGGGGAGCGGCGGCCAACGCCGCCTGCATGGCCGCGGCATCGCCGACGGCGCTGATCGTGTAGGGCGGGCTATAGGTACGTCCGTTGAGCAACAAGGTATTTCCGACGCAGCGCGGTACCGAGGTAGCGATGACGCGTTGGTCTTGGATCTGGATGGCTTCCGCGCCGGCGCTCCACAGCGCGTTGAGCACCGCCTCCACGTCCTGCTGGTGCACCACCAAGTCGTCGGGGGATGCGTCGCGGGGGAACCGGCCGTTGGCGTCGCGCTGGGCGTCGCTAAGCGTTACCACCAAGCCGGGCCCGTGGACCGGATCCAGCCCGGCCTCGCCGGTGAGTTCCGCCGAGCGCGCCCGCATCGCCGCCAATGCGCTGTCCGCAGAGCGACCATGCGTCGAATCGATCTTGGCGGCCAGCGCATCTCGCTCGCTGCCGAGCCGGTCTACCGACGACTGTTCCGCGCGAACCAGGTCGACCAGCCGCGGGGCATCGCTGCGGCGGATCTCGCTGCCCCCCGACACGCCGTGGGTGGCCGCCAGCAGCAGACCGGCCAGCATCCACACCAGCGGTACCGCGAATCGCCACGGGGAGCGCGTGTGGCCCGGGCTGGTCATCGGCTTTCCGTTTCCTGCGCGGCGTGTGCGTTAATCTCGTAGCCGCTATCGTTGCATCCGCCCCGTTCGAGTGTCCGAGGTTTCGCCGAGGTATCAATGCCCAAGTCGAAAGTCCGCAAGCGCAGGGACTTCACCGCCTCCGCGGTGAGCCGCACGCCGGTCAAGGTCAAGGCCGGGCCGTCGAGCATGTGGTTCGTCGCGTTGTTCGTGGGCCTGATGCTGATCGGGCTGATCTGGCTGATGGTGTTTCAACTAGCCGCCGCCGGCAGCCAGACCCCCACCGTGCTGACTTGGATGTCAGACCTCGGCCCGTGGAACTACGCGATCGCGTTTGCTTTCATGATCACCGGTCTGTTGCTCACAATGCGCTGGCACTGACCGATGCGCGTACCGTGATGAATTCATCTTCGGCGGGAATCGTTTCTGTGCTGGCAACCTTACCGTCATCCAATCACACGAATGTGATTCATCCCCATTGTTGATAGCGCTTGTGGATAACCGCATCGCCGGTGGTGAGAGGGTCTAGCGGCTTGGTTCAGCAAACGCACTGGGCGCCCCGAACAGCCGCCATCGCAGGCTGCGGCGCCGCAGGGATGCTGATGGCTATCGGGTCTGTGACGCTTGTCACAGACATTCCTGGCAGGATTTTCACAGGTATTGCCGCCGCGGGTTTGATCTTGTTTGCAAGCGTTTCGTGGCGCGCGCGCCCAAAGCTGGCAATCACGGCCGACGGGCTTGTCGTGCGCGGATGGCTGCGAACGCAGCTATTGCGGCGCCCCCAGGTCAAGATCATTCGGATTGTCGAGTTCCGCCGCATCGGGCGCAAACTCCGGCTGCTCGAGATCGAGACCGTCGACGACCAGCTGCGGATTTTCTCCCGCTGGGACCTGGGCACCGACCCGCTGGAGGTGCTTGACGCGCTCACCGCCGCAGGCTACGCCGGTCCGGAGGTCAGCGAAACCAGCTCATGAGATCGTGACCGATTCGATGACGACAGGCTCGGTCGGCCGGTCGTTGCCGTCGGTGGGCGTGCCGGCGATCGCGTCGACAACCTTCTGCGACTCCGGGTCGATCACCTCGCCGAAGATCGTGTGCCGCCGGTTGAGGTGCGGCGTCTTTTCGACGGTGATGAAGAACTGCGACCCGTTGGTGCCTGGTCCGGCATTGGCCATCGCCAGCAGATAGGGCCGGTCGAACTGCAGCTCGGGGTGGAACTCGTCGGCGAACTTATAGCCCGGGCCGCCCCGACCGGTGCCGGTCGGATCGCCGCCCTGGATCATGAACCCCTTGATTACCCGGTGAAACACCGCGCCGTCGTAGAACGGGCCGGAGGTGCCGCCAGAGGCGTTCTGGCTCGAGTATTCCTTGGTGCCTTGGGCCAAACCCACGAAGTTAGCGACGGTCTTGGGCGCATGGTTACCGAACAGGGCGATCTTGATGTCACCGCGGTTGGTATGCAACGTAGCGGTAGCGGTCTGAATGGGGCTGGTAGTCACGGCAGCCGAGTCTGCCATTGCGCACGCGCCCGCACGCACCGGGTCCCCCGCGACGCTGCCCACGGCAGGCGCCCGAACACCAGCAGCCGAGCTCGTCGCGCACACGGGCGTCGTCGATGATGGCAGGCTGGGATGGGTTCGGACACACAGCGACAGGAAGGCGCGCTATGAGCTTGACGGCCAATGGTCGGCTGACCCCGCGACAGCGGTTGACCCGTGGCCTGGCCTATACGGCGGTCGGTCCGGTGGATATCACCCGCGGTCTCGTCGGGCTGGGTGCTCACTCCGCTCAAGTGGGCGCCGCCAACCTGCTCCGGCGGTACCGAGAGGGCCGGCTGGCGCGTGACCTCGCCGGCGCCCAGCAGACCCTCACCCAGGAACTGGCGGCCGCCGGCGAGGTGGTGTCCGGCCTTCCCGCAGCCCTGCAGCATGCACGCCGATCCCGGCGTCGCAGCAAGCGGCCCTGGGTCCTCGCGGGTGTGGTGACGGCAGTGGTTCTGGCCGCTGGTGCTGTCGCGTTCTCGGTCGTCCGGCGCTCGTCACGCAACGAGCCGTCGCCGCGGCCGCCCAGCGTCGACGTGCAACCAAAACCGTGATCAAGGGTGGAGCCTAGGGGATTCGAACCCCTGACTTCTGCCTTGCAAAGGCAGCGCTCTACCAACTGAGCTAAGGCCCCTCGTCACACTCCGCGGCCACGTGCCACACCTCGACGCCGCGGCGGCACCGTACCACCGTCACCACCACACCGATAACGGCGAGCAGTGTCGCGACTTTCGCGGCGCGTCGGGAAAAACACATGACAGTGGGCCTAGGAGGACTCGAACCTCCGACCTCTTCGTTATCAGCGAAGCGCTCTAACCGCCTGAGCTATAGGCCCGTACTCCCGCACGGCCGAGCGACGAGATTACCGTACCGGCCGCACACTACCCAAACACGATTACCGGCACTAGTCTCGGTCAGCCAGCGTCACCTCGATACCGCCGATCAAGTCCGTCGTCAGGTTGTAGATGAACGCGCCTACGGTGGCCATTGCTGTCAGCAAGACAATATTGACCAGGCCGATCAGCGCCGCGCCTCCGAAGATCGTGCCGCCGGAAACCAGCTCACCCCTGGTACCACCGCCAGCGTTGGTAAGCAAGTCGCCGACGTTGCTGTTCAGCTTGCTCCACACGCCCATGCCGCCCAGCACCAGATAAAGGAACGCCACCGCGATCATCCACACGAAAAACAGCGTCACCGATAGCACCAGCGACACCTTCAACGTGCTCCACGGATCGATCCTGCGCAGTTGCATGCTGGCGCGAACCGGGCCGCGGGGTCTCCGGGCCACCGTGAACCGCGGCTCCGGTCCCGTCGGCCGGCCCGGCGATGGCGCTGCGTCGGTTGGCTGCTCGGATGCCGGTTGGCGCTGCCCTGACCGCGGCGAAGGCCCGGACAGATCGGGCAATTCGCTGAGGTACGCATCGCCATGCCGGCCCTCCTCGCCGCGTTCCGGGTGGGCCGGCTCCGGTCGCGGCGCAGCGAAGGCCGCGGGCGCGGCAGTCCCGGTGATGAACCGGTTCAGCCGGGCCCCGACCTCGCCGGATTGGCCACCCGCACGGGGTTCGGCGTTCGGCGAGGTTTCCGGTGCCGAGCGTTGTGGTGGATGGGGCCGGTCGGGGCGCCGCGGCCGCCGGTCGCCGATTTCGGGCACCCGACCGGTGCCGGCGATTCCCGGCGCGGGTGTGTGCGGGCCGCCACGATCGGGAGAGCCATTGCGCTCGCCCAGGTTATCGCCGGGTCTGGGGTATCCCGGCTCGTTCGGTGAAGTCATCGCCCCGGCTCCTTACCTGTGTACCCGGGCCGCCCGGGCGGTGACGGCGGCCGCTTCGGCGTCGGGTCGATTGGGACTGCCCGCCCCGGCCCGGCAAGCGCAAACGCCCACCTCGGCATCGTATCGTCAGCCTAGGCGTGATGGTCCGGTTCCTCGGCGGCGTCGGTTTCCTCGGCATTGCGTGCAATGGCTACCAGTGTGTCGCCCTCACCCAAGTTCATCAACCGCACACCCTTGGTCTGCCGCCCGGCCTTGCGGACCTGCCGGGCCGCGGTGCGGATCACCCCTCCCCCGGAAGTGATGGCGTAGACCTCGGTGTCGTCATCAACGATCAACGCCCCCACCAGCTTGCCGCGCCGGGGGTCGTACTGAATCGTCAGCACCCCTTTGCCGCCGCGTCCCTGTATCGGGTATTCCTCGATCGCGGTGCGCTTGGCATAGCCACCCGAGGTGGCGACCAATAGATAGGTGTCTTCCCGGACCACGTTCAGCGACAGCAACCGGTCGTCGGTATTGAACCGCATGCCTTGTACACCGGAGGTGGCCCGGCCCATTGGCCGCAACGCTTCGTCGTTTGCCGAGAACCGGATGGATTGGCCGTTGGCCGACACCAACAGCAGGTCGTCGTCTGCCGAGCAGAGCACCGCGCCGACGAGTTCGTCACCGTCGCGGAGGTTGATCGCCACAATCCCGCCCGAGCGGTTGGAATCGAACTCGGTGAGCCTGGACTTCTTCACCAACCCGTTGCGAGTGGCCAGCACCAGATACGGGGCGTCGGTGTAGCTGCGGATCCGGATGACCTGAGCGATGCGTTCCTCCGGCTGGAATGCCAGCAGGTTGGCCACATGCTGACCGCGCGCCGTGCGAGCGGCCTCCGGCAGCTCGTAGGCCTTCGCCCGGTAGACCCGGCCCTGACTGGTGAAGAACAGGATCCAGTCGTGCGTGGAGCAGACGAAAAAGTGCGCGACGATGTCGTCCTGCTTGAGGCCCGCCCCCTGAACTCCTTTGCCGCCGCGTTTCTGGCTGCGGTACAGGTCGGTCTTGGTGCGTTTGGCGTACCCGGTTTCGGTGATGGTGACGACCACGTCCTCGCGCGCGATCAGATCCTCGTCGCTGACCTCGCCGTCGGCGGCGACGATGCGGGTGCGGCGGTCATCGCCATGTTTGTCGACGATCTCGGCCAGCTCGTCGCGCACGATTCGGCGTTGCCGCTCGGGTTTGGCCAGGATGTCTTCCAGGTCGGCGATCTCGGCCTCGATCTTGGCCAGGTCATCGATGATGCGCTGGCGTTCCAGCGCGGCCAGCCGGCGCAGCTGCATGTCCAGGATCGCCTGGGCCTGGATTTCGTCGATCTCGAGCAGCTCGATCAGACCAGCTCGGGCAATGTCAACCGTCTCCGACGCCCGGATCAGTGCGATCACCTCGTCGAGGGCGTCGAGCGCCTTGACCAGCCCGCGCAGGATGTGGGCGCGTTCGTTGGCCTTGCGCAGCCGGTATCGGGTGCGCCGCACGATCACGTCGAGCTGATGGTCGACGTAGTAGCGGATCAGCTGGTCCAGCCGGAGCGTGCGCGGCACGCCGTCGACGATGGCGAGCATGTTGGCGCCGAAGCTGGTCTGCAGCTGGGTGTGCTTGTAGAGGTTGTTCAGCACCACCTTGGCCACCGCGTCGCGTTTGAGCTCGATGACGATGCGCAGGCCCACCCGGTCGCTGCTTTGGTCTTCGATGTTGGCGATTCCGGAAAGCTTGCCGTCGCGGACCTGCTCGGCGATCGAGGTGATGAAGTTGTCGTGGTTGACCTGATACGGCAACTCGGTGATGACCAATGCGGTTCGGCCCTTTGCGATCTCCTCGATCTCGGCCACTCCGCGCATCCGGATCGAACCGCGACCGGTGGTGTAGGCCTCGGCTATGCCCTGGGTGCCCACAATCAACCCGGCGGTGGGAAAGTCCGGCCCCCTGACCCGCTCGGTGACCGCCTTGAGCGTCGCTTCTTCGTCGGCGTCGAAGTTGTCCAGGCACCAAAACACCGCTTCGGCGAGTTCCCGCAGGTTGTGCGGCGGGATGTTGGTCGCCATCCCGACCGCGATGCCGCCCGAGCCATTAGCCAGCAGGTTGGGAAACCGGCTCGGCAGCACCGTCGGCTCCTGCACTCGCCCGTCGTAGTTCGGGATGAAATCGACTGTCTCCTCATCGATTTCACGCAGCATCTCCATCGCAAGCGGAGTGAGCCGCGCCTCGGTGTTGTGACTGACGAAGCCGTTGGTGACGAATGCGTGGTCCTCGGTATCGACGCGGAGGCTATAGACCGGCTGGACGCCCGCATGGGTCACACTTGCGACTTTCGCGTAGTAGAAGCGCCCGTCGGTCAGCTCGGTCGCAATGGCACGGGCGTCCGGGTCGCTGTCGTGTGCTTGCAGGAAGCGCGCCAGTCCAGGGACGCCCACCGTGTAGGTTGTGGGCGAGAATTCGTGTTTTTCGCGCCCACAACCTGCACGGTCGACGCTTAATGCGCTTCGTTGGATTACCGCGTAATCGCCCGGCTTGATTTCTTCGATCAGTTTCCACAGCAGGGTCGGCACGCCCGCGACATCGACCAAACACAGCAACGGGTGGTTGGCGGTGCCCGTTACGTGCAGACCTTCGATTGTGCGGACCGTGTACACCGGATGCTCGCCCGAGTGGAACAGCCGGTCGGCGAGCACAGGATTACCGTGGCGGTCGAGCACTTTCAGGTCGATCGCGTTGTCGCTGTCGGGGTGCGCACCTGGCACGATGTCGGCGATGCGCACTGACTGGCCCTCGGGTAGTGCGACCACCGCATCTCCGGTGACGCAGTAGCGCATCGCGGCCGGCGGGTCGTTACCTGGGGAACCGAAGTTGCCCTGGCCGTCGACCAGTGGATAGCGCATCGACCACGGCTGCGCCATCCGCACCAACGTGTCGTAGATCGATGCATCGCCGTGCGGGTGATAGTTGCCCATCGTCTCGGCCACCGACCGCGCCGACTTGGCGTGGCTGCGATCCGGGCGGAAGCCGGAGTCGTACATGGCGTAAAGCACCCGGCGGTGCACCGGTTTGAGGCCGTCGCGCACTTCGGGCAACGCCCGGCCGACGATCACGCTCATCGCGTAATCGATGTAGCTGCGCTGCATCTCCTGCTGGATGTCGACCGGTTCCACCCGGTCGAGCGAATCATCCCCGGGGGGCAGCGTGGTGTCGGTCATCTATTCCTCGCTTGCGATCAGCCGCGGGTCAGACGTCAAGGAAGCGAACATCCTTCGCGTTGCGGGTGATAAAGCTCCGCCGGGCGTCGACGTCCTCGCCCATCAGGATGGAGAACAGCTCGTCAGCCGCGGCGGCGTCATCGAGGGTGACCCGCCGCAGCACCCGGACCGAGGGATCCATTGTGGTTTCCCACAACTCCTTGGCGTCCATCTCACCGAGCCCTTTGTAGCGCTGGATGCCGTCGTCCTTGTTGATCTTCTTTCCGGCTTTCAGCCCGGCTTCCAGCAGGGCGTCCCGTTCGCGATCGGAGTAGGCGAATTCCGGTTCGGCGCGCAGCCATTTGAGCTTGTACAGCGGCGGTTGCGCCAAGAACACATGCCCGTTTTCGATCAGCGGCCGCATGAACCGGAACAGCAGCGTCAACAGCAGCGTGGAGATGTGCTGGCCGTCGACATCGGCGTCGGCCATCAACACGATCTTGTGGTAGCGAAGCTTGGAGATGTCGAATTCGTCGTGAATCCCGGTGCCGAGCGCGGTGATGATCGACTGCACTTCGGTGTTTTTGAGCACCCGGTCGATGCGGGCCTTTTCAACATTGATGATCTTGCCGCGCAACGGCAAGATAGCTTGAAACATCGAGTCGCGACCGCTCTTCGCCGAACCGCCTGCCGAATCACCTTCCACCACATACAGTTCCGACTTACGCGGATCGGTGGAACGGCAGTCGGCCAGCTTGCCGGGCAGTCCGCCAATGTCTGTCGCAGTTTTGCGGCGCACCAATTCTCGGGCTTTTCGCGCGGCGATGCGCGCCTGCGCCGAGGAAACCGCCTTGTTGACGACGGTCTTGGCGTCAGATGGGTTGGATTCGAACCAGTGGGTGAGCTGTTCGTTGCATACTTTCTGCACGAACGACTTGACTTCGGTGTTTCCGAGCTTCGTCTTGGTCTGGCCCTCGAACTGCGGTTCGGCGACCTTGACCGAAATCACCGCAGCCAAGCCCTCCCGGATGTCGTCGCCGGTGAGGTTCGGATCCTTGTCTTTTAGTAGTTTTCGGTCCTTGGCGTACTTGTTGACCACGGACGTGAGCGCGGCCCGGAAACCCTCTTCGTGGGTGCCGCCTTCGTGGGTGTTAATGGTGTTGGCGAAGGTATGCACGGACTCCGAGTAGCCGGCGTTCCACTGCATAGCGATCTCGACCTCACACCCCGGGCCCTTGCCGGAGAAGTCGACGATGCTGGAGTGGATCGGGTTCTTGGTGCGGTTGATGTGCTTGACGAAGTCGACCAGACCGCCCGGGTAATGGAACGTGCGATGTTTAACTTTATGCGGCGCAACCGATTCGGCTGCACGCTCCTCCGCGGATTTTGGTGCATCGGCCACATCGCTGACCACCTCGTCGACGACCTCGTCCTGGGTGACTCGCTCGTCGGTCAGTGTGATGGTCAGCCCCTTGTTAAGAAAGGCCATCTCCTGCAGTCGGCGGGCGACGGTCTCGAAATCGTATTCGGTGGTTTCGAAGACCTCGGGGTCGGCCCAAAACCGCACTGTGGAACCGGTTTTCTTGGTCTTAGCGCCCTGTTTGAGAGTGCCCGGCACGGAGTGGTCGTAGAACTGGAACCACTCGTAGCCGTCGCGGCAGATTTCGACCTCCAATCGGGTCGACAGCGCATTGACAACCGACACACCGACCCCGTGCAAGCCGCCCGATATCGCATACGCCTCGGAGTCGAATTTGCCGCCGGCGTGCAACTGGGTCATCACTACGTCAACCGTGGGTATCCCGGACGCGTGCATCGCGACCGGAATGCCCCGGCCGTCGTCGCGGACTTCGACCCCGCCATCTGCGAGCAGCACCACGTCGACCCTGGTGGCGTAGCCGGCCATCGCTTCATCGACGGCGTTGTCCACGACCTCCCAAATAAGGTGATGCAGGCCACGTTCGCCGGTCGACCCGATATACATGCCCGGGCGTTTACGGACAGCCTCCAACCCCTCGAGAATGGTGATGGACTGGGCGTCGTATTCCTCTTGTGCCTTCTTCTTCTGGGCAGCCACGGTTGGAAAGCTCTCCTTGGGGGTCGCGTGCGAGCGGTCCAGTCACCGCAGCAGCATCGTGCTTCCAGTCTACCGTTACGAGCGGACAGCACCGATTTTCCCGGGGTGTTTCTACCCAGCTGACCGCGCCGTGTGCTGACCATCTTGATGGCATGCAGGTCCTGACGGCAGCCGAGCCGATCGCTGCGCTCCTGGCGGTTCTGAGCCGATAAATCCCGCCCGGCGTGCCAGCCTCAACCGTAGGTGTCGCGCGGACCCCGGCCGGCAATATGTAACGGACCTTTACGCCACGACGGCGCCGCCGGACCCGAAATTTTCAGCGACGTCACAACACCGTCGCCGACCGCGGCGGCAATTTTCGCCAGCAGTTGCGCCTGCATAATCCGCAACTGGGTGGCCCAGGCCGTCGACTCGGCCGCTATCTTCAACACGCCGTCGTTCAGCCCGGTAGGGGTGGCGTGGTCGGCGATCTGATGCCCGACGACCGACGCCCATTGGCCCAGCACCGTGCCTTCGGCCACCCTGGCCGACCACCCGCGCTGTTTGGCCAGCTCTCGCGCCACCGCCCCGAGTGGCTGCGGATCGCGGGGATCCGGCCCCGGTCCTGACCACCGGCGCCGGTTTCCGGCGCCGGCGACCCGATGCGTAACCGGTGCTTTTCGCCCACGACCAACGTCGCGGCCGCGCAGCCGCGCGGCCTCACGGGCTTCCTCGAGTGTGCGCCGCACCAAATCCATACCCACTGGCATCGGTGGCTCGCGGTCGTTGACGGAGTCGGTCATGGCCGTATCACCGAGACTCGGCCGCCGTCGTCGTCACGCAAGCCGATCAGAACCTGCCGGGCGTCCCAGTCTTTCGGGATGTCCTCGGCTACCGCAGCGGTGACTAACACCTGCTCCGCCGCCGCAGCAACGGCGGCTAATGCCCGCCGCCGTGTGGTGTCGAGTTCGGCGAACACGTCATCAAGCAATAGCACCGGTTCGCTGCCGTCCCGACGTAACAATTCATAGGCCGCGAACCGCAGCGCCAACGCCAGCGACCACGATTCCCCGTGGCTGGCAAAGCCTTTAGCCGGCTGATCACCGAGTTGCACGTCCAGATCGTCGCGGTGCGGGCCGATCAAGCACACGCCACGTTCAAGCTCGACTGTGCGCCGCTGCGCCAGCGCCGACAACAGCGCCCCCTGCAGAAACTGTGGATCGGCATCCCCGCCACCGTCCAAAGCGATGCTCGCCCGATAACCAATGCTCGCCGCCCTGGATCCGGGCGCCAATAGCTGGTAGGCCTTTTCGACTTCGGGTGCCAGCTCGTTAATCAGCTCGATACGGGCGGCTATCAATTCGGCACCATGTGCAGCCAACCGGCTATCCCATACCTCTAGCGTGTCGATGAGGCCCGAATCGCGTTGGCGGGTACCGGTCACGGTTTTCAATAGCGCGGTACGCTGCCGCACCACTTTGTCGTAATCGGCCCGCACCGCCGCGACACGCGGGCGTCGCAGCGCGGCCAGATCATCGAGATAGCGGCGCCGATCCATCGGATCCCCGCGCACCAACGCCAAATCCTCCGGCGCGAACAACACCGCCCGCAATACCCCGACCACGTCGCGGACACCACGCACCGA
>Ga0070737_10004455_pt1 | contig 14057 bp, 16 predicted proteins | sample Coa_R1_10_FD_66438 | JGI IMG/M metagenome (GOLD analysis project Ga0070737, IMG submission 66438) | Surface soil microbial communities from Centralia Pennsylvania, which are recovering from an underground coalmine fire - Coalmine... | ecosystem: Environmental > Terrestrial > Soil > Unclassified... | reverse complement strand
CTTGAATGTCTCGAAATCAATCTCATCGCCCCTGATTTCTGAACCTTTCTGCTCCTGCTCAAAGGGTTCGGTTGCTTGGTCATTGTCTAAACATCAATTGGAAGGAAGAAGAAGGGCGAGAGCTTGCCCAGGACAGGAGGCAAAATGGCGGCGAGTAGCAGCAATCTGGCAAGAGCCAAAACGATGGATGAGGGTAATCACAAGGTTGCGCAGGGTTGCCAGAATCTGGGGAGCATTTCCCGCGCGGAGCTGCGAAAGGTCTTCGTGAAAACTCACATCACGCACGTAATGCAAACGGTTTTCAATGCTCCATGCCCCCTGATCAGAACGAGGAGACGGAGTGGATCGGCATCTTGGGGGGTCAAACTGGTAATGAGATAGACCACTTCTTGCGTGGTGGTGCTTTGGCGGGTGACGGTACGTGTGTCAAGGCCGGTGTACTCGCGAGCCGATTTGGAACTGGCCGCCCTGGTTAAACGAACTCCAAAGAACAAAATCTACGAGCGCCGACAAACAAACGCTGACCAAACTGCGCCGGGATCAGGTGATCCTAACGCCGACGAGCAAACGCCGCTTACCGAACGCCGATGGGTGATCCGCCAGGGACACTCAGAGCCGCTTCAGGTGGCGCTGAGAGGCCTGTCTGGCGCTCTTTCATCCGGTAGCTGCGGCCATTGATGGCAATCACCTCCGCATGATGAAGCAGCCGGTCGGGAAGAGCTGTGGCGAGCACTTCGTCCCCTAGCAGCGCGCCCCACCCAGCAAAGCTGGTGTGGGAGGTCAGAATGATCGACCCATGCTCATAGCGCGCCGTGACCAACTCAAAGAAGTGACGAGCTTGCTCCGGTGACAGTTTGGTGTAGCCCACCTCGTCGATGACCAGCAAACTGGGCACAATGTAGCGGCGCAGGCGCTGCCGTTGTAACCCCGGATGAGAAGCACTCTCCAGCGCCTGAGCAAGCTCGGCAAGCGTGGTAAAGAGCACAGAATGGCCGACGGCCAGCGCTCGATCCGCCAGCGCCAAGCTCAGGTGCGTTTTCCCGGTGCCAGGAGGTCCGAGAAAGATAACATTGGTGCAGGTTCGCACAAACGAGAGGTCGGCCAGCTCGCGCAACCGGCGCTCGGAGAGCGAGGGCTGGAACGAGAAATCGAACCCGTCCAGGGTCTTTTTGGCAGGAATACGCGCACTCTTGAGTCGGCAGGCCATCGCCTTCTGTTCGCGGCCATCCAGCTCCGCAGCCAGAGCGCGCTGCAGGAAGGTCTCATAGGTCCACTGCTCGGCCCTCGCGCGTTCGAGAACCTGTGGCAGCTCTGCTTCCAGATAGGTCAGATTCAGGTGGTGATAAACTCCTTTCTTCATGCCAGTGCCTCCTGCAACAGCTCAAGGCCGCAATACAAGTCGTATTCCGAAAGCGCCCGGCTGGCGACGTCGGGTGCCGGTTTCTGGTGCCCCAGAGGCGCAGGAGAACGGCGCGTTTCCGAGACCGAAGCCACTGCTGCCCACTGTTCAGGATGGGTCACGCTTTCTTGGGACCGAGGCCGCTTCTCAAGCGAGAGCACCTGAGCGCCTGCCGACCAGATGGTGAGCACTCCCTTGCGCTCGCGGACTTGCACATATTTGCCCGCCAGTTCCAGTTTGCCAGGGAGGCCATAGAGCACCCCGTCGTAGGAGACATAGCCATCCCAGGTCACTTTGCGCTCTTCGGTGGCGAAGCGTTCCCAGGCATAGTCCTGGGGCAAGGGCGAGAGCTGCTCCTCCGCCAGCCGCTCAAGCAGCCGCACATGGGTCGTGCGATGCACGCGGCTGTTGATCCGCTCGCACCATCCATGCGCCTGGCGATTGAGATCGTCCAGAGCCGTGAAGCTCACTCCTGCCCAGAAGCTCTTCTTCACATGGCTGACCGTGCGCTCCACCTTCCCTTTGGTCTGAGGCGTGTACGCCTTGCAAACGCGCGCCGCCACCCCAATGGAGACCATGAAATCGGCAAAGCGTGGATTCCAGCGTGGTTTGTTCTCCTCCATTTCCAGCAGCACGCTCTTCATCCGATCCGTGAGGGCCACCTTTGTCAGTCCACCGAAGTACTCGCAGGCCTGCATGAAGCAACGAATGAGCGTCGGGGTATCGCAGCGCTTCACAAAGGTAATGAACCGCATGCGGGAATAGCCAAGAATCGCGGTAAATCCATAGAATTTGTGCGTCACGCCGTCGTGCTCGTACACGAATTCTCCCCAGTCGAATTGCATTTGCTCGCCAGGCTTGGTTTCATAGCGCTGGATCGGCGCGTGGCCCGCTCCTGCCGGTCGCAGGGGATGAACATGTTCTTTCAGAATACTGATCCCTCCGGTGTAGCCCAGCTTTTGCAAGCGCTCGAAGATGACCTCGCAATTGGTGCAATGGTCTTGTGTCACCCATTGCTTGATCTGCTCTTTGAACGGATCAAGCTTGGAGGGCCGAGGTGGACGCGGTTTCGGGATCACCGCCTCCGGGTGCTTCAAATATTTGCGCACCGTCGTCCGCGAGATGTCCAACTCCTGAGCTATTTCCTGCACAGACTTTCCCTGTGTATGAAGATCGTGTATCGTATTCACTGTCTGACTCCTAAGCATGGCTGTTCTCCTGAGGTTCTGAATGTGATGTTCCTCAGCTTACAGCTTTCTTGGGGGTCGGTCAATTCTTCACCGGCTCGAGTATACGGTTCATGAAACTTTTTGGTGAAGCTCTGGAAAAGAGAGCATCACTCTGCTACACTTTTCGCATGAAATATGCGGAAAGGTTGCAAGGGAATGCCTACTACACCTTTACTTCCGTTACCAGATAGGCTTGAAATCATTACGATAAGCGCCACCGAGCAGGAAGTATCCATTCGGGTCGTCTCCAACCGTTTGAGTTGTGCCTGTTGTAAACGTCAAGAGGAAAGTGACTGAGATCCACTCATAACTCGTGGGGCGACCCCCAATTCCGCAGAAAGGCAGCAATCTTCGGCGGGAGTCCGTGATGGGTCGTCTCATACTGCGAAAGCACCGCCTGAGTGACGAGCATATCGAGCAAGCGGCTCAGTCCCCGCTGCAAAGTGATTTTGCCGGGTTTGCGGCCTTTATGCGGTTCCCACCCTCCCAGTTTGGCAAGCAATTGGACTTCGGCCCAGTCCCAACTGACGCCTAAATCATAGAGAAACCCGGCAGCGACCCAGGCCAGAGCTACCAGGGTTCGCAAGGCTTGCCAATCGAGCACCTGAACCTCTTCCCATCCCAGGCACGTCTTCAAAAACTTGAAACTGTCCTCGACCCCCCAGCGTTGTCGATACATCGTAAAGATGCGCGCGGCACTCTGCTCATTGGTGACAGGCCAATCGGTGAGCAGTAACCAGGGCTCCTGATCGGTTCCCAGAATGTGGACTTCGACCAGCCACACCTCACGCGTGAGGCGTGTTCCGGCCTGCTTGCGCCTCACGCCCGTTGAATAGCTGAGACGGAGGGGGCAAGCAGCTATCTCGACTTCCACCGGCTGCATCTTGGCACGCGGCTGTTTCCCTCGTTTAGCAACCAGCGTGGTTTGCCCACGAGCCAGCTTGCGCATCTGTGCTCGTGCTTGTCCCACGCTACCTTCCTGCCACTGCCCTTGCTGGTCTTGAAAGCTGACCAATCGCTCTTGGTGATAGACCCGACAGACCAGATGCTCCCCGGCTTCCCAAATCGTGCGCCACACTGCCACATCATCAAAGCCGCTGTCGAGCAGCCAGGTGATCGTTTTGTGCTCGTTGAGCGAGCTGAGAGCCTGGCTGACCATCGAGAGGGCCTCCTGGGTTTCGGCTGCTTCGCTGCGAAAATCGGGAGCGTGACTGCTGAAGAGGTGATGATACAACAGACCTCTTCGGCCAGGGGTCACTCCAATCACGTTGATCGTGCGATAGCCTGGGACCAGGTTTCCTTCCAGGTCCTTGACCTGCATCAGGTAGGGCATGGTCTCCGCGTAAGGTTTGCGCAGGTCCGAGCCATCGGCAATCAGCCATATCTCCTCTTCGGGAGCCTGTTCCAATTGCTCCACTGCCACCTCACGCAATCTGGCTGTCAGATGTCTGTCATCGAGGTTCGAACGCTGGGTACTTTCTCCCATCGCCAATCGAATGACCCGTTGGGCACCCTTCTTGCCCTGGCTCAATATGGGCGATTGCCCGGCGATTCGCTGACAGACGAGGCTGCCTGCTCCGATGATGCCTCGGATGGTTTCTTCAAACGTCTTGCGGGTTCGCTTATCCCCTATCAACTGATCAAAGGCGGCTACGTAGCTCGTCAGCGGATCATTCCAGGTGGTCTTCCATTCCATCTCTCTTCTCTCCTCCAAATCGTTTATGGCTTCTTTCTTCCATTACGTTTGAGGAAGCTTCCAGTTATGAGTGGATCTCAGGAAAGTGAGCCAGGCGCTAAAGCAAAAGTGCGCCACCTCTGCCATTCAACCATGAGGACTACGAGTCCTGTTTGTGTAAACTCTGACGAAAGCGAAAGCTCTCGCCTTCCAGCAGCAGGATGTGGCTGCGATGGACCAGCCGATCTAAGAGGGCGACCGTCATTTGCTCATTGCCAAAGACCTGGGTCCATTGGGCAAAGGCCAGATTGGAGGTAATGGCGACACTGGCCCGTTCATAGCGATCGCTAAAGAACTGGAACAGCAATTCCGCCGTCGGTTTGGCGAAAGGCAGATAGCCCAACTCATCGACCAGGATCAGATCAAAGCGGCGATACTGACGCGAGCCTCCGCGGTAAGCGCAGTTCCTTGTGGGCGACTTCCAGTTCAGTGGCCAGGGTGACTGCCGAGCGAAACAGCACGCGATAGCCAGCCAAGCAGAGCGCTCTGCCCAATCCCATCAATAAATGAGTTTTGCCAATGCCGCTGGGGCCAATGAACAACACATTGTCGTGCGCCGAGAGGAAGGCTCCTTGGGCCAACTCCAGCAACCGTATCTTGGAGAGATTGGGCACCAGGGAAAAGTCAAAGTCTTCCAGCCGCTTCTGGTAGGGAAAGGCAGCGGCTTTGAGTCGTTGACGCAACTGCTGCTCATGGCGACTCGCCAATTCCCCTTCCAGCAGGGCCTGTAAAAAGCCCAGATAGCCTAACCCCCGCTGCTCGGCCTCGCGAGCCAGCGAGTCACCATCGCGAGCCATGCGTGAGAGAGGCAACTGCTTGAGGTAGGTGGTCACGATCTCCTGGGACAACGCTTCGCTCATGGCTGCACCTCCAACAAGCGGTTGTAGGCCGCCAGATCGGGCGGAGGAGTCGTGGCCTGGTCAGCGGGATAGTGCGACGGATCGAGCGCGGGCGCTGGAACCTGGGGAGCCCTGGCAAAATTGAGCAGTTGGCGCACCGTATCCACACTCCAACTCTCCTGCGTCCGAGCCGCCGACAGCGCTGTCTCGACCGCCGACACCTCGTGGGAGAGACACAGTTCCAGCAGGCGGGCAAACTCGCGATTGCCGTCGGGGCATTGTGCTACCAGTTCCAGGCGCGCCGCCTCAAAGGTGGGAGGCAAGTCCCCATGGCGCAAGGCCGAAGCCCAGGACACCGCAAACGACTTTTTGAGCAGCAGTGGCACGTAATGGCGCCAGTCTTCGATCACCTGGCGCTTGTCGTAGCAGCGCTGATGCTCGGCCACCAGTTCCGAACCGGCAAAGAGGCGCACGCGGAATGGGTCGGCCTTGAGGGTCAGCCGCAGCGAGGCGTACTGGATGGGCACCGAATAGTCGTTGGTCTGGAAGCGCACTCGTCCAGTCGAATGCACCAGCACCTCCACCATCGGACCCAGTTCGGGCGGCTTTGCTGGCAACGGTCCCAGAGAGCGACTCTCCAAAGCCATGCGCACCGCAATGGTCTCGGCTCTACCGGCCATCACCCGTTGCTGATCGGCCTGAGCGTCCTCGCGGAGCCTGGCATTGATGCTTTCCAGGTCCGGCCCCTCTGGCAGCGGCACGAGGTAATGGCGGCGCGCATAGCCCACCAGATTTTCGACGCTGCCTTTCTGCCAGCCGGCATGCACATTGGCAAAGAGGGCCTCAAAGCGATAGACACGGTGGAAGTGCAGAAACACGTCATGCTCCCGTCGGCTATGTCCTTGCAGGATTTGCAGGACAGCGGGCTTGAGGTTGTCGTAGACCACCGTGCGCGGCACGCCTCCCCAGAACTCGAAGGCGTGGCGCTGGCCTAGCAGAAAGGCTTCTTGCCGCTGGGTGGGGAAGCATTCGACAAACATGGCTCCCGAAAAGCGCAGCCGACCAGCCAGGAACGGGACTTTGAGCAACTGGCCTTTGATCTTGACGCTCGCTTCGCCAAAGTCGAACTCTGCTCGCTCGCCTGGAGTAAAATCGAGCGGGATAAAGGCCGGTTTGCAGGGCTTGCGCAGCTGCCGCACGAACAGGCGCACCGTCGATTCGCCGATGGGAATGCCCAGCCTGTGCAGTTCCACCCACATGCGATGAGCAGTCCAACATTGTTTGGGTGCCCACCGCTCCAGCCACTCATTCTCCTTGAGCCAGCCCTCAATATGCGACAGGGCGACATCGCGCACGGGTGTCGGGTGCGGTGCCTGGCGCTGATACTGACGCATGTTGGCCGCTGGCTCCTCAGAGAGCAGCTTGGCAATCGTGTGGCGCGAGATGCCAAAATGCTGGGCGGCGGCACGCTGGCTGTTGCCCTGGATCAAGACCCAGGTGCGTAATTCGTCTCGAAGTGTCACTGAATACACCTTTCTTTCCCTCCGCTCGCTTGACTTTTCTTTCAAGTATAGCGGAGTGTTGGGGTCAGTGGCTCACTTTTGCAGTAGCGAGTGGCTCTCTCTTATCATAGCGTTTACACCTGTCCTCGATGTTCAAAGCCCTCAGCTGCGATTCATAGTTATTATCGGCGAAGGCCGCTGGAATTGCCTTGTGCCGGGCAGGTAATACGCCTGGAACTGTCGGTCAAGAAGTTCTTTTGTCGGGAGAAGGAGTGTTCCCAGAAAATCTTCGCGGAACGGCTTCCAGAATTCCTTGAACCATCTTCACGCCTCACAACTCGTTTGCGAACCATCGTCCAGGCCATCGTTGGCGCTTTCAATGCAAAAGCGGGTGCGCGTTTAGGAGCACAATTGGGGATTCATCTCTCCAGGACCACTTTCTTGCGTTCCCTGCAGCGTATCCATCTCCCCCCTGTTGAAAAGGTAGAACATGTGGGAATTGATGATTTTGCATGGAAACGTGGGAAACGCTATGGAACAGTGATTGTTGATTGAGATTCACACGGCATCATCGATCTCCTCCCTGACTGGGAAACAGAAAGTGTGAAAAAATGGTTAGAAGCCCACCCTGAAATCGAGGTAGTGAGTAGGGATCGTGGTGGAACCTATGCTGATGGAGCGGCGCAAGGAGCACCTCAAGCAATTCAATGTGCTGATCGCTGGCATCTCTGTAAAAATCTTGGGGATGCGGTTGAAGATTATCTGAAACGGCAATCCCTGTCCATTCCAGCCCCCACTCTTCCAGCCTCGACCTCAGAGCCAAAGGAAATATCGGCACGAGGTTCTACCTATGCACAAAGAAGGCAAGAACGCCTTTCACAGGTGGTATTCGAGAGGAAACAAGAGATTGTCGAAAAAGTACGAGAAATGCATCGGCAGGGAGTCAGTGGGCATGGTATTGCTGCTGAGTTAGGTTTGGCTCGTGGGACGGTTCGGAAATATCTCCAAAGTGAGGGGCCAATCCGTATTGCCCCACGCACGCGGAAACCAAGCATGCTTGATCCCTATTATGAATACCTGTGTCAACGTTGGAATGAAGAGACTCCTCCTGCATATCAGCTTTTTAAAGAAATTCAGGAAAAAGGGTTCCAAGGAAGCATCAGTATTGTGAAGGATTTCGTGACACGCCTTCGTCGAGGGCTTCCTGGTAGGAAACATCCCCCAAAATCAATCCAAACAAATGGGGTTCCCCCCATAGGCGTCAACTTAAGCACTTGAACAATCGAAAAACGAAACGAGATCAGGTTCGCCTCCCAGAAAGGTGTGAAAGCGAGCCTGTCGCTGGTGCTCCCGCAAAGGGCGCTGGCGCTTCACTTGCGAGAAGCGGCGAAGTTCCGGGGCCATGGCCCGGAGCTGCGCGGGACTCCACCAGCCCAGGACGACGTTTTGTAGGCTAGCCTTGCCCCACTGATTGAGTTGCCAACTGCTCACCGGCAGAGCGAGCGGCTCTGCATCAGTGATCTGTCGTCGCAACTCGGTCGCCTCGTCCTCGATGAGGAGCCAGGCGACCAACAAGGCGGCGATCATGGCCTGGGCGGTCTGCGGGCAGCGGCATGGCAACCGATGGGTGTCGAGCACCTGTTTGATGCGTTTAAACAGGATTTCGATCTGCCATCGGCAGCGGTACAACTCCAGCACGAGAGCCACTGGCCAGCGCTTTTCCGGCAGGGTTGTGACCAGGAGATGAAAACCCGCCAGAAAAAGGGATTGCTCGCTCAGCTTGCTCCCTTTCTCTCGTGCTTGCTTTTGCCGAAGCTCTCGAAGGGCTGCGGTCTGTTCGTCGGGGAAGACGACGGCGATCAGGCGCACGGGCAAGTGCTTTCCCTGGGAGATGACCACCGCATGACGCGAGTGAGTTCCTGGTCGCAGTCCTCGCAACCACTCTCGGACATCAATCCGGAATTCGGGTGTGTCGCAGGGGGCTTGGCTGGCAAACACGGGCAAGTGCCAGGGACTGAAACGAGTGAGCGAAAACGCCTGAGCCTCATGCACGGCGAGAAGTTGGGGAGCCTTACTGTATGCCTTATCCCCCACCAGGCTATCTCCCGGTCGGATCGGGATGTGCGTCAAGCTTTCTCCGATGGAGCGGTCACTTACCTGGACCCAAGCCAGTTGGCCCGTCACGAGATCAGAGGCACAATGCAAGCGCCACAGGTCTCCCCTGGCTCCTATCTCATTGAGAAAGGTGGCATCGACCAGCAGGAGACGTGATTCGCAAGGCAATCTGCGCGTCGGCAGACGCAGATCCAGCAGTTCGGCCAACAGCCACAAGAGCCAGGGGAACGCCTTTTGCAAGCGTTTATGCCACGCCTGGGCTGAGATCACCTTGTTGCTCACCCCTCCCAGCCGGCTCCATCCGCTCAACTGCTGGAGAGATGAAAGGCTGAGGACGTAACACAGCAAGGCGCGCAACAACGCTGCGGCGTTGGGCAACGCTCGCACCCGGACAAAGGCTTTCAGGGCGCGGGCCTGGCTTTCCAGGGTGGCGGGCAAGCGGTGTTCAACCAGCTCGTTCCAGCACGCATCGGCCTGGGCTTGCGACACCCTGTCGGATACCGTATGCTGATCTCGTTGAGGCATGAGTTCGTTCCTCCCGTAAAGGCGTTTTGTTCATGGCTTTTACGATAGCAGATCGAACTCTGCTTGACTCATTTCTTCGATTGTTCAAGGTACTTTTGTTAAGTTGACGCCTATGGGGGGAACCTCAATACTATTCATTCTTACGGGTATTTAGGGCTTGAGCGACCCAAATAGCTGTCCCTGGAAGGAATCCTTGCCATGCCCCTTTCAGAGCCTTCCCGGTAACCCAAATGCCTGCGGAGCATACTGGGCGATCAATCTGGTCATCTCGCCCTGTTGCCGCTGTTGGACATAGAGACTGATGGGAATCATACTGGATATCATGCTGGCATAGCGACGCATGTCCTCATCGACGCTGCGCGGTAAGCGTCCTCCGAGGGGGGCCAGTGTCCGCAGCAGGGGAAGGGCTTTGTACTCGAGACGCAACCAGCCAGAGAGTTCTAGCGCTGGCCGCTGCTGCCTCAGGCCCTCCGCCAGGCTCAAGCCTGCTACGGCAGGGCGCTCTAACCACAGACCACTCACCTGCCGAACACCAAGCTGCATGCTCCCACTGTTCCGGATGTTCCACCAGGGAGTGTAGAGGCGATACCCATTGCCGTAACAGGTGATCCCCTCAGGCGCGACGATCAGGCGTGCCTTCCAGACGTCAGAGATCCAGAAACCGGTGACCGGGACGAGCACAAGCATGAACAAGCCGACCGGGAGGAAGAGCATTGCTTCCCAGAGGGGAACTGTTCCCTGCACTGCCCCTAGCAGCCCGGCGAGGAAAAAAAGCGCCCCGAACAGAGTACAGAGGAACACAAAGGAGCAGAAGAGCGCCCAGAGCAGGCGGTGGCGCGCGCGGTAGACTCTCCGCCCGGATGGGGCTGCTGCCGTTGTCGGGGCGGTTGGCCTCGGCAGGGGGTGCGCGACGGGCTGGGCAGGCAGCACCAGGTGCTGCTTCTGCAAGTCAAGTTCTTCGGCCCGGCTAAAATCGGCAGCAGCCCACCGGTGATAGCCTAGAGCAGCGTAGGCCTGTCCTCGCTGCCGGTAGGCATTCGTATAGTGCGGATCCAGTTCCAGGGCCCGGGTATAATCGGAGATCGCGCGCTGATACTCCTGGAGCTGCACATAGGCGTTCCCCCGCTGGACATGGGCGAACACGCTGGTGGGGTTCTCGGCAAGCTCCCGATCCAACTCAGCGATGAGTTGCTGGAGGGAAGCCGGTGATTCGTTTGGTTCACTCGAGTCGTTTGTCATCCGCTCGCCTCTCTTCTTGACGGTGACGGTTCAGCTCGGCTGATGCATGCTGGCTTCGCGGAAGGGGGTGTGGATGCCACCGCGGACACCTCCTGTCTGCCTGAGTGCATGGCCCACCGGAGGTGATGCGCGCCTCTCGGCTGAAGTAAGCTGAGGATACGTCTCACTATCTCTCGTAGCATGCTTTTGTTCTACAGGGCAGCGACGAGATTGCATCTCCACTGCGTGAGTTATAGGGCATGATGGGGATTCTCTCTCTTTGTGTGATGGGTGTGCTTCTGAGGGATTTTCGCCAGGTTTCAGAACCAAGGGAAGCACACCCATCCTTGTGATAGCTGTTGACACGTATCCTCAGCTTACCTCATCATAGCCTTCCGCTTTCCCTCAACTGTTTCCGTCTATATCTCAGAAGCCTACAACGGCGCTACACACTCAGCACAATTCAAAGCGTACCTCAACACTGCCAAAGCGAAGAATATCGCCATCTTTGAGCGTCTGTTCTTCATATGGCGGTAAGATTACCCCATTTAAACGAGTTCTGTTGGCGGCATTGAGGTCTTTTACACTATACTGTCCTTCTCGTGGGTGGTATCTCAAGGAAGCGTGGAAGCGTCCAACTGTTCTATCCGGCAGACTGATGTAGATACCCAGCGCCGGGTCGGCATGCCTCATGCGTCCCACGACCATTTTCTCCCCTGTCAGGGGAATCACCTCTCCATTTGAGATTATCAGCAGACGGGCCGGTTTTTGCGGAACCACAAGCGGCTGCGCCAACTCGAAGAGCTGATCTGCAAGAGATTCGATGAGCTGAAGGTGCGCTAAACGTGTACGCCATGCCTGCGGAATCCCTTGCTCTCCATAGAACGCGCCTGCCAGTTGCCCGTAAACGGCTCCGGTCGTATCTGCGTCGTCACCCAGATTGACTGCCAACAAACACCCCTCCCGAAACGAGACACTATGGTAAAAGGCCCATAGTGCTGCCTCCAGCGACTTGACCACGTAGCCCGTGCCTTGAATCTCTGGTGGCTGGCGCTGCTTGAATGAACCGGCAGCAATCTCGTCAATTTCCGCTGCCAGTGGATGTTGCTGCCAGTAGCCAGAGACAGGACTGTAGTGGGATGAGAGCAATTCTTCTTTGCTGGCACCATGCAGTGCCCCCACTATCAAGGCTGCCAGGTAGCGGCAAGCATCAACAGCTGTCTGTGCTGCGTGCGTGGTGCGTGAACTTTCTGCCGCCTTTTCAATGGCCTGGGGTGGATTGTCGGCATAGAAGAGCGGAATGGGAGCCAGCCGCATAAGAGACCCATTGCCCGCCGTGCGTGGATCGGTCGAGCCTGCAAAGGGATCACCAGTCGCTTCAAATCGCCGCAACGATGAAGAAACAGTTCCGCCAATGTCAAAGCACCTCCCTTTGCTGGACATATAGCCTGTATCGCGCCAACGCACATAGCGCTCCATCTGATCACGAGCATCAAATCCTTTCCGTTCTACCAGACTGGCTGCCAGGCAGAGGGCCATTGAGGTATCATCAGTCCATTCACCAGGATTGAGACCAAATGGACCACCCCCGATCATCTCCTCAAGCGGGGCAAATGATCCCGGCTCAGTAAACTCAAGGGTGGTGCCTATGGCATCGCCTACTGCTAAGCCTAACAGACTACCTCGATACCGTTCTTTCAGCTCCATTGTTATCTCCTTCTCTTTCCCCAGCCGTTGCTCTCCAGGACATTTAAGTACATTCAACGAACTTTTTTGGTTTTGGAGCCAATCACCGATAGGATTTTCTCCGGGCATTGATTGAAGCTCAAAGCACTATGTGGTTTGCCAGTCTCTTTGTCCTAACTGGACTCTTTATCGGTCAATGGCAGTCTGGACAGTGTATGGTTCAAAACTGCAAAGTGGTTCATTCGCTTGTTAAGCGGTCTGAGACAGCAGAGCTAAACGCCGGATTTCGAGAGGAAGCCATCCTCTCACTCGCTCTTGCTGGATCAAAGGCAATTTTTTTACAGCTTTGAACCATATCATGTCCAGGTTGAACCAATTCCTGTCCTCATAGTCCATGGAGAGAGAAGTCGAAAAACAAACTTCTGCTGGATGGACCAATGGACAACAATTCTGTCAAAAACTGTGCTACAGTCACGCATAGGTGTCAAAAGCAGAGCACTACCTCATCCAGAGGTAGCTATCAACTGGCTTGAGACGCCAGCCATTGGACGCGACATGCGTCAAAAGAAAGGACAAACTGATTGTCAAATCACACACTGTTGGGTCGCTGCAAGCAAGGCCTGTTTCGTCTCAAAGAACTCACAATGGGTGACTTCCCGGCGAAAATGCCGCCAGAGCATCTGGATGGGATTGAGCCAGGGACTGTAGGTCGCCAAGGAGAGCAAGACCAGGCTCCGGCTGCTGCTCGTACGACCGCTTCCACCTCATCATCCTCATGCATGTTGGTATTGTCCCAGGCCACATAGATCGTTTCCGTCGGATGCTTCTCGACCAAGGCTTCTAGAGCCTGTTATGAACTTTTGGTAAACTACGGGTATGGAAAGAAAAACCTACCTGAGTGATGTCAGTGACGACGAATGGGCGTTTGTCGCGCCCTACCTGACTTGGATGACCCAGGATGCTCCGCAACGGGAGTCCCCTTTGCGAGAGGTGTTTACCGGCTTGCGTTGGATCGTGCGAACCGGAGCGCAGTGGCGGATGATGCCGCATGACCTGCCGCCGTGGGCAGCGGTCTATCAGCAGACCCAGCGCTGGCTGAAAGCAGGGGTGTTCGAAGCGATGGTCAACGATTTGCGAGCCGTGTTGCGCCTGGCTGCTGGGCACCATGAATAGCCCTCGGCAGCCATCTTTGACAGCCGCACACTACAAGCCAGCCCCGAAAGCGGCCACCGAGCAGACTATGATGGAGCTAAGCGACGCCGTGGCAGCAAAGTGCAGGTCGCGGTCGACACGCGGGGCTCTCTGGTGGCGCTGCATGTCACCCCTGCCGATGAGCAAGATCGCGATCAAGTGGGCCAGCTCGCTGCGGCAGTCCAAGAGGTCACAGGAGAGCACGTGGAACTGGCCTTTGTCGATGCTGGCTATCCGGCAATGCCCCGGCTCAAGCGGCTTGCAGCCAGGGCATCCGCCTGGAGGCAGTCCGCTTGCCCGAAGCCAAACGCGGCTTTGTCCTCTTGCCTCGTCGCTGGGTGGTGGAACGCAGCTTTGCCTGGACGCCCCGCTTTCGTCGCCTGGCGCGCGACTATGAGCGGTGGCCAGAGACACTGGCCGACCTTCACCTGTTGGCGTTTGTTGTACTCATACTGCATCGTTTTACCCTTATTACAGTATTGAGTCCGTAAAGTTCATAACAGCTTCTAGGCCGATTGAGTCGTTTTTTGGCTCAGCATCTTTCATCATTCTGTCTCCTTTTATCTACCCAACAGGAGGTCTGTGAAACTATATTACTACTCCTCATAACGCGCAGAC
>Ga0070737_10004454_pt1 | contig 14062 bp, 12 predicted proteins | sample Coa_R1_10_FD_66438 | JGI IMG/M metagenome (GOLD analysis project Ga0070737, IMG submission 66438) | Surface soil microbial communities from Centralia Pennsylvania, which are recovering from an underground coalmine fire - Coalmine... | ecosystem: Environmental > Terrestrial > Soil > Unclassified... | reverse complement strand
GCATCCTGACGGCGGCAACGGGAAGCCCTAGATTAAGGGCATGCCCTTAGACACATCGCGCAACGCCCTCGGCGGCGAGACCAGCCCTTATTTGCAGCAGCATCGCGACAATCCGGTGCATTGGCAGGCTTGGGGGCCGGAAGCGCTCGCCGCGGCCAAGGCGGAGAACAAGCCGATCTTGCTCTCGATCGGCTATGCCGCCTGCCATTGGTGCCATGTGATGGCGCATGAGAGCTTCGAGAATCCCGCGATCGCGGCGGTGATGAACCGGCATTTCGTCAGCATCAAAGTCGATCGCGAAGAGCGGCCGGATATCGATGCGATTTACATGCACGCCCTGCACATGATGGGCGAGCAGGGCGGCTGGCCGCTGACGATGTTCCTGACGCCGGACGGCGATCCGTTCTGGGGCGGCACCTATTTTCCGCCGGAGCCGCGCTACGGCCGGCCGGGCTTCCCGCAAGTGCTCGAAGCGATCGCCGAGGCCTATGCCAAAGACAAAGCCACCATCACCAAGAACGTCACCGCGCTGCGCCAGGGCCTCGCTCAGCTTGCGGCGCCGCAAGCCGGCGAGGCGATCGATCTTTCGCTGATCGATCAGGTTGCCTCGCGCCTCGCGCAAGAGATCGACGGCGTCCATGGCGGCATCGGCGGCGCGCCGAAATTCCCGCAAGCGCCCGTACTCGAGCTGCTCTGGCGCGCCGGCGCCCGCGGCAATGCCGCGGCGCGCGACGCCGTGCTGCTGACGCTCGACCATATCGCGCAAGGCGGCATTTACGATCATCTGGGCGGCGGTTTCGCGCGCTATTCCGTCGATGCGCGCTGGCTGGTGCCCCATTTCGAGAAGATGCTCTACGACAACGCGCTGCTGCTCGAGCGCTATACCGCCGCTTACCAGGCGACCCGGAAACCGCTTTATGCCGAACGCGTCGCCGAGACGATCGGCTGGGTCGCGCGCGAGATGACCATGCCGGAGGGCGGCTTCGCGTCGAGCCTCGATGCCGATAGCGAGCATGTCGAAGGCAAGTTCTACGTCTGGACCGAGCCGCAGATCGACGCGGCGCTGGGCGCGCGCGCCGGCCGCTTCAAGGAATTCTACGACGTCACCACCGAAGGGAATTGGGAAGAGCACACCATCCTCAATCGCCTCGGCCATATCGAGCGCGCCGACGATGCGACCGAGAAGGAGCTCGCCGAGGATCGTGCCAAGCTTTTCGAGATCCGCGCGCCGCGCGTGCGGCCCGGCATCGACGACAAGGTCCTCGCCGACTGGAACGGGCTGATGATCGCCGCATTGGTCGAGGCGAGCCTCGTCTTCGCGCAGCCGGATTGGCTCGACCTCGCGCGCCGCGCGTTCGATTTCGTCGTCGGCGCTATGAGCGACCAGGACGGGCGACTCTTCCATTCCTGGCGCGGCCGGGCGCAGCATCGCGCCATCCTCGACGATTACGCGAATATGAGCCGCGCCGGGCTCGCGCTTCATGAGGCGACGGGCGAAGCGCGCTATCTCGCGCAGGTCACGAGCTGGGTCGCGCTCGCCAGCAAGCACTACGCCGATCCGCGCGGCGGTTTCTTCTTCACCGCCGACGATGCGGAAAGCCTGATCGCGCGGTCGAAGAACGCGCTGGACCAGCCGAACCCCTCGGGCAATGGCACGCTCGCTGCCGTTCTGGCGCGGCTTTATTACCTGACCGGCGATGAGGATTATCGCCGTGCGGCACAAGCGACGCTCGATGCTTTCGCCGGCGCGGCGCGCCACAACATCTTCAGCCATGCGACCTTGCTCAACGCCGCCGAGCTGCTCGCAAAGGGCTTGCAGATCGTAATCGTCGGTGCGCGTGGCGAAGCGGATACGCAGGCGCTGCTCGCGGCCGCCTATCGCCGCAACCTGCCGAACCGCATCGTCAGTGTGACCGCGCCGGGCGCGAGCCTGCCGGCGAGCCATCCCGCCGCCGGCAAGGGCCAGATCGGCGGCAAGGCAACCGCCTATCTCTGCGAAGGGCCGGTCTGCTCGCTGCCGCTCGGCGACGCCGCCGCGCTCGATGCCGCTCTCGCCGCCCGATGAGCCATCGGATCGCCTCCACCCTCGCGGCGCTGGTGCGCGCCGGAACTTGCTATCTCAAGCCGACGCGCCGCACGATCGCGCGCGCCGCGGTGTGCGAGATGCTGGCGCCCGAGATCGTCGTGCCCGTGCCCGAGGGGGCGCTGCATTTCCTTTGCCCCAATCCGCGCGCGGCGCATGATCCCTCGCATCTTTATCTCGCCGAGCCCGAGACCATCCGCTGGATCGATGCCCTGCCCGATGGCGCGGTCTTGTGGGACATCGGCGCCGGCGTCGGGACCTACGCGCTCTACGCGGCGCGCCATCGCGGCGCGCGCGTGCTCGCTTTCGAGCCCAGCGCCGCGACCTATGCGGTCCTCTGCGAGAATGTGCGGCGCAACGGGCTCAGCCGCCTCGTCGATGCGTACAACCTTGCGCTGGCCGGCGAGAGCCGCCTCGATCATCTCTTCATGGCCCATGCCGAAGCCGGCCAGTCGATGCATGCTTTCGGCCAGCGCGACACGATCGCGACGCGGCTCGACGCGCCGCTGACCCAGGCGGTGCTCGGCCTTTCCATCGACGATTTCGTCGCCCGTTTTTCGCCGCCGCCGCCGAGCCATGTGAAGCTCGACGTCGACAGCATCGAAGAAGCGATCCTCAAGGGCGGCGCGCAAACGCTGGCGCGTCACACGCAAGGCATTTTGGTCGAGATCGACGGCGCCGCGCGCGCTGCCGGCGGCAAAGCGATTATCGACGCGCTCGCGGCCGCGGGGTTTGCCGAAGACAAGGCGTTCGCCCGCGCGGGCGATACGCGCAACGTGTTGTTCCGCCGCGGGTAGGCGATGCCGCGCCTTTCGCTCGACAGCCCCGTGGGGCGGTTGACGATCTTCGAGCAGGACGGCGCGATCACGGCTCTCGTCTGGGGCGACAAATCATCGGGTCCGGCGACGCCGCTTTTGGAAAAGGCCAAACGCCAGCTCCTCGCCTATTTCGCCGGCAAGCGGCGCGACTTCGATCTGCCGCTCAAACCCGAAGGCAGCGAAGATGAAATCCGCGTCTGGGCGGCGATGGCGCAGATCCCTTACGGCGAAACGCGCAGCTATGGCGACATCGCCAAGCTCACCGGCGTCAATCCGCGGCTCGTCGGCCAAGCCTGCGGGCGCAATCCGCTGCCGATCTTTCTGCCCTGCCATCGCGTCACCGGCGCCGACGGTGCGCTCGTCGGCTATTCCGGCAGCGGCGGCATCGAAACGAAGCGCAAGCTCTTGCAGCTCGAAGGGGCGTTGTTGCTGTGACGCGCCACTCTTCCCGTCATGCCGGCGAAAGCGGGCATCCAGGGGAACTATCGCAACATAACCAGCCTTCGCCGGGGCGACGACGCAAGATGCGTCGTTACTTCATCGCCGCGTTGTAATAGCTGAGATCGTAGAAAGCGCGCGGGTCGAGCTTTTTCTTTGGTTCGCCGTATTCGTTGCGCAACTTGACGACCGTTGCGACACCGGCGACATCGAGCTTCGCGGTCGGCGAGCCGATGCCGCCCTTGCCCGCGGTGTCGCGGTAGATGTCGGCCGCTTGCTGCGGCGAGAGATTCGGCGTGTTTTTCACCAGAAGATCGATCGCCGCCTGCTTATGCGACGCATCGAACAGCCAGAGCGAGCCCTTGATGTAGGCGCGGATGAAGGCGACCAGCGTGTCGCGATGCTGTATCGCCCAGGCGCGGCGCGCGAAGCCGGCGCTCGCCTGATAGTGCGGGAAGAGTTTGCGCATGTCGCCGAGATTGACCGCGCCCTTGCTGAGCGCAATCGCGTCGAAGGGCCGGTTGAGTCCCGCCGCTTGCGCCTTGCCGCTGGTGATCGCTTCGAGGCGCGACTGCGACGAGCCGGTCGCCAGCACATCGTAATCGCCGTCTTTCAGCCCATGCCGCGCCAGGGCGCTGTAGAGCACGAAGGCGAAGCCGGTGTTCTTGGCATCGACCGCGAGAGTCTTGCCCTTCAGCCCTTCGATCTTCGCAATACCGGGCGCAGCGATCAGCTTAATTGCCAATTCCTCGCCTCCCATGAACGCGAAGAGATCGGTCGGCTGCTGCACCTGGGGTGCGCCCTGGCCGGCATCGTAAGCGATGACATTGTCGAGCGCGGTCAGGCCGAGATCGTATTTGCCGCTCATCGTGTTGCTGATCTGCTCGACCGAGCCGTGAACCGGGTCGAGATGGACATCCAATTTCTCGCGCGCGAAAAATCCTTCGTTCTGCCCGATCAAGAGCACCCAATTAGCGCCCGGGAAATGGCTGACCTCGAGCTTGGTTTGGGCGCAAGCGGGCGCCGCCGCGAGCGCCAGCAGCGCCGCGAGGGAGAGCATGAGTTTAGGCATCGTCATTTACACCTTTGCGAGTCGCGGCAGCAGCCGCTTGGCATTGCCGGAATGGATGGCTTCGAGATCTTTGGCGGCGAGGCCGCGCTGATCGAGCGTATCGAGCTGATCGTTGGTGAAATAAGGGAAGTCCGTGCCGTAGGTGATCTGCGATATCGGCGCGAGCTTCGTCAGCGCCGCGAAAGACGGTGCCGCGGTGACGTTGACCGTATCGTAATGGAGCTTCGCCAGCTCGCCCATGACGCCGTTCGGCGCGATGTCGTGCAGATTCTTCGCGTCCTTGAAAAAGGCTTCGATGCGCCCGGCGATGTAGGGCGTCGCGCCGCCGCCGTAAGAGAACAACCACTTGATGTCGCGATAGCGCGCCAACGCCCCGTTGGCGAGAAGACTCATCACGGCGCGGGTCATATCGAAGGTGACTTCGCCGACCGCGGGATTGATGCCGGGCCCGACCTTCAGCGCGCCGCAGCAATCCGGCACCGGACCGTGGAAGAACACCACCGCCTTGCGGCGATTGAGCTCCTCCCATAGCGGATTGTAATAGGGATCGCCGGGATAGCGCCCGTTGGCGCTCGATTGGATGCCGATGCCATCGGCATGGACCTGATCGAGCGCGTATTCGGCTTCTTTGAGCGAGCTCTCGAGATCGATCATATTGAGCGGCGCGAAAAGGCCGAACCGTCCCTTGTGATCGCTCATCATCTTCGCCGCGAAATCGTCGCAGGCGCGGATGACGTTGCTGGCTTTTGCCGCATCGAGGCCCCAAAAGCCTTCGCGGATCGAGGCGAGAGAGAGCATCGCCGTCTTGACGCCGCCGCGATCCATCTCGTCGAGCGCGACCTGCGGCGTCCAGTTGGCAATGCGCGGATCGGGTTGGGCGTGATGCGCCGCGCCCCAATCCTGCGACAGCTTCAGATATTCCGGCGCCCAGAAATGGAAATGGGTATCGATGACGCCGGAATGCTTCGGTTTCGCGCTTTCCGCGCGGCCCGCACCCGGTAACGCGGCAGCGGCACCCGCTGCCGCAGCCCCGGCGACGAAATCGCGCCGTGTCGCCATGCCTCAGGCCTTGGCGAGGCGCGGGATCAGCCGCTTGGCGTTGCCGGAATGGATCGCGTCCAGCTCTTTCGCCGAGAGATGCAGATGATCGAGCTCGTCAAGCTGATCGTTGTTGAAATAGAAGAAATCCGTGCCGTAGAGAATCTGCGAGGCCGGCAGGAACTTCGTCATCGCCGCCATGGACGACGGATTCGTCACGTTCACGGTGTCGACGTTGAATTTTTGCAGCTCGGCGGTGACGCCATGCGGCGCGATCTCGTTGACGTTCTTCATCTGCTTGATGAAGTTGTTGATGCGGCCGGCGACGAAAGGCAGCGTGCCGCCGCCATAGGCGATGATCCACTGGATGTTGGGATATTTCTGCAACGCGCCGCTGGTCAAAAGGCTGGCGCAAGTACGCGTGACATCGAAGGTCACTTCGACGACCGAACCGAACATGCCGGGTCCATCCTTGATCGCCGAGCAACAGGCGTTGTTCGGACCGTGGACGAAGACGACCGCTTTGCGGCGATTGAGCTCCTGCCAGATCGGATCGTAGGTCGGATCGCCGAGATACATGCCGTTATAGCTCGATTGGATGCCGATGCCGTCGGCATGGACCTGATCGAAGGCGTATTCCGCCTCTTTGAGCGAGCTGTCGACGTCGATCATGTTGAGCGGCGCGAAAAGCCCGAAGCGGCCTTTGTGATCGCTGACCATCTTGGCGCCGTAATCGGCGCAGGCGTGGCAGACTTTGGTCGCTGCCGCGGGATCGAGTCCCCACATGCCCTGGCTGATCGAGGCGAGGGAAACGATCGAGGTCTGGACGCCCGCTTTATCCATCGCGGCGATCGGGACTTCCGGACTCCAATTCTGCATGCCGGGAAGATGCGGCACGTGATGCGCGTCTTCCCAATCGTCCTGCGCCTTCAGATATTCCGGCGCCCAGAAATGGTGATGGACGTCGATGACGCCGTGATGTTTCGGCTTGGCGGCTTTGGCCCCCTGGGCGAAAGCCAAGCCAGATGGCATGGCGGCCGCGGCGCCTGCAGCCGCAAGACCGGTCAGGAATTGGCGCCGTGACGCCACGTCGCTGGAATTTTCGCTCATCATCGTCCTCCCTTATCGCCTGCTGTCGCGGCTTAGCCGTCACTTTGCCGGTCTTTGCCCGGAGTGACAAGGTTTTGCTTGCTGACTAGATTTTGCGCCCAACGCCGCAACAGGAGAGGCCCGATGGTTCACGCGATCCGCATTCACAAGACGGGCGGTCCCGAAGTCCTGACTTGGGAAGAGGTGCAGGTGGGCAAGCCCGGCCCGGGCGAAGCGCGCATCCGCCAGACCGCGGTCGGCCTCAATTTCATCGACACCTACAACCGCGGCGGAATTTATCCCGTGGCGATGCCGACGGTCCTCGGCAACGAAGCCGCCGGCGTCGTCGAAGAACTCGGCCCCGGCGTCACCGATCTCAAGGTCGGCGATCGCGTCGCTTACGGCAATGCGCCGATCGGCTCTTACGCCGAGGCGCGGCTCATTCCCGCCGGCCGCCTGGTGAAGCTTCCCGACGGCGTCAGCGACCAGCAGGCGGCGGCGATCATGCTCAAAGGGCTTACCGCCTGGTACCTGTTGCGCCAGACCTATCGCGTGAAGCCCGGCGAGACGATCCTCTTTCACGCCGCCGCCGGCGGTGTCGGCTCGCTCGCCTGCCAATGGGCGCGGCACCTCGGCGTCACCGTGATCGGCACCAGCAGCACCAGCAAGCTGGCGCTCGCCAAGGAAAATGGCGCGGCGCATGTCATCGACTACACCAAAGAAGATTTCGTCAAGCGCGTCATCGAGATTACCGAGGGCAAGAAGCTGCCGGTGGTCTATGACAGCGTCGGCAAGGATACGTTCCTGAAATCGCTCGATTGCCTTGCGCCGCTGGGGCTGATGGTGTCGTTCGGGCAAAGCTCGGGGCTGGTGCCGCCGTTCAGCATCAACATCCTGACCGGCAAGGGCTCGCTCTATGTCACGCGGCCGACCTTGGCGCATTACGTGCCGACGACCGAAACGCTGCGCAACGCCGCGAAGGAGATGTTCGATCTCGTCGCCGCGGGCGTCCTCAAGATCGACATCGGCCAGACCTATCCCTTGAAAGACGCGGCCCAGGCGCATCGCGACCTCGAAGGCCGCAAGACCACGGGCTCGACGGTGCTGCTCGTCTGAACGTATGGCCGGAGCTTCTGTCGCGATCATCGGCGCGGGTATCGGCGGCTTGACGCTCGCCGCCTGCCTGCGCCGGATTGGAATCGCGGCGCCGATTTACGAGCAGGCGCCGCGTTTCGCCCGCGTCGGCGCCGGGTTGCAGCTCAGTCCCAATGCGATGAAGGTGATGCGCGCCATCGGCCGCGAGCCGAAGCTGCGCGCGCTGGGTTTCGATCCGCCGATTTTCCGCTCGCGGCAGTGGGACACCGGCGCGATCATGGCGACGTTGCCCAAAGAGGGCGTGATGGAGCGGAAATACGGCGCGCCCTATCTCATGTTCCACCGCGCCGATGTTCACGCCGCGCTGTTCGCGAGCATTCCGGCCGCGAGCGTTCATTTCGGCAAAAAGCTCATCGGCATCGATCAAGGCGCCGCCGGCATTACGCTGGCTTTCGCCGATGGCAGCCGGGCGCGGCACGACGCGGTGATCGCCTGCGACGGCGTGCATTCGGTCGTGCGCGCCGCGATCGTGGGACCCGATAAGCCGCGCTACACCGGTCGCGTCGGCTTTCGCGCGACGTTTCCGGCACAGCTCTTGGGCGAGGTTGAGATCGACGAGAACAGCAAGTGGTGGGGCCCCGACCGCCACATCGTTCACTACTTCACCAATCCGCGCCGCGACGAGGTCTATTTCGTCACCGCCACGCCCGATCCGGATTTTACGATCGACTCATGGTCGATGAAGGGCGATCTGCGCGAGCTGCGAGCCGCTTATGAGGGATTCCATCCGCAGATTCGCGCGCTGCTAACGGCCTGTCCCGAGGTCCATAAATGGGCGCTGGTGCAACACGATCCGCTACCGCGCTGGACCGAGGGGCGCATCGCGCTGTTGGGCGATGCCTGCCACACGATGCCGCCGTGGATGGCGCAGGGCGCGGCGCAGTCGATCGAGGACGCGGCGGTGTTATCGCGCTGCCTTGAAGGCGTGCCGCTCGACGGCATCGCCGATGCTTTCCGCCGCTACGAAGCGACGCGCAAAGAGCGCACAACCAAAATCCAGACCGTCTCGGTCAGCAACACCTTCAACCGCGACACCGGCAGCGATCCCGATTGGGTCTATGGCTACGACGCCTGGACCACGCCGCTCGCGGTGGGTTGATCGAGCGGGTACGTAAAAGCTTTCGCGGTGCATAGGGTTGGTGTCGCGGCTACGCACCGCGAAAGCAAAAATCAGGTATTCATCGCCTCGAAGAAGTCGGCGTTGGTCTTCGACTGCTTCAGCTTGTCGATGAGGAATTCGAGCCCGTCCATCGGGCCCATCGGCATCAACACGCGGCGCAACACCCACATCTTCGAGAGCGTGCCCTTCTCGACCAAGAGCTCTTCCTTGCGCGTGCCCGATTTGGTGATGTCGAGCGCGGGGAAGGTGCGCTTGTCGGCGATCTTGCGATCGAGCACGATTTCGGAATTACCCGTGCCCTTGAATTCCTCGAAAATCACCTCGTCCATGCGCGAGCCGGTATCGATGAGCGCTGTCGCGATGATGGTCAGCGAGCCGCCTTCTTCGATGTTGCGCGCGGCGCCGAAGAAGCGCTTCGGCCGCTGCAGCGCATTGGCGTCGACGCCGCCCGTGAGCACCTTGCCCGAGGACGGCACGACGGTGTTGTAGGCGCGGGCGAGGCGGGTAATCGAATCGAGGAGGATCACGACATCGCGCTTATGCTCGACGAGGCGCTTGGCTTTCTCGATCACCATCTCGGCGACCTGGACGTGGCGTACCGCCGGTTCGTCGAAGGTCGAGCTGACGACCTCGCCTTTCACCGTACGCGCCATATCGGTGACTTCTTCCGGCCGCTCGTCGATCAGCAGCACCAGCAGATAGACCTCGGGATGATTGGCCGAGATCGCATGCGCGATGTTCTGCATCATCACCGTCTTGCCGGTGCGCGGCGGCGAAACGATCAGCGCGCGCTGCCCTTTGCCGAGCGGCGTGACCAGATCGATGACGCGAGTGGTGAGGTCTTTCTTCGTCGGATCGCCGAGTTCGAGAGCGAGTTTTTCTTCGGGATAGAGCGGCGTCAGGTTGTCGAAGTTGATGCGATGACGCAGCTTGTCGGGATCGTCGAAATTGATCTTGTTGACCTTGAGGAGCGCGAAATAGCGCTCGCCGTCCTTGGGCGAGCGGATCTCGCCTTCGACGGTATCGCCAGTGCGGAGGCCAAAGCGGCGCACCTGGCTGGGCGAGACGTAGATGTCGTCGGGACCGGGAAGGTAATTCGCTTCCGGGCTTCTGAGAAAGCCGAAACCGTCCTGCAGCACCTCGAGCACACCGTCGCCGTAGATCGCCTGGTCCTTGCTGGCGAGGGTTTTGAGGATCGCAAACATCATATCCTGCTTCCGCAGCGAGGACGCGTTTTCGATCTCCAACTCCTCCGCGAACGCCAGGAGTTCGGGCGGGGTTTTGCTTTTCAGTTCTTGTAAGTTCATGGAAATAAGGCCTTAGGGGAAATTGCTCGTGGCGGGAGGAGAAGTGCGACCGGCGAAAGGGTCAGCCCGTAATGCCACGAACGCGGCTTCGCGAGGCGGATGGCCAATCTGGTGACCGAAGGTGCGGCTTTATCGCGAGGTCAGAAAAGATTGGAGGCGCCCCGACAGGCACCTCAGTGTTACCGAAAACCTGGAGCCAAGTCAAATGGCAAAGCGGGGCGCATTGCGGCGAAAACGAGCCGCATGGTCGATTTCAGCTATTCGTTGGCGAATCAAAACGGCTTTACCACGACCAAAATGACGATCCCGATCAGGATCAGCGTCGGCACCTCGTTGACGATGCGAAAGAATTTCGCGGCGTGGCGATTGCGGTCGGCGGCGAAAGCGCGCTGCCAGCGCATGCAGGCATAGTGCATGGCGAGCAGCGCCGCGACCAGGACGAGCTTCCCGTAAATCCAGCCAGCGCGCCAATCGACGATCCCCGGCACGCCGGCGAGCAAGGCACCGAAGATCACGGTTGCGATCATCGCCGGATGCATGATCCCGCGCAGTAGGCGCCGCTCCATCACCTTGAAGGTTTCGCTCTTGTCGGAGCCGATGGCGGCATCCGCGTGATAGACGAAAAGCCGGGGCAGGTAGAGCAGTCCCGCCATCCAGGCGACAACGCTGATGATGTGCAGCGCCTTCAGCCAGGGATAGAGCGGCGCGAGCATGCTTATGCCGTCCCGCACAGACAAAGGCCGAAACCGGGCGCACAGCGGCGCTGGCCGCCGTCGGGAACGATCTTGCGCGGCGCGTGACGAGCCTCGTTCACCAACCGCGCCAGTCCCGCGATATAGGGCGCTGCGGTCGAAACCGTCGGCACGCGGCGGTAAAGCGGCACGCCGCTTTGCTTGGCGAGGTGGCCATATTCGATATCGAGCTCGACCAACGTCTCGGAATGCTCGGAAACGAACGCGATCGGCGCAACGATCAGCCCGCGTCTTTCGGCGCCGGCGCGGCGAATTTCGGCGTCCGTCGCCGGGTCCAGCCATTCGAGCGGCCCGACCCGGCTCTGATAGCAGATGACGCTGTCGAGACCGGGCTCGTTCAATGCCGCGCGCAAAGCGACGGCCGTCATCTCGACCTGCGATTGATAGGGATCGCCGCGCGCGACAATGCGCTTCGGCAGCCCATGCGCCGAAAGCAGCAAGCGCGGCGGGGCCATCTCCGCCGGCCAAGCCGCAAGCGCGGCGCGAATATTCGCGGCGAGGGCCGCGATAAAGCCCGGCTCCTTCGGCGCGCAGCAGATCGCGTGAGTCGGCGCGTCGATCCCGGCGCGTCCCGCGGCGTGCCGCCAATCGGCCAGCGAGGACGCCGTCGTCGTCGAAGAGAATTGCGGGTAGAGCGGCAACAGCACGATCTCGTCTGGCTGCCACGCCTTGACCGCACGTGCCGTCTCATCGGCAAAGGGTCGCCAATACCGCATCGCGATGAAGACGCGCGTATCGGGACCGAGGGCGACGTCGAGCGCTTTTGCCTGCGCCTCGGTATTCGGTAAAAGTGGCGAGGTCTCGCCGATCTTCGCATAAATCTGCCGCGCGATCGGTGCCCGCTGCCGCGAAATGATTTTTGCAATCAGCCAGCGCAGAGGATTGGGCACGGCGATGATCGCCGGGTCCGAGAACAGGTTGTAGAGGAACGGCTCGACCGCAGCGGCGGAATCGGGCCCGCCGAGATTCATCACCACCACGGCGAGCTTAGCCATGGCCGCGGATCAACTCGCCAATACGCTCGACATTGGCCACCGGTGTTTCCGGTACCACGCCATGACCGAGATTGAACACGAACGGCCCATTGCCGAGCGTATCGAGAATCCGCGCCACCGCAGTATCGAGCGCCGCACCGCCCGAGACCAACAGCCTCGGATCGAGGTTGCCCTGGACGGTGCCGATCGATTGCAGCTCACGCGCCACCGCTAGCGGCGTGTCTGCGTCGATGCTCAACGCATCGACCTTCGTCTCGACGAAATAGTCGCGATAGCGCGCGCCAATGCCGCGCGGAAAGCCGATCACCGGCACATCCGGATGGTCGCGGTGCAGCCGCTCGACAATCCGCTGCGTCGGCGCGATCACCAATCGCGCGAATTCGCTCTCGGGCACGATCCCGGCCCAGGTGTCGAAGAGCTGCACCGCCTCGACCCCGGCCTCGATCTCCGCTTCGAGATGCTGCGTCGTCGCTTCGACGAGTTTGTCGATGACCGCATCGAAACCGCGCCCGCGATCCGCGGCCCAGCCGAGGATCTTCGAAAAATCGCGGCTCGATCCGCCTTCGATCATGTAGGTCGCGACGGTCCAGGGCGCGCCGGCGAAGCCGATCAGTGCCGTTTGCGCCGGCAATTGCGCAACGACTTTCCCGATCGCCGCATAAACCGGCGCCAACACCTGGCCAATTCTCGCGAGATTCAAACTACCGGCATCGCTCTCGTTGCGAATCGCCGTCAGCTTTGGTCCGCCGGTCGGCTCGAACCATAGTTTCTGGCCGAGCGCTTGCGGCACGAGAAGGATATCGGAAAAGAGAATGGCGCCGTCCATGCCGAATCGCTTGATCGGCTGCAAGGTCGCTTCGGCGGCGAGCTGTGGCGTATAGCAAAGATCGAGAAAACTGCCGGCGCGCTCACGCAGGGCCCGGTACTCGGGCAGATACCGTCCCGCTTGCCGCATGAGCCAATAAGGACTTGGCCGAACATTTTCGCCGTGCAGAGCACGGAGGAGCGGTTTTCCCCATGCGGTCATGCCGTGCTCTTAGCTTTCTTTCTTTAGAATCGAAAGGTGGTGGTAAGTAGTTGGATTGTGGAATCATGTGGATCACCGGTGCCATCGATTCGATCCCCGTGGTAGGGGCGGCGCTGCGAAACCAAGGCGAAACCGTGTATAACTGCCGGTATTCGCCTCGCTTCTTCCGCTGGTGCCGCACTTGCTTTCACGCGATAAATACGGGGAAAACGGGGATGCCGCCGCGGTGTCGAGACCTTATCCTCGACTCGCAAAGGCGTCTTTGTGGTTATCCCGACCCGACATCGTGCGGGAAGGATTTCGCTCTTGCGCGGATAGAAGCTGCCGCGCTGCGGCGATCGCTCCCTTTCCCGAAATTATCCCGGGGCTGACGGGCGGTTATTCATGACCCGCTTTCACCTTCATCTCGTTTCCGATTCGACCGGCGACACGGTTCATTCGGTGGCCCGTGCCTGTTTGGTGCAATTCGAGGATTCGGATGCGGTCGAGCACATCTGGTCGATGATCCGCACCAAGTCGCAGATCGATCGCGTCATTACCGGTGTCGGCGCCAATCCCGGCGTGGTGCTTTATACCCTCGTCAACGATGCTCTGCGTCAGCCGCTGATCGAAGGCTGCCGCAAGCTGCAGGTGCCGGCGATCCCGGTGCTCGATCCGGTCATCGGTGCGCTTGCCTCCTATCTCGGACGGCAGGCGCGCGGGCTGCCCGGTCAGCAACATATGCTCGACAGCGAATACTTTCAGCGCATCGATGCCATGACCTTCGCCCTCAATCACGACGACGGGCAGTCGCTCTGGGGGCTGAACGATGCGGATGTCGTCCTGGTTGGCGTATCGCGGACCTCGAAAACGCCGACCTGTATCTATCTCGCCAATCGCGGCATCAAGGCCGCCAATGTGCCGATGGTGCCAGGCGTGCCGCTGCCCCAGGAAGTGTTCGAGCTGACCCGGCCGCTCGTCGTCGGCCTGACCAACGATCCGGACCGGCTTATCCAAGTGCGTACCCAGCGCCTTGCCTCCCTCCATCAGCAAGAGCGCAGCGAATACACCGACCTTGACAAGGTGAGGGAGGAAGTGACCCAGGCGCGCCGCCTGTTCACCGAGCGGAACTGGCCAGTGATCGATGTCAGCAGGCGCTCGATCGAAGAGACCGCGGCGGCGATCCTGA
>Ga0070737_10004449_pt1 | contig 14076 bp, 11 predicted proteins | sample Coa_R1_10_FD_66438 | JGI IMG/M metagenome (GOLD analysis project Ga0070737, IMG submission 66438) | Surface soil microbial communities from Centralia Pennsylvania, which are recovering from an underground coalmine fire - Coalmine... | ecosystem: Environmental > Terrestrial > Soil > Unclassified... | reverse complement strand
CGAATGCGCCTATGTTCTTGGCGCGCTTTCTCAGAATCAACAGCAGCGGCAGCGAGAAACCAAGAGCTCCAAACGCTAAGGCGGTCAACTCCGGATATCCGAGAAGCCGCACACGCCAACCCAGCACAGAGCCGACGAGGGCCAAAATGGAAGAGACAGTCGCCAGTTTGCTTACCGTCCAATTCTTACCCGCCTGCTCGATAATCAGCTCCAGCCGGCCCGCCACCTCGAAGCGCCGAATGAACTTCGTGAGAATGTCTTCGACATCCGCCGGGCGGACCAATTGCACGGTGCGCTGCTCTATGGGCGTGCTCGCCTCGGCGTTGCGCAGCATGGAACGAATGTGCTGCTTTTGCTGGGATTTGAAAAACGAGAAGCCCAGGCCGACGCACAAGATGATGGTCACGAAGACGACAAAGAAAACAATGGTGGCGAGCAGTGCCATGCATCTACCGGACTTCGATCACGTTTTGGAACAGATGCTGTGGGAACTCGATGCCGGCGGCCTTCAACCGCTCGCTGAACTTGGGCCGCACCCCGGTCGGCCGAAAGCGGCCGGTGACACGCCCTTCGCCGGTGACGCCAGTTCGCTCAAAGACGAAGACGTCCTGGGTGGTGACCAGATCACCTTCCATGCCCACGCATTCAGTGATATAGGTAACTTTTCTTGTTCCGTCCGCAAGGCGCGAGATCTGGACAAACAGGTCCACTGCGGAAGCGACCTGCTGGCGAATGGAGCGGACGTTGAGATTGGAGCTCGCCATGCCGATCATCACTTCGAGGCGGCTGATGGCATCGCGCGGGCTGTTGGCGTGAATGGTGGTGAGGGAGCCATCGTGACCCGTGTTCATGGCCTGCAGCATGTCGAGCGCTTCTTCGCCACGAACCTCGCCGACGATGATACGGTCCGGGCGCATACGAAGAGCGTTGATGAGCAGATGCCGCTGCACCACCGCACCTTTGCCCTCGATGTTTGCCGGCCTGGTCTCAAGGCGCGCAACGTGTGTCTGCCGGAGTTGGAGTTCAGCCGCATCTTCAATGGTGACAATGCGCTCGTTCGGCGGGATAAATCCGGAGAGCATATTGAGGAAGGTCGTCTTTCCGGCGCCGGTTCCGCCCGAAATAATGATGTTGAGCCGCGCTTTGACGCACCCTTTCACGAGCTCAAGCATTCCCTCGGTCAAGGACAGATTGCGAAGCAGGTCGGCGGGTTGCAGCGGGTCCGCGCCAAAGCGCCGGATGGACAGCAACGGACCATCGACGGCCAGCGGCGGAATGACCGCATTCACGCGCGATCCGTCCGGCAGCCGGGCATCGACCATGGGAGAAGACTCATCTATGCGGCGTCCGACGCGAGAAACCACTCGTTCGATGATGCGCATGAGGTGCGCATCATCCTTGAATTCGATGTTGGTGCGCTCGAGCTTGCCGCTGCGCTCGACGTAAATCAGCCGCGGCGTAGTGACCAGGATGTCCGATACTGTGCGGTCGCGCAGCAAAGGCTCGAGCGGCCCCAGCCCGAAAACTTCGTCGAGAACTTCTTCAATCAGGCGATCCTTTTCGGTCAGACTAAGCGGCGTTTTCTCTTCATTAACCAGCTTGGCCACCGATGGGCGGATCTCCTGGCGAACGCGCTCGCCCGGCATAGCATAGACCGCCTCGAGATTGATGCGATCGAGCAGCTTGCGATGAATCGAGAACTTCAATTCCTGATGTTGAATCGTGGAAGCGTCTCGAAGGGCTGCCCCGGCACGCGCCGGTTCTACCCGCGTCTCATTTCGAAGTGTATCGGTCGGGACCATAAGCGTAAGCGTTTCTCATCCAAATAGTGCAAACTTTTTCTTATTTTTGACGGGCTGAATACCGGCAATCTTTGAAGCGAGCATCGAGAAATGCTGCGCCAGCCGATTGTTCGAATCCAGCAAGTTGCCGCTCGAATAAGATTGATAAAGTCCCATATAATCGTTCGGCAGGGCAGCATAAAGCGAGCGTCCAAGAATCTTCTCGAGCTCTTGCGTGCTGATGTCCATCATCTTCGGGGTGCGATTCAGTACCAGCTGCAACTTCTCCCCCTGCTCAAAGAGGCCGTGCACGATCGATTTCAACCCGTGCAGGGCGACGACTTCGAGCGTCGATACGAGAAATAATTGATCGATCTCCTCAAGCACGGCAGTGGCGATGGAATTGAGGCTTCGGCCGAGATCGAGCACGATCCAGTCATGCTGTGTGCGCATGAATTGCAAGACCTGGCGCAATTGATTCTCATCCGGGTGGTCCCAGCGGGAGTACGAGGCAGGGGCTGGAATGACGGACAGATTCGGCCGATGCTGCACGATCAGCGCTCTCCACAGACTCTCGTCCAAGCGCGATAGATTCTTGATGGCGTCGAGGATGGAATAAGAACTGGGAGTCTTCATGAGAAATCCGACCAAGCCGGAGGTTAGATCGAGATCGGCCAGAAGCACGCTCTTTTTGGTAAGATTCTGCAACTCGCACGCAACATGGCAGGCGAGGGTGGTGGCGCCGCATCCTCCTTTTGCAGACAGAAAACCGATCAGCTTCCCGCGCATCGCCGGCACGCCATCGGAAGCGGCGGCACTCACGATTCGTTGAACGGCAGGCTGTAGATTGTCCTCCAACGGCGGGTGCAGGAACTCGTTGACGCCGGCGCGCATCGCCGCCAGGATGGTCTTCGGATCGGCACTCGAGTGAAGGGCTATGACCTTGATCCCAGGCGAATAATAGCGAAGCTGGCGCATCGCGATGTTAAGTTCACCGGGAACGGCCGAGAGATCGAGAAGCAGAACTTCAGGATGCGTTTTCGAGAGCCGCTCGAGAAGCGCATTCCAATCGGAATCGTGCTGCTCGAAAGCCATCGGGTTACTCGACTCCTTAAGCGTCCGAACGGCCTCTCGGCAGAGGCTCTCTTCTTTTATGTGCAGTAGCAGTTTGATGGCGCTCATGGCAAATAATCAATTGTTCGGGGTGGCGGGAGCCGGCTGGGCGCCAGGCGCCGGCGCCGGCTGCTGAATGGGCTGTATGGTTAGGACCGGCTGAATCCCGAGCAGCGGGGCTACGCCAGGACTCGGCGGTAAAGACGCAGATCCCGGGTTTTTTAATTCTTCAATCGGAACCGTGCTGCGCTTGGGCAACGGCGGTACCGGTCCGGTGACCGCAGGTCCGGGAGTTTGAGGCGCACTCTTCGACGTACCCTCTAGGAACGTCTTCGGGTATTTCAAGTCCGGAGCTTTCAAATCGGCTGGGATGGGGCGCACGAGTTCGGGCGTGACGGTAACCAGCAACTCGCTATTGCTCTTGCTGACCGATTTCGACTGAAATAGCTTGCCGAGCACCGGAATGTCTCCAATCCCAGGAACTTTGTTGAGTTGCTCGGTGACCTGGTTGTCCAGTAAACCTGCGATGACGAAGCTCTGGCCGTTTTCGAGTTCGACCTCGGTCTGTACTCGCCTGGTGGACAGGCCGGGAATCGTGTATCCGCTTACGGTGAGGCCGTTTGAGTAATCAAGAGAGCTCACCTCGGGGGTGACAACCAGGTGAATCGTGCCGCGTGGAGTGACCGTCGGTAAGAAGTTCAAGCGGATGCCAAATTCCTTGAATTGAATCGTGATTTGACCGACGCCGGCGGCGCCACCCTGAAGCGTCGGGAACGGGAACTCTCCGCCCGCGAGAAAACTTGCCGAGTGTCCACTCAAGGTCAACAGATTGGGCTCGGCCAGGATCTGCAACACGCTTTTGGCTTGCAAATCCTGAAGAACGGCTCCCATATCGATTTCCGGGTTGAAATAGGAAAGATTCAACAGATTGGAGAGCGTGAACGCGACCGAGCGATTGCCGCCCTGTTGCGTGAAATTCCAGGTGGGTATTGTTCCGAATTGCCCTGTGGTGGAAGTGCCGAGTCCTTTATTCGGATCCATCGAATACAGATTGAAGCCCAACTGCAGAGCCGCAGTGCGGTCCACGTCCGCAAAGCGAACCTTGAGCAGGATCTGGGGGTCGCCGGCGGGAACGTCCACTCGCAACAAGTTGACGACCTTTCCCAAGGTGGCAGCGATGGCGTTGGCCCGATCGGCAGCAATCGAATCTTTCACTCTGCCGTTCAAAAAAACCGTTCCGTCGCCGACGGTGAGGGAAACATCGGGCCCGACTTCGCTATTCAATTCATGAACCACGGCATCGACCTTAGAAGAGTTGGCGAGCACGTGGACTTCGTAGGCCTGCCGGTTTCCTCTGCTGTCCCAGACCATCAATGTCGTGTCTCCGGGCGCTTTGCCATTCAGGAGAATTTCCTGGGCGCTGGCGGCGGCCGCCTCGGCAATGTCGCCGCTGGCAATCGAGATCCGGCGAATACCAGCGGGCTGATCCAGAATCAGCGACTGATTGACGGCCACGGTGAGATCAGTGGCAAGCTTGGGGGTTGCAATGCGGCCTGGGACGCCTGCCGGGCTTGCCGTGCCAGCGCTATAAGCTTTGTCCGCCGGCGGGACACCTGACCCCGGATTCGGTCCCTGCGCGAAGAGCGCAGCAGTTAGGACTAAGCTGACAAGGATTTTCATTTAGTTCCTCCCTGCGGCACTTCAAACACCTGCTCGCTCTTCTTTGTTCCGCTGAACACTTCAATGGTTGTTACAGCCGGATCGTGGCGGATAGGTGGAATGATGGCCGGGCGCGGCGCCGGGGTCTTGAATAAGACCGGCACCGGTTTCCCCGATTGGCCGAACAGGCTGGCAATCGAAGTGCCGTGCGTGATCTGCTCCTGTGTATCGAGAGGGTTCCGCAATACGAGCTGAACTTTGGTTTCGCTGCTCGCCAGGTTTAGTATTTCTGCCTGATCGGGCGTGACCAAGAGATTGACGACTTGCGCGGACTCCGGTTTGCCTTCGACGTTCTTTTCAATCTTTTGTCCCGCCGACAAGACTTCGATATTTTGCAGCACGGTCCGGCAGAGAGTTCCCGTCCAGTTCTGGTCGACGCCGGGCGCGGTGCCGGCGATCAGCACGTCAACACGCATGCCAGGCAAAACGAAACCAGCTAATCCGACAACCTCGTTAACACGCAGAGCGACCGCTCGCTTGCCGACCGGAATGGTGGAGGCCAGTCCCGCTCCCGCGCCTTTAGGGGCGAGTCTGCGGTCGAGAATTGGCTCGCCCTGATAAATGGTGGCGATCACGCCGCGGCCAATTGCCTCGCTGGGGAACTTGATGGCCTGCTCGGGCATGGGAGCATCCCAAGGGACCTGTGTGAGATCGAAATCGTGAATCAACGCCCCCACTTGCAATTCGTGCGCCGCGACGACGAGCTTGTTGGTGGGCACGCGAGGCGCCGGTGCCTGTACGTGCAAAATGATGAGCCGATACACCAGGAAGCTGGTGATTCCGGCAACTAGCAGCGCAAAAGCAAAAACAGAAATTAAACGACGGTTCATTTTCCTTAATTCAAGACTTTCTGGAAGAGCCTGGTCCGGACCCGTCAGTCTTGGCCTATGCTCAACCGTTCACTTTCGAATTACAAACCGAGTCATAAGAGCCGCGCGCAGATCGAATGCAGGCGCGGCTCTCGATGACCCATTTCGCTCCCTGTTAAGAAGCGGAAGTAGCGGCGCTGGACAGAGTATTGGCTATGGTGCTCCACAATTTATTGAGGCTGGTGCTAGTGCTAGTCAATATCGTGACGGCGCCAAGCGCTATGAAGGCGAGCAGCAAGGAATATTCCACCAGATCTTGCCCGTCTTCCTCCCGCCAGAATGCGTTGAGAACTGAAGTGCTCATAAGCTTCTCCTTTCGTAATTTATGAATTCTGAGTTAGAGCCTCGCCGGGGTTGCGTGAGGACCTTGGACTCATTCCCTCCGTCGTGAAAAACGGGTGAAAGTCGTACTTGGCCGGTAGTGGCCGCGCGGCCAATTCCCGTGGGATGAGCCGCAAAAGCGATGGCAGTACCGTTATCGAAGAGTATTTTCCAATTCGGCGATTGCTTCAATACCGTAGCGAGCGGCGCGTCCGGTCTCAGGACCACGGTGTCAATCGCAAATCGTTTCAGATCCGATTCCCAGTTGTACCCGGCATTAATTGTTTCGAGGTAGGTATCGACAAACTCGGATCCGTAGAAGTCGCTTCTGCCGTCCATAAACACCTTGGTGTTCGGGAAGAAGCGATAGATCATGTAGTCGCCCCATTGGTCGTAGGTGAAGATGCGCGTCTTCGAAACAGCGGAAAGCGAGGGGACCGCCTCAATGGGAAACTGCTTCGGATCGAATTGCGCTTCAAACCCCGGTCTGCCGGATGCAAACAGCGCGGCGATAAACAGGACGGCAAAAATGGAGGTCAGATGAGATCTTCCGACGCGCTCAAACGATCGAAGATCGCGAGAAATATCGGTCATCGAATTCGCCAGGCCGGCGAACCGCGGCGTCCACTTCACGCGGCCGAGCGCACTGCGGACGGTACAGGCCGCCCAAGGGCTTGCGGTAAGCAGGAAAAGCGGTATGTTTCGCCCGTAAAGAAGAGCCAGGTGTGCAAACATCACGATCAAGAGCGCCGGCGTGTACTTGCCGCGCGCGAGGCACCAGCAAACCGAAGCGATGCCCACCAGGAGCATACCTTCGAAAAAGATCTGGCCCCCATGATGAAAGCTCACGGATTGAAATTCAGCGATATGATCGAGTAACTTGGCGTCGTGAAGATAGGAATAAATGTGCTGGTGCAGGCGCCATGTATATGGATTGATCAAGGTGGCCGCGGCACAACCGGCGGCGCACAGCAAATACGGTTTGGCTTTCACGCAGGCCGCAGACCAGGAGTGCCGCTGAGCAAAACCACTGGCGCCTGCCCCGACAGCGCCGATCAGGGTCATCACCACGGCCAGAAAGAAGCCGCCGTGCAGATTCGTCCAAAGCAGGGTAAGGACAGGCAGCCACCAGAGCAGCTTGATTGCGCCCCGCTCGGCCGATACAAACACATGCAGAAAGGTAAGAATGAAAACCCAGGAAACCAGATGAGGGCGCGCCAGCCAGTGAATCGTTGAGCCACATACGGCGATCAGGGTAAAAAGCAGGCTCAATACATCGTTGCCGCAGCAACGCCGAATCAAACGGAACAACAGGGCGGAGATGCCGCACAACAGGCAGGCATTGAGGAATGCGACTCCCGCCAGTCCCCAGAATCGATGGACACCTGCAAACAATACGTCCCATCCCCATTCCCAAGCAAACCAGGGAGCATGCGGTTTAGTGAACGAGAACAAGTCGGTCTGGGGGGTCGTGCCGTGCTGCAAGATCCATTCACCCGTGCGGATGTGCCAGCCGGTGTCGCCGTCACTCAGCAGCCGTTTGGTTCCGGAAAGGAACGCGAATAGCAGGAATGCAGGTACGAGGAAGGCGAAATCCGTGAGGGACGGAAACAGTCGTATAGCCCACCGCGTATTGGCGGTGTAAGTGGGCTCCCACGTCTGCGCTGCCGCTGCCTGCATATATTCCATGTGTTACTAAGTACTGTCTACGCTTTCTAATCGGTTGTATGGCCAAATTCCATTAGGGGGCATTTCCGTACGTGGAAAGCGCGCTAAGAAAAATCGCGTCTAAACGCATCAGACCAGGGATGTTATGACGTTCGAACCGAGAACGAGGAAGATGATTGCGCCCAGGGCGATAACGGCCCCGTGAGGAACTCGCAAGGCCTCGCTATGACGAATATCGAGGCGCGCCTCCTGGGAAGCGGGCAGCCGAACGCGTGCCAGCTCGGATACGACGAACGCCAGGTTCAGCAGCGTTTGATGCAGCCGCCGTCGAAAAACAACATATAAAAGAGACACCAGTCCACCCAGCAGCGCGGTGAACAAAAAGATGCACAACCAGTTCATTGGCCCTACAATGGCACCGACCGCGGCCATGAGCTTCACGTCTCCGGCGCCCATGCCGCGCAGCAGATACAGCGGCACGTAGACAAGTAGCGAGCAGCCGACACCGAGCAGGGCCACGACGGCCCCGTGAAGGGCAAACAGCAGAATGTTGAGCGCTAGGCCCAGGGCAATAGCACTCAGGTTCAACCAGTTCGGAATACGCCGATACCGAAGATCAAAAACACCTGCCGCCAACACGGTGCAAACCAAGACGATTTTCAACGATATGGGCATAGCGCAGTGACACTCATCGAGGAGGCGGCGCAAACGCTTCAGCATGCCCGGGCCGTTCGAATTTCAGACGATCGCCGATCGCCGTTCCGGTGCGAGCCGCCGTCCCCGCTTCCACCTCCAGAACCGAATCGGCAGAGAGGCAGAGAGAGATACGCGAGGGCAGGAGATGACACCGCAACTTCTTAACATGCAAATTGCGATCGAGAAAGATTGCATCGATCGGTACTTTCATGCCGAAGGTGTGGATGGCCTCGCAGGGCGCAATCCAAAGACCAGCTCCAGCCGGAAGGCGCTCGATGCCGAGCAGACCTTTGCGACGCGCGGAGCTATTGCCCGCTACAGAGACCCGCTGTGCGACGGTTGATTGACGATCGATGTTGATGACTACGTACTCGCGTGGTCTTGTCTCCTGGCACGTTTCCATGCATCGCCATCCTCTCGAACCTGTACCCGAATTGATGGTGCGCGCGAGGAGATGAAAGTCTCACGGCCAGAAGTAGTTAGTGGGCAGATGTCATCTGCTCGGGTTTAACCTGAGCGTCAAACTCTTCAGCCGTGAGAAAGCCAAGCTTCAGCGCCGCTTCGCGCAGACTTGATCCTTCGTGGTGTGCGGTATGGGCAATTTTTGCAGCCTTGTCATAGCCCACGACGGGACTAAGCGCCGTGACTAACATCAGGGAAGTCCGGACATACTCGTCGATTTGGGGCTGGTTTACTTCGATACCTTTGGCGCAGTGCTCGGTGAAGCTGTGGCATGCATCGGAGAGCAGCCGCACGGAATGCAGGAAGTTATAGATGATGACGGGCTTGAATACGTTGAGCTCGAAGTTGCCTTGAGAACCGGCGAATCCGATGGCGGCGTCGTTGCCCATCACCTGCACTGCCACCATGGTCATGGCTTCGCACTGGGTGGGGTTTACTTTACCGGGCATGATGGAGGAGCCGGGCTCGTTTTCGGGAAGAGTGAGTTCGCCCAATCCGCAGCGGGGACCGGATGCGAGCCAGCGGACATCATTGGCGATCTTCATGAGGGAGGCGGCGAGAGTCTTGAGGGCGCCGCTGGCGGCGACGAGTTCGTCATGCGCCGATAGAGCGGCAAACTTGTTCGGATGGGAGCGGAACGGAAGGCCAGTAATTTCAGCAATTTTCGCGGCGGCGCGTTGGGCGAACTCGGGAGGGGCGTTCAGGCCGGTGCCGACGGCAGTGCCGCCGATGGCGAGGTCATAAATTCCGCCGAGCGAATAGCGCAGGCGCTCGACGTCACGATCGAGCAGGGAGACCCATCCGGAAATCTCCTGGCCCACAGTGAGGGGCGTTGCGTCCTGCAGGTGGGTGCGGCCGATTTTGACGATGTTGCGGAAGGAGTGCGCCTTTTCGTCTAGCGCGTCGCGCAGGGATTGCACGGCGGGGAGGAGGCGGCGCTCTATTTGTTCGGCAGCGGCGATGTGCATGGCGGTGGGGAAGGTGTCGTTGGATGATTGGGACATGTTGACGTGATCGTTGGGATGAATCGGCTTTTTGCTGCCCATGTCGCCGCCCGCGAGTTGAATGGCGCGGTTGGAGATGACCTCGTTGGCGTTCATGTTGGTTTGGGTGCCGCTGCCCGTCTGCCAGATACGAAGCGGGAAGTGGCCGTTGAGTTGGCCTTCGATGACTTCGTCGGCGGCCTGCACGATCAGGCGGGTCTTGCTATCGTCGAGCTTGCCGAGATCGTGATTGACGAGGGCGGCAGCCTTCTTGAGCACGCCAAAGGCGCAGATGAGCTCGGGGGGCATTTTGTCCTCGCCGATGTCGAAGTGATGAAGCGAGCGCTGGGTTTGCGCGCCCCAATACCGGTCGGCAGCAACTTCAATCGCGCCCATGCTGTCGGTTTCGGTGCGTGTAGAACGATCCATGCCTTTATTGTGTAATGGCGAAGGGTGGAACTCCGATGAATATGACACGACGAACGGCGCTAGGGCTGCTGGCCGGGACAGCGGTAGGGGGAGTGGCGGAACCGGCAACAGCGGCGGGCATGCAGTTCGACATTGCGCCCGGGCCCTTCCAGGGCACACGCGAATCGCTCGCGCATTACGAAGTGCCTGCATGGTTTCGTGACGCCAAGTTCGGCATCTGGGCGCATTGGGGACCGCAGTCGGCAGCCGAGGCCGGCGACTGGTACGCGCGCAACCTATATATGCAGGGAAGCCGGCAATACAACTATCATGTCGCGCATTATGGCCATCCGTCGAAGTTCGGATTCAAAGACATTATTCCGACCTGGACGGCAAGCGACTTCGATCCGGAATATCTTGTCGGGCTATATAAGAAGGCGGGCGCGAAGTATTTCGTCAGCATGGGCGTGCATCATGACAATTTCGACCTTTGGGACTCTAAGCACACGCGCTGGAATGCAGTGAAGATGGGGCCGCAGAAGGACATTGCCGCAATGTTTCGGAAGGCGGCGCTCAGGCACGGATTGAAGTTTGGGCTGAGCGAGCATCTATGGATCACTTATAAATGGTTTTCGACCAGCCACGGCAGTGATCAGAGCGGCCCCTTGGCGGGCGTGGCGTACGACGGAGTAAATCCGGCAAATTGGGACTTATACACGGACGATCGGACTGTATATCGGGAGCTGCCGTGGAACGCCGAGGGGATTCCGGAGAGCTGGAAACAGCATTGGTATCTGCGGATCAAGGATTTGATCGATCAGAACCAGCCCGACCTGCTATATACAGACGGCCCGTTGCCATTCGAGGCTTATGGCTTGAACATTGTGGCGCATCTGTACAATTCGAGCGCGGCGCGGAACGGCGGGCGAGTAGGCGCGGTGTATAACAGCAAGCGCCCGGAGGATTGCGCAGCCGGCACATGTGTACTGGATGTGGAGCGCGGGATTGTGGATAAGATCTGGCCGCAGCCCTGGCAGACGGACACCTCGGTCGGCGACTGGCATTATCGGCGCGACGATACTTACAAGACGCCGAAGGCAGTTATCGATATGTTAGTGGACGTAGTAAGTAGAAACGGAAACTTACTCCTGAATTTCCCGCTGCCGAATAGCGGCCGGCTAAATGAAACCGAGCTGGACATTCTCGGCGAGCTAGCGGGATGGATGGCGGTGAATGGCGAAGGAATTTACGGCACCCGGGCGTGGAATAAGTTCGGCGAAGGGCCGGCGGGGCTGGCTGGCGCGGGGGGCGACGCAAAGTTCAACGAGAGCAAGCGCCAGGACCTGACGGCCGAAGACGTGCGGTTCACGACCAAGAGCGGCACGCTGTATGCATTCGTAATGGGCGTGCCCGAACAAGAGGTGGTCGTGCGTTCACTTGCCGGGAACGCAGGCGCTGCACGGAGTGTTCGAAATGTTGAACTGCTGGGTGCGGGTAAGGTCGACTGGAAACAAGACGCAGCGGGCTTAAGAGTAAACCTGCCCGAAAGCAAACCGTCTAAGTACGCGCTGGGTCTAAAGATCGCATTCTAGTGCGCCGATTCTTTGAGTAGTTGCGCAAGATACTGCTGCCAGACACCGGCTTGCGTGTGAGTGCCATGGCCGCGAGTTTCGTCGGTGATGGGCAGTAAAACGAATTGGCCGCGCTTTACGCGTTTGATTTCACGCTGGGCGATGCCGAGTTCGGGAGGGTTGATAAAGTCATCGGCGGAGTTAACATACATGACCGGAGCGGTGATCTTTTCAAGGTCTTTGGACGGATCGTAATCGGAAGAGGAGGCGACGGCATAGAGCAGATCATTGGCATCGAGAGTGCTTTTATAGCGCTCGACGGCGTGCGCTAGATATTGATCAACCGATTGAGGCGTGGGCGCGGCTTTCTGCATTTGTAGGGGGCTGCCGCCGGCGATGATCAGCAAGTAAATGGCGGTCGTGAGGGAGTTGGGTTGCTGTTTGTAGTCGCCGTTCCTCCACTCAGGGTCATTGCGAATGGAATCGATCAGCATTTTGCGCCAGATGCGATTGCGGCCGGCGATGGCCGCAGGCAGACAGGCGAGCGGCATGAGGGCATCCATGAATTCAGGCCTGCGCTTGCCCCACATCCAGGCGTGCATGCAGCCCATCGAGGTGCCCAGGATGAGGCGCAGGTGGTCAACGTGGAGGCCTTCGGTAACCAGCCGGTACTCGGCCGTGACCATGTCGGAGTAGGTGTAACGGGGGAAGTGCGCGTGGAGCCCGTCGCTGGGCTTCGAGGATTTGCCGTGGCCGATGTCGTCCGGCAGAATAATGAAGTATTTGGAGGCGTCAAGCAGTTCGCCATTCTGAAACAGAACGTCGCGGAATTGCGGCGCGAAGAACTGGCGGCCGCTGCCGCTGGTGCCGTGCAGGATCAGCACGGCATTTGAGACGTGACCCTGGCGATCGCGGACAGGCTGGCCGAAGGTGGTGTAGTGAAGATTGAGTCTGGTTAGCTGCTCACCGGAAGTGAATTGAAAATTCGAAATCGCGAAGTCGCCTTCGCTGGGGGTTTGAGCGGGAAGCGACCTGGCAAAAATGAGAACGCCTGCCAGGAGCAAAGACAGGCTTGCCGGTTTAAAAAGAGAACGCATCACTGGGTCTGGCTCACGCGGTTGGGTCGGATGGAGAAGACAGCGACTTCGGCGAACAGATTCGGCAAGAGGCGAGCTTCGCGATTGCCGCGGACAAAAATCTGGCGTTCGATGGTCCAATTTTGTTCCCGGCAAAGCTGGACGAAGTCGTGGATCGTGAAGAAGTGCAAGTTCGGCGAATCATGCCAGGGATAGGGAAAGAGCTTGGTGTTGGGCGACCGGCCGCTCAGCAGGTGTGAGACGCGCGTGTTCCAGTGGCCGAAGTTGGGAAAGGTCACAATGGCGTGGCGGCCGACGCGCAGCATCTCGCGCAACACGCGCATGGGATAACGCATTTCCTGCAAGGTGTGGCTGAGAATGACGAAATCGAAAGTCCCGTCCGGGTAATCGGCCAGGCCTTCACCTATATCGCTCTGATAAACGGAGACGCCGCGAGCGATGGCGCGCCGCACCTTCTGGGGATCGATTTCGACGCCGCGCGCATTGACACGCTTGTGCTCGCCGAGCCAGGCGAGAAGCTGGCCGTCGCCGCAGCCTAGGTCGAGGACTCGCGAACCCGGCTCGACGATTTCGGCGATCATGGCGTAATCCAGGCGGTCGAGAACAGCCTGTGAGGCCGCAATATTTTGTCGCTCGAGCGGCGAGAGTTCCGGCTTTCCTGTCTGTGAATCACGATAGACGCTGTCTAAGAAGCCAGCGATCATATCGCTCTGCTCTTTCGCTTCGAGAAGAAAGGCGTCGTGGCCGTAGTTGGAGGTGAGCTCACAGAAGGCCGCATCAATGTTGCGGCTGCGTAAGGCGCTGAGCGTCTCAAGCGACTGATAAGTGGGGTAGAGCCAGTCGGAGGTGAAACTTAACACCAGAAATCGCGAGCCGGTGCGTTCGAAGGCGGAGGCGAGGGAGCCGTAGTTGGCCGAGAGATCGAAATAGTCCATGGCCTTCGTGATGTAGAGATAGGAATTGGCGTCGAAGCGGTTGACGAATTGGCTGCCACGGTAGCGCAGGTAGCTTTCGACTTCGAAATCGGCGGAGAAGTCAAAGCCGAACGCGTCGCGGTCGCGCAGGCGGCGGCCGAATTTCTGGCGCATGGAAGCATCACTCATATAAGTGATGTGACCGACCATGCGAGCTACCGCCAGACCACGGGCAGGCGGCTTCGAATCGTAGTAGTCGCCGGCGTTCCAGTCCGGATCGGCCATAATTGCCTGGCGGCCGACTTCATTGAAGGCGATCTGCTGCGCGCTATGACGGGAAGTGGCGGCGATGGGAATGGCGGCGGCGACGGAGTCCGGATAGGCGACCGTCCATTCGAGTGCCTGCATGCCGCCCATGGACCCGCCGGCGACCGCAAGCAGGCGCTCAATGCCGAGATGATCAATCAGCTTTTT
>Ga0070737_10004443_pt1 | contig 14099 bp, 16 predicted proteins | sample Coa_R1_10_FD_66438 | JGI IMG/M metagenome (GOLD analysis project Ga0070737, IMG submission 66438) | Surface soil microbial communities from Centralia Pennsylvania, which are recovering from an underground coalmine fire - Coalmine... | ecosystem: Environmental > Terrestrial > Soil > Unclassified... | reverse complement strand
ACCTGGATCCGATAGTGATGAAATATCAGAATCAAGGCCAGTTTTCCTAGGCCCACCCCGAAAACCGAGCACGCAGCCCACGGAACTGACAAAGAAACCGGGCGTTTCATGAAGTTGGACAGGAGCAAAGCGCACAAGAGGGCCGCAAAAGCGCAGAATCCCTGTTCGGCATGCTGCATCCCAAGTGCGATGCCAAGTAGCAATGCGATAACCGGATGATTTCGCGACGCCAGAATGAACATAATCAGCGCCAAGGTTATTGAGTCCATGCCGACCCAAAAGTAAGCTGTTGCTGAAGCAGGGATTGCGACAAAAAGAACCAAGGCCGTGCGTGCGTCTCGTTCTTCAAGGTTCCGAAAGATGAACCAAATAAAAGTTGTGGTAAAGAGGACAGAGAAGAAGAAGTGAAAGTACAAAAATGATTGTTCATTATGTATTCTGAATCGCCAGGCTAGAAATGGGCCCAGCCAATTCCAGAAAAGATAATGAGCACTAGGATCAACAAAAGAGTTATGGAAGGGATTGAGCCGCATCGACTTCCAGCCGTCGAAGTTCGGCATGTACCAGATCCCGGTCTTAACGAAAGATAGTGACAGGAGCGCTGCTATCAGCCAGCCCCGCCGGGAATGGTACACGAACTTGTCAATAGCATCGATAAAACGCATATCTTCCAAAGAACTGGAAACCTACACCGATCCTCATTCAGATACCCGCCTTGACCTCCGCCTGCTGCGCCAAACCGGCCCACATCCGCGTCGCGCGACCAAGCAAGAGCGGCCATCCCCCAAAGCGGGCGTACGCCTTAGGCACAATGTTGGACAGCGCCATCGACTTGGGTTGCAAAGAGACATCGACTCGCAGGTTAGGCCTCCTAGCCTCTCAGGTTTGTTCTCCGGATTATGCAACACCGCCACTACCACTGCACTCCAGGGTAAAGGCTGGGTAGGTGGATTGTGCGGTACGAGTTTTGGTTGTCGATTTGCAATTGCCATACTACCTGGGGATTGGCAATTTGGGTGACCTCCAGCGCGCGCATGCCCTGGTTGTTCAGGTCGGCGGGCGTGGCCTCATCGATAAAGATATTGGAATTGGGCAGGACTTGCGTCACTCCGCCCCAAAACGAGTATGGCGTTTGGTAGCCCCATTGCCTGGTAGCGCTCATGGTGCTCTCGTTCACGTCAAAGATTGCCGCGACACTGTAGCAATTGGGCAGCGGCGGAAGAACTGCCTCACATTGGATGAGGCTGCCGTCGATGACGCGGTCGTCCCCGTTATCGAACATGGCCAATTGAAAATTGCCGGTGCCGTTCTTACTGGCGAGGTTCACGTCATGTTGGGCAGCGAACCACTGCGAATCGTCGCCTGAAGTCAGGTCGAAGTCTCCCTGATAGCCTAGTTTCCAAAGCACGTCGCCTGTGCCATTACCGTTTTCATAATCAATCTTCAGTACCCAGGACTGGTGCCGTAAGGAGAGCAGTATGTTCCCGTCATCCGGGATGTAAACCAGTGCATTGGCATGGGTCCAATCCGGAAAGTTCATGGGATGACGATTGATGTCCAGATGATCGAAGGCATCCCACACCCACACCGGGTTATAGCTGGAATCGAGATCGACGACGGCATTGCCGGTCACTGTGGTTTGTCCAGGGTATCCCGGTAAGTCTGTGAAAACCCGCGTATCGCTGACGATAATCAGCAGATGACCGTTGGGCAGCTGCACGAAATCGTGGTCGATGGAGAGGACGTGAATGCTATAACCGGCATTGTTGAGCTTTTGCTGGAGTTGAGTGTAATCGAACTGATGCAAAAGATCTCCGGCCAGATCGATCTCCTGCAGCGTACCGCCGGGGACTCCTGGATTTTCGGATATCAGCGCCATGACGTGGCCATTGGACAAGAGCTTGGTCGGCTGTGGGGCGCCTAGTGACGTGTCGAAGTCGTAATACCAGATAAGGTTTCCCTGTGGGTCGACGGCGACGATCATAAATTGGTTGCTCGGCCCGGGTTGTAGGTTAAGCAGTTCGACACCCGAAGCCGGTGCCATGCCCGGCGTTGTCGTCACTTGAATGGCGGGCACGCGCGCCGAGTCAACCGCCGCCGTGGTGAAGGTACGATCGTCGTCATAGTGTTGTGTCCCATCGTTCTCCGTCACTACCGCCCGCATGTGGTAAAGCGTATTCGGCTTCATGCCGGCGACCAGGATGTCAGTCGGGGTGTTAGCTTCGACTGCTTGCGACGAGGTGCTAAATCCGTAGCTGGTGGTGGGACCAAACTGGATGGCTACCGATGCCGCATCTGTCGTGGTAAGCGAATATTGGGCCACCAGCGGGTGGTTGGTGCGCTGCACGTTCGGATCTACTATGACAGAGGAGCCTCCTCCACCCCCGCCGCAACCTCCCAGCAGCAGTAGGCTTGCTGACAAAAGTGCCAAAAAGGTGAGCTTGAGGCTAAACGTCCGCTCGCAGAAATAGCTCTCAGAATCCGAAATCAACTCCACTCCATCTCTTCAAATCGTGAATTCGCCCTTTCACGAAAATCCAATCTGATACTTTTAACACAATATTCATTTGCGGCGGGAATATTTTGCGGGAGTTCCCCTGCCTGCGGCTCGCAAGCGTGACTGTTGGTATTCCGGCGGTACCCGGTCTTGGTGTCAAGAATTATTGGCTGTGTACGAGCCTTTCGAACTCTTGCGAAATTCGCTGCCATGGGGTATCGCCGTGATATTCCATGGCTTGGCTGTAACCACCGGCTCCCATCCTCTGCCGTAACGGCTCATCGCCAAGCAGCTTTTCGATTGCGCCGGCAAGCTGTTCCGGCTTGCCGAAGGGCACGAGCACCCCTCCTCCCCCGGCGGCGACCAGTTCGCGTGACACCGCAATATCGGCGGCAATCACCGGCTTGTAATTCGCCCAGGCTTCCAGCAGGACCAGACCGAGGGATTCCACGCGCGAGGGCTGGGCAACGATGGTCGCCGATGCCAGCAAGTCGCGCTTCTCGTGTTCCGCGAACGGCGGAAGATTGAGAAGGTGACGACAATCCTTTCCCGCGCGAGCGATGTAATCATCAAAAGTCGAAAGGCTGGGGCCGGCCATCACCAGCCAGGCGCGCGAGCCACGACTCCAAAGCAACTTCATGGCTTCAACCAGCGTCTCCGATCCCTTCTCGAAGGCCTTCATGCCGAGATGCAGCACGACCGGACCATCGACGTTGTGCTGCTGGCGCAAAAAATCCGAATTGCCTCCACAGATGGATTGCGCGTCGATACCGAACGGAGTGACGGCAAGCCTTTCCGAAGGGATGCCCAGGCTGTGCAAGCGATCACCCTCAGTCTGGGTCATGCAAAGGACCTTCCGACAGCGTTGCAGCACTGCGACCTGATGCGGCTTTAGGTAATGCTGCACCACCTCGTCGCTGCCAGGCTCCCCGAGATGAGAACACGGCGTCGCTACCACCGGCACACCTCGCAGCTCGCCGGCGTGGAGGCCGGCATACATCATGCTGTTATAGGGCAGCGGACCGATGTGAAACAGATCAGCATCCGCTGCGCACAAAGCCTTAGCCAATCCTGGAACGTGAAATGACGGTCGCCAATACTGCGCCTTCCAGCGCCAGGAAGGCGCGAGGCCCAGCAGGCGCATCGAGCGCCGCTGCAGAGCACCATAACTGATGGGAAATCGGCGCACCATGACGCCGTCAACCGAAATCTGCCCTTCTGGGAAGGTTTTGAACCCAGGCAGCCAGAAGGCTTCAAGATTGTCGGCCACGGTGGTGAAGACGGTCACCTGATGGCCGCGCGCCGCCAGGTAGCGGGCCAGAGCGAGGAGCGAATTTTCGTATCCACCGCGATAGGGAAAGAAGCGGGGAACCACCAAGGCGACGTGCATGGGCAAGCCCAATCTACGGGGCGGCGGCGACCTCAAGGTTGAGCAGCGCACGGTACGTGGCGATCGCCTCCGCGGGCGAGCCGTCAACCATCAGGGAGCCGTGATCGATCAGCAGCGCCCGATCGCAATGCTCCTCCACATTGGGCATGGCGTGGGTCACCAGCAAAATGGTCTTCCCCGCTTGCCGGAAGCGGCGCAACCGCTCGAAGCATTTTTGCTGGAAGCCGATGTCGCCGACGGCCAGAATTTCGTCCACCACCAGGATCTCGGGATCGACTTCAATGGCCACCGCGAAGGCCAGACGCATGTACATACCGTTGGAATATTGCTTGACGGGAGCGTCGATAAACTCGCCGATCTCGGCGAAATCGATGATACGCTGCTGCCGTTCCAGCATCTCCCTTTTGGAGTAGCCCATCAGCAAGCCATTGAGCAGTATGTTTTCCCGCCCCGTCAGTTCATGGTGAAAGCCCGCTCCCAGTTCGATCAGCGGCGCCAGCGTGCCGGTAACCGTGACCCTGCCCTTGGTCGGACGGTAAACGCCGGCTATCAGTTTCAGCAACGTACTTTTGCCCGAGCCATTGCGCCCAATGATGGCCAGCGCCTCGCCGCGCGCCACCTCGAAGGAAACGTTTTTGACCGCCTCGAAATTATGCGCATTGGAGCGTTTGCGGAACATTTTGGAGAACAGTTCGCGCACCGTGTCCGGACGCTCCTGGATGACGCGAAAGCGTTGGGTGACGTTCTCCAGTCGAATTACCGTCTCGGGTGAGGGCATTCGCAGCTCAAACGTAAAATACAAAATCGTTCTGATATTTCCGGAAGATGGCAAAGCCGATGGTCAGGCTAACGAAGCCGCACACGAACGAAGCGGCGATCGATTGCAGCCGGGGCAGTTGCCCGTAGTAGACCGCCAGCCGGAATCCGTTGATAACAAAAATAATAGGATTCAGCCGCAGAATCCACTGGTAGTGCTTGGGCAGCATGTCAAGGGGATAAATGATCGGCGTCACATAAAACCACGCCGACAGCACGACTTGCAAGATGTGCGCCACGTCGCGGTAGTACACATTGGCCGCAGCAAAAAAGAAGGTCATTCCCAGGGTAAAGATGGCCAGCGCCAGCAAGGGGACCGGGAGGTAGATCCAGGTCCAGTAAAACGGATGGCGCAGGATGGGAACCAACAAGGCCAACGGGATCAGCGAAAGCAGCAGATTGATGATGTTGGAGACAACTGCAGCCATGGGAAAAACCAGCTTGGGCACCGCGACCTTCTTGATAAGATCGCCGTTGCTGACAATCGACTCCACCGCATAGGAGAGCGACTGCGAAAAGAATGTCCAGGGCAGCAGCACACTGAGCAGAAAAATCGCGTAATGCTGGATGGGAAAACGCATGATGGTGGAAAACACCATGGTCAAGACCAGCATCATGAAGGCCGGGTTGAGCAGCGCCCACAGGAATCCCAGCACCGAACGCTTATAGCGGATCTTCAGTTCCTTGAGCGCCAGCGCCCAGATCAGCTCCCGGTAGCGATAGCTATCGCGAATCAATTGCGTCATAGTTACCTGTTTTCCATCCAGGCGAAGTACAGGGATCAGGCACCGCCCGCAAAAGCAGCCAATAATCAATGGTAAACGATTTTGGCAGGAGACGTAGGATTCGACTCTCTAGTACGTCATCCGCAACCTCAGCTATCGGCTAGGCCCGACGTTGAGGTCGGTCATGCCCCGCAAAAGCTGCCGCTGTTGCTCGGTGTAGTTGTTGCGGAACTCGTCCGAATTCAGCATGTCATTGCGCGCCGAGGGCGGCAGGCCGCGCAACCGCTGATAGGCCTGCGAAACTTTGTTCCGTTGGTCTTCGGGCAGACTGCGATACTGGTTGAACAGATCGCGCGCCTGCTGTTGCTGCTGCGGAGACATGTGCTCGAAGGTCTCCATCCGGTTCAGAATTTGGGCTTTCTGTTCCGGGGACCGGCTGTTGAACTCACGCAACCGCTGCAGCAAGTGATTTTGCCGCTCGGGAGGCAGGCTTCGGAAACCGGGATCGTTTCGTAACTGCTTCTCCTGCTGCTCGGGCGGAAGCGTCATGTACTTGCGCAGCCAGTCACCACGATGCGGACCCGGACCTAGGGGATGGAAAACATAGGCTCCATTGGAATTCACCGAACCGGAACTGTCCACATGCGGGACCGAAAGCGGCGCGCTTTGCTGAACGGCGGGCGCAGCATGCCGTTGACCCATCGGCGAAAAGGAAAACGCCGGCATGGCGCTGAACAGCAGCGCCGCGATCAACGACATGGCCTGGGCCGGATGCACTGCTTTCCTGCTCACTCCGCCGCCGACTGCCCGTCCAGCGGGGCGAATTCCGCGAATAGATCGGCGTTGGTGTCGAGGTACTGCAAATCTCCTACGGCGCTGCCTGGGGCGCTCACGCGAACCACGTTGTCGTTATTGGCAAGGGTGTTGCTGTCGCTGCTGAAGTGGCCCACTTCTAGCATGCCAACTCCAACCGCGATGAGCACCGCTGCCGCCACGGCCGCCACCGGTTGACGCAGCCAAGCCAGCCAGCTCGAGACCGGGGCCACCGATTCTTCGCGCAGGCGGGCCTGCAATCGCGTATTGAAATACGGCGAGGGCTCCGGCGTCTGCCACTCTTCCAGCAGCGTCATCGTCCGCCGCAAGGCAGCCAGCTCAGCCGCACAAGCCGCGCAGTTCTCCAGATGTTCCTGCAACCTGGGCGACACCGCTGACGGCGTCCCCAGCGCTGCTTCCATGAACTCCCGGCGAAGTCTTTCGCACTTCATACTCTACCCATTTCCCGCCCTATATAAACTGTTTCAATGTTTCCCGTAGCGTTTCATAGGCCCGAAACAGCAACGACTTAGTGGCCGATTCGCTCAGCTTCAGCACGGCGGCGATTTCTTTGTAGTCCATGTTCTGGTACTTATGCATCAACACCGCCAGGCGTTGCCGTTCGGGCAGCGCCTCCACTTGGCGACGAATCTCGGCCAATCGTTCGCGGCGCAGGATGGTCTGCTCCGCATTCAACCCGCTATCCGCAACATCTATAGTCATGCCGGTATCAACATCCGGCTCGTCGAGGTTGATCGTGTTCTCCGGCCGCTCGTGCTTGGTGTCGCGCGCGTGGTTCACCGCCAGGTTGGTGGCAATGCGGTACAACCACGTGGTGAACTTAGCGCTGGCCGCGTAATTTTGGCGCGAGCGGTACACCCGCAAGAACACTTCCTGGGCAAGCTCTTCCGCCACCGCCTGGTTGTGCGTCATGCGGTACATGAAACCGATCATCGGCCGCCGGTACTTTTCGACCAGATAATCGAAGGCAGAATCGTCGCCCGCGGCCACGCGCAGCATGACCTCGGCGTCGCTCAGCGTCTCTAAAACGGCAGGTTCAGCCAATTCGCCCCGTATGGCGGCTGGCGGACTAAGCGCTCCCTGAGCGGCGCCTCCAGCCACTATCGCTCGATCTAACGCGATGCTGCCCACATCGGCAGTAACCCCCGGCGCGCCGGAAAGTTGTGCCGCAGGCGGCCAATTCTCCCCCAGCTCCGCGTCCTCTGGTGCTGCAGTAAAATCCGGCGAACCTCGAATTGGTTCTTTCTTCAACATCCCACCATGCCGGCCCTGCCCGCCTTACGCACCGAGCGCCCAGCCAGGAGCTTAATGCGCCACAGCCCCCTAAAGCAGTATTATGGCACGGGAGGGCACGCGGTTTGCACTCATTGATTAGATGAGAAGACCCCCGATTCGCTACAACTGGACAGCCGCACTCCTGCTCAGCGCCCTGTGCAATCCTTTGCACGCCTTCGGCTCACCCGTGGCTGGCTATTTTTTTAAGTATAGGCAACCACAATCGGCGCAGTCATCGCATTCAGAATCCGACAGGCAGAGTGCTCCTGCTCAGCAACCGCTGACTCTCAGTGACCAGATTAGCCAGGACGTACTCGATCCTCTTCGCCGAGGGATGGAGTCCCAGAATATTCAATTGGTGCTATCAATTTTCGACAAGCAAGTACTGGATAGCTACGCCGACCTGCCGGGGCAACTGCGGGCCTTTTTTCAGCAGTCTGCCCGGGTGCGTTTTCGCTATCAGCTCTTGCAGGCGGAGGCAAACCAGGACCAAGCGTCGGCCACCGCGGACCTGCAGATGGACGCCCTTCCCTATGAACCTTCGCAAATCCCCTCGCGGCGCAGCGCGCAGATGCGCTTCCAGTTGAAGCACGAGGCGAAAGGCTGGAAGGTGACCGGCTTCAGCCCATCTGATTTCTTCAGCCTGGAATTCAATCACGCCGGCGCCAGGTGAATACTACGACCGAGCATGAAGCGCGATTATCCTGAACATCCCATCATCGGTATCGGCGCGGTGATCGTCGAGGGCGGGCGAGTGTTGCTGGTCCGTCGCGACACTGAGCCCCTGCGTGGAGAATGGTCGGTCCCCGGCGGTATGCTGGAGCTGGGGGAGAAGCTGCGCGACGGGGTACGGCGGGAGGCGCTGGAAGAGACCGGGCTCCAGGTTGAGCCGGGCGAGGTGCTGGATGTCTTCGACAGCATCTTTACCGATGGGCTGGGCCGGACGCAATATCATTATGTGCTGATCGACTATCTGTGCCGACCCCTTGCCGGCGAGGCCCAGGCCGGCAGTGACGTGAGCGATGTCCGCTGGGTGAGCGCCGAGGCGCTGCCGGCGATGGGACTGCGCGAGGCGACCGAGCAGGTGGTGCGCAAAGGACTGCAGCGCGCCGGCAAATCCGCCGGTTGACGCTGGTGGGTTTTCCGAAGACGATTTCTTCTGGGAATAACGCCAATGCGACGAATGACCTTCTGGATCAGTTTGCTTGTGCTTCTCCTGGCGGCAGCGGCTTCGGCTGCAGCGCAAACGCCAACCGTGGGACAACCGGAAACTTCCATGTCACCGCCCACTCCTCCCCCCAGCGAGCCCACGGTCCACGGCGCGCACAACCCACCCTCGGCACCGCAAGCGCCGGACATGGTCTGTTTCGGTTACGGCCCAAGTTGGAGCGTTCAGTTCCTCAGGCGCGAAGCACGTTACTTGGGAATCAATGAGCCCGATCAATATTTTCTCGGCGCCTTTTACTGGGTCGCCAACGATAAGGTCTGGGACTGGCACCGCGAAGACGGGAAAACACCCCCGCCGGGCAGCTATGACTTATCGGCCAGCATTCAGCCAAAGGCCTGCAAGGACCCGGTGCGCAAGCGTACCTATCCCTACTCAGCGCAAGTTAATCTGCCGACCGGCGACATCGTAACCGGCTGCTGCCGCAAGCTGCGCCCGGGCGAAGCGCCCATCGGTAAGGAGGGTTTCCCGCCCAGCGAGAACACGCCGAACGGGCCTCCGACACCTATTACACCTGCGCCGCACAACGGGCATTGAGCCGCGAGCTTCTGTACAGAAACTCCGAATCACCGGATAAAGATGATCACGGCGTGTTCTTTGTAGATGGTGCGCGCATATTCGCGGTAGCCGCATTTTGCCGCCACACGGACTGACGCCGCGTTGCCATCATGAATGATGCAGACCGTAGGGGTCTCGCCGAAGTGCTCATCTCCCCACGCAAGGATGGCACGCACAGCTTCGGTGGCGTACCCGTTTCCGTGAAAGCGTGACGAGAAGCTCCATCCCGCCTCCGGCATGCCTTCCAATAATGGCTGGATGTCGCGCTTGCGCTCCACGAATCCGAGCTCGCCGGCAAACTCGCCGCTCGCCTTTTCTTCCACCGCCCAATAGCTGAATCCCAGCATGGCCCAGGCGCCGGCATGACGCAGGATGCGGACCCAGACCTCCTCACGCGTCAGCGGCTTGCCGGTGGTATGGCGAACAACTTCGGGCTCGCTCCATAATGCCGTGCAGACTTCCAGGTCGTCTGCGCGATGGGGCCGCAGCCGCAGGCGCTCGGTCTCGATCACGGGAACTTCGTTCGGCAGTCGCCCTGTAACATGCATAGATCACCTCCTGCTTACCAGAGCTGTTGGCAATGCTCCCATAAACAAGAAAAAGACCCGCGGCGCACGGCGCTCTGCGGGTCTCTTCCGGTGAACTGTTGGGATTGGCCTGAGGCTGTCCACTCTGCACTCCAACTCACGCGAAAGCGAGGGTTGGGGGCTGTGGCCCCAGCGGCAGACACTTAAATGCGGTGTCTTGCGAGGTATTAGAGCGGAAGCCCTAAGCCTCAGCCACCTCACTTGAGAACTTACAGGAACTGTCAGATTTCATAGATTTTGGATCACCCTCCTTTCCAGTGTAAGCGCAACTTATCACCCCGCCAGCGCAGCCGTCAAATGGAACCTTGACGACTACGTTGACACCTGTGATGCGCAAGCCTGGAGACTTGGCAGGCCTTCTGCGGCAGCGCTCAACGGGCAGGTTCTACCCGAGCCTCTAACTCAGTAGTACTTCCGGGTTTTTCCGCGCCACGTGCAGCAGCTTGAGCGTCGCCTGGCGCGGTTCGCGCACACCCTGCTCCCAGCTCTCGACGGCATTGGAGCTGACGTTCAGCAGGCGCGCGAACAGCGTCTGGCTGGCGTTCAGGCTCCGGCGTAGCTCGCGAATATCGCCGGCCTTCATCGGCTTAGGACGAGGCGGCAGCTCGACCGAACGCAGGTCGAATTTGATGCTGCTCTTCTCCGCGCCGGCAGCCGCTGAGCTCTTCTCTTCATCCTTATGCTTATTCTTCTTTTTGTCCTTTTTCTTTTTGCCCATGCTCGCCGTCCCCTGAAAGAAATTTTGATGTCCCACATAGTAGGACTGGCGAACCTCGGCCGTAAATAGCTCTTTTGGGCCGCGTGCTTAACTCGCGTCAGCTGGGATGGGCCGCTCGGGGTCCCCGGAAGACGCCGCTGGAGCCTGCCCTGAGCGAAGTCGAAGGGCGTCTTCCGGGGTGAGCCGCGCCACCGGCCTTCCCTTTTCGCCCATTTCCAGATGGGCCCAGGGCAATTCGTGATCGTGGGTGAAGACCACAAGCCACTGCTCCGGAATCGCTGCTTCGTAAAAACGGTGCTTGCTGGCAATCGTCTCCAGTGGATAGAGATCGAACCCCAGCGTCCAGACGGGATCCAGATGTTTGGCGTCAGAGATCAGGTCGCTGGGATAGGCTGCAACTTTGCCGCCGCTGCGTACCATGACGACTTGCAAATCGCGCGTGTGTCCGGGATAGACCTTGACGGCAATGCCGGGCACGATCTCCGCATCGCCGCGCAGCAACTTCATTTGTCCGCTCTTGACCAGGGGATCGTAGTTGTCGGTCATGTAGCTGACGCGGTCGCGCTCGTTCTGTTCATGAGCATGTTGCAACTCGCCTTCCTGCACGTAGTAGGTGGCGCGAGGGAAAGTCGGTACCGGCTTGCCGTTTTTGTAGTAAGTGTTCCAGCCGCAGTGATCGAAGTGCAGATGCGTATTGATGACAATGTCGATCTCGTCGGGGGAAACACCGGCTTGTTCCAAGCTCTTCATCAACAGCGCCTGGTTGCGATAGATGGCCTGGCTCTTTTCGCTGAGTTTGCTGCCGATACCGGTCTCGATGAGGACGTTTTGCCTGCCGGTGCGCACCAGCAGCGAGTTCAAGGCCAGCGGGATGGTGTTGCGCTCATCAGGCGTGATGCGCTTTTCCCACAGGACCCGGGGAACCACGCCGAACATCGCGCCCCCGTCCATGTAGTAGTTGCCGTCAGAAAGAATCGTCAGCTCAAAATCACCTAGCGTCGTTCGCTCCACAGAACGTCTCCAGTAGCCAGTCGCCAGTCGCCAGTACAGATCATAAGCGATCCGACTGCTATCCTACTGGCAACTGGCAACTGACTACTGGCAACTGAGGTGCACGGATGCGGCAAATGATTTTGGTATTGCTATTGAGTTCGGCTCTGCTGGCGCAGGGCCCCCTCAGCCCACGCGCTGCCGGGCCGCCCGAGTCGGCGACGGGCGGCCGGGGGCAGTCGATCGGCCGGCCAGCTCCGGCTGCCCCGGACGACGAGTTGGCACAAATGCGCGACGATCTCAACAAGCTGGAAAGTCTCAACCTGAACATGAGCAGCGAGATCGAGTTTCTGAGTAACCAGAACCTGCAGATCCTGCTGCGCACCAACGTGCAGATGTGGCGAATCGTGATTGGTGACCTGCGCCGGCAGATCGAGCGCGAAGAGCAGCGCCGCGCCGCGCCCCCGCAATCGCCTGGGCCCGCGCCGAGTCCGCGTTAGCTACCCGTGGTGCGACTTCGCGAGAAGGGACCCCAGGGACGAAAACCCCCATTGATGTCGCAAGCTTTACGGCCCGGCTGAAGCCAGGCCCCTTCAAAACCGGACTCCCACCCCGGGCTGCTAACGTGACCCCGTCGTTACAGCGCCCCGCCCGCGGCCGCATTTGCAGGGATGAGCGGAATCTCGAAGTACATCAGCTCGTTGCCGCCGGCGTCACGGATTCGGGTCAGGTAGATGTGCGCTCCTTCCATTGGCTGGCTGATGCCGGATACGTCGAAAAACAGGAAGCCGGACTTGGTGGTGTGGGGCTCGACCGCTTCGGCGGCAAACCGCGCGCTCAGGATCTCCTGATACTGCTTCTGCGCTTTCTTGTTCTTGGTGCCCCCAAGCGTGATCGGCCCTACACGTTGCGGAGTACTGCTGCCCTTGATGTGGGCCACGCGGCGGAAGATATCATCGGTGTCGAGCGCTTCCAGCTTGGTGTTGCGTCCCGTCACCAATTCCGCGCGCATGTTTTGCACCGTGATCGGCTGGTCGCCGTCATTGGTAATGATCAGCAGCACTGGCAGAATTCCTTCCTGGTTATAGTGCGTGACGAAGATGCCGTCCTTGGGCGAAGTGTTGTAGAGGTCGATGGCCGCCGTTACCTTCTCGTTCGGATGAGCGTCCTTCAAGGCATAGGTGTTCGCATTTTCCGCGTGCGGCGGCACAAAATCCTTGCCGGCCCACAACAGCAAAGAGGACAACACCACCGCCAGGCTGGCAGCCACGGAAAGAAAAAACCGTCGCAAGAGCATAGCGCGATTATCCGCCTTTGCCGCCGGGTTGCTCAACTTGCACTTGACTCCCACCGGCCAGGAGCAATAACCTCGCACTCTCGCAGGGAAAGGAATCCTGACCGTATATGAGTTTGCTCGCGTGGTGTGACGAAGGACCGGCCACCGTGTCTTTGGAAGCGACCGTGGGTGAGGCCATCCGGACTATGATCGACAAAGCCGTCGGCGCCGTCGCCGTGGTGGACGAGCACGAAATCGTCGCCGGGATGTTTTCCGAGCGCGATGTTTTGGCCAAGTTCGCGCTGAGCGGCCGCGATCCCTGGACCACTCCCGTGCGCGAGCTGATGACTCCCATCGTGGAGATGGCGACCGAAGCCACCACTCCCAGTGAAGCGCTGGCCGTCATGCTGGAGCGGCATTATCGCCACATGCCCATCGTCGACGAGCGCGGCAAGGTCCTGGGCATCTGCTCCATCCGCAACATCCTGGAAGCGCGCCTCGACGCTCTGATGGCGCAATTGGATGGCGCCCAGCCGGCGCAACCTTAGCTACCGGCTACGCGGTGTTGCATCATCTCTGGGACGGTTACGAACTCATAGCCTTCACTCTTGTAGCGCGCCACGATGCGGTCCGTGGCCTCGACGCTGCGGCTGCGGTCCACCCCAATGCGATGATACTCGCCATCATGCAGCAGGATGACATCCCCGCCGCGAATCTGCCGCTCGGCGCGTTTCACAATTTCGTCCGCCGTCTGCGCCTTCCAGTCACGGCAGGTCACATTCCACATCACTGCCTGCAGCCCCAGCGCTCGCGCTACGCGCAGCGTGGCGGCGCGGCGCCCGCCGAAGGGCGGTCGGAACAGACGCACGCTGACGCCGGTCGCATCCACGATCGCCTGCTGGGTGGTCTGTAGTTGCCGCCTCACCTCGGCAGCGGAGGCAAAGATGAGGTTAGGATGGTCCCAGGTGTGGACGCCGATGGCGTGCCCGCCGGCTACCAGCGCCCGGGCAACGTCGGGCCTTTGCTGAACAAAGCGCCCCAGCAGAAAAAACGTCGCCTTCACGCCGTGCCGCTCCAGTACCTCCATCATTCGCCAGGTGTAGGGATCATTGGGCCCGTCGTCGTAGGTGAGCGCCAGCAGGCGCGAGCCGCGGGGTAAGCCGATGAACGTCCCGCCGTATAGCTGCGAGGTGGGCCACATGGTGTGA
>Ga0070737_10004442_pt1 | contig 14100 bp, 16 predicted proteins | sample Coa_R1_10_FD_66438 | JGI IMG/M metagenome (GOLD analysis project Ga0070737, IMG submission 66438) | Surface soil microbial communities from Centralia Pennsylvania, which are recovering from an underground coalmine fire - Coalmine... | ecosystem: Environmental > Terrestrial > Soil > Unclassified... | reverse complement strand
CGCCCAGGACCCAGGGATGAGCTTCGCGGGGGGAAGGCGGCGGACGAGGACGCGCACGATCGGGAAGATGCCCGCCTCCTCCCGGTGCGCGCGCTCAAGCCGCCGCGGCTTCCGAAGAGGCAGCACGGTGGACGACGCCTTCTCGAAGAACCCCCAAGGCGGCCGAGCGCTGGTGGCCGCATCCAGGTCCCCAGCCATCAGCATCTCGTTCACGCTCCGGTTCGAGATCCTGGTCAAGACCACCCCATCCAGCAGCCGAAGCTCGACCTCCTTGACCCGGCCCGGTCGGTTCACCTCCGCCTGGTACCAGCTCACCCCTCAAAGCGGAGGCCGTAGCGGCCCGCAAGAGCCCTGCGCATACCAACTCCTGCCGTCCATGCCCATTCCGGCCCTCCGACCCGCCGTCCAGCGAGCATCCGGGGGCGTGACGGAGCCCGTACGTACAGAGCGGGGTGGCGGAACGCTCGGGAGGGGCCGGGATGGCGAGGAGCGCAGCACACTTCGCCAGGGAGAGCTCGGAGCATCCCATTCCTGGTGACGCAACGCGCGATGGAAGATCTCCGCAACCTGCAGGTTCAGCACCGCGAGATCGATCTCCTCTGGCCGCGTGCGGCCGTTGGCCAGGCCACGGAGGTGGTCGTAGTCCCCATGGCCAGTGTCAGAGGGGTCGTCTTCACCGGGCGCGACCCTCCCACTCCGGACCGAAGGTCCGATCATTGGGGCAGCACAAAGCGGGACAGGCTGCCGGATCTTGGCGGAGAGCGGCAAGATCGTGGTGAGGTGATGGCTAGGATCGATGCGCTCACGAAGCTGACTGGGCAGGCGGTGTACGCCGCCGACGTGGAGCTGCCCGGCCTCTGCCATGCCGCCGTGGCTCGATGCCCCTTCCCCCACGCCCGTGTGGTCGCCGTCGACCCGAGACCTGCCCTCGAGGTACCAGGCGTGATCGGGGTGTTCACCGCCACGGACCTGAACGGAGGCCACTATGGACGTCGGGTGCGCGACATCCCCCTTCTGGCCGGGCCTGAGGCACGGTTCGCAGGCGAGCGCGTGGTCGCGGTGGTGGCTCAGTCGCGTGTCGCCGCCGAGCGGGCTGCGGCCAGGGTGCGGATCGACTACGAGGAGCTGCCGGCGACGCTGGATGCCGAGGAGGCATTGGAGCCTACGGCGCCGGCCGTCCATGAGGCCCCCTGGAGCTACCCCGGTGCGGTGGTGTCGCCAGACGACCCACCCAACCTCCAATCTCGGGTCCGCCACGGCGCCGTGGAGGAGGCGGAGCAGGCGTTGGCCCGGTCGGCCTACGTCGTCGACCGAACCTATCGCCTGGCCACCGGGCACCAGGGATACCTTGAACCGCAGGCCTGCGTGGCCAGGGTGGACCCCGACGGACACGTCCACGTGTGGATGGCCAACAAGTCCCCGTACCGCCTGCGCCACCAGCTGGCCGAGTGCCTGGGCTTGGACCCTGGTCTCATCGACGTTCACCCGGTGGCGATCGGCGGCGACTTCGGGGGCAAGGGCTCCCCGATGGACGCCCCCTTGTGCGTGGAGCTGGCCCGCCGCACCGGTCGGCCGGTGAAGCTGGTCGAGCGGTATCACGAGGACCTCACCTCGACCAATCCACGTCACTCGGGTCGCGTGCGCGTCCGTATCGGCTGTGACGAAGCGGGTCGGCTCACCGGTTTTCAAGTCGACGCTCTCTTCGACGGCGGCGCCTACGCCGGCTTCAAACCCCTTCCCACCGTGACCCTCCACGGGTTGGAGGAGATAGGCAGCTCTTATCGAGTGGCCGCGGCTGCGGTGGAGGTGCGCGTCTGCTACACCCACACCGTCCCCCGTGGCCATATGCGCGCCCCAGGCGCGCCCGAGGCCGTCTTCGCTTTCGAGTCAGCCCTGGACGAACTGGCTCAGGAGGCAGGCCTGGACCCGGTCGAGATCCGGCGGCGTAACCTGCTCGCCGACGGTGAGGCCAACCCTTGGGGCGTCAGATGGGTCGAGGCCCGTGGCCAGGCCACCCTCGAGGCGGCGCTCGACGCCTACCGCTCGCTGCCGGCGCCTCCAGGCTGGAGGCATGGGCGCGGAATCGCGGTCTATGATCGGCCGACGCGACCGGGCCGGGCCAGCCTCCGCCTGGTCCCGACCGGAGATCGCCTGATCGCGGAGACCGGCTTGCCTGAGCAGGGCGGGGGTGCGCACACGGTGCTGAGGCAGGGGCTGGCCCAGGCGCTGGGGATCGAGGCCGACCGGGTCGAGGTGCGGCAGGTGTCCACCGCCGAGCTGCCGCCCGACGACGGCGTGGGCGGCAGTCGGGTGACGGCCACCCTCAGCGTCGCCGTGGCCCAGGCAGCCGAGGCCTTTCGAGCTGTCGGGGGGAGCGAGCCGGTGACCGTGACCCTGGACCCGGCTACGGTGCCGCCGGTCACCTCGTACTGCGTCCAGGTTGCCCAGGTTGCGGTCGACCCCGAGAGCGGGCAGGTCCGGGTGCTGGAGCTGCTGACCGCCGCAGACGTCGCCGAGGTCGTCAACCGGGACGCCCACCAGCTCCAGATCGAGGGCGGGGCAGTCATGGGCTACGGGCTGGCCTGCCTGGAGGACCTGGCTCTCGCAAATGGCCACGTCTGGGCAGCCAACCTGGGCGAGTTCCGCATCCCCTCCCCGATCGACGTACCCATGCTTCGGACCGTCCTCGTCCCAGGTGGCCGGGGCATCGGGGCCTTGGGCGTGAAAGCCGTAGGGGAGCTGGCCAATGTCCCCACCGCCGCCGCGATTGCCAATGCCGTCGCCGATGCGGTCGGGGTCCGTGTGCGCGACCTGCCCATCACCGCCGAACGGGTCTATCAAGAGCTCGTCGGACGTCGGCGTCAGGTCGGAGAGGGGAGGAGCCAGAGCGAAGAGAGATGAAGCTACGCTTCCAGCTCAATGGCGAGCCGATCGAGGCCGAGGTGCCGGGCGACGCCCTGCTCCTGGACCTGGTGCGCGATCTCGGCCTCAAGGGGACCAAGGAGGGCTGCGGGGTAGGGGTGTGCGGCGTCTGCACCCTCCTGGTCGACGACCGCCCGGTCAGCTCCTGCATCCTCCCCGCCGGCTGCGTAGAGGGACGGCAGGTATGGACGGTGGAGGGCGTGAGCCGTCGCCATCCGGAGATCGTGGAGTCCTTCCTGCGGCACGAGGGGCTGCAATGCGGCGCCTGCACGCCGGGGCAGGTGGTGATGACAGCGGCGCTGAAACTGCGAGGAGGAAGGCCGGATGAGGCCACGGTGCGTGAGCACCTGGCCGGGAACCTCTGCCGGTGCACCGGCTACCGTGCCATCGTGGAGTCGGTGAGGGCAGCGCTGGGTGACTGAGTTCTTGGCCCCAGCGACCATTGAGGAGGCGCTGGATGCGCTGCGTGAGGACGGCGCACTGGCCCTGGGAGGTGGCACCCAGGTGGGCATCCTCATCCGCCACGGCCTGGTCGAGGCCGATCGACTGGTCTGGCTGGGCAGGGTCGAGGGGCTGCGAGGCATCACCGCGGTCGACGACGCGCTCGAGATCGGAGCCGGCGTCACCCTGGCCGAGATCGCGGACTCGGCGCTGGTTCGCGACCGGCACCCAGCGCTCGCCGCAGCTGCGGCTCGGGTGGGGAACCCCCGGGTACGATCGGTGGCCACCCTAGGTGGCCACCTCGCTCACGCCGACCCCCGTCAGGACCTCCCACCGGTGCTGCTCGCGCTCGACGCGGTGGCGACGGCTCGGGGCCTCCGGGGTGAGCGTCAGGTCCCCCTGGCCGACCTCTTCCTAGGGCCCTTCGACACCTCGCTCGCCGAGGGCGAGCTGCTGACCCGGGTGCGGATCCCGGCCGCGCCCCCGGCGCGGCGCTCCGGGTACGTGCGCTTCACGCCGGGCAGCGAGACCGACTACCCGACGGTGAGCGTGGCCGCCTGCCTGGAGTTGGAGGACGGGGTGGTCCGGCGGCTGGTCCTCGGGCTCGGAGGCGTGGCCGGCCGGCCGCTTCGGGTGGAGCCCCCCGAGCTAGTAGGGAGGCCAGCCGGCCCCGAGCTGTTCGCCGCCGCCGCGAACGCCGCCGTTCGGGCCTCGGACCCGACCTCGGACCAGCGGGGATCGGCCGGCTACAAGCAGGCCATGGTCGGGCTGTGGACGAGACGGGCCCTGGCCAGCCTGGCCAGCACCGACAACGGGTAGGCCCCAGGCCGTCGGCCTCCCGTCACCGAGCGGCGGAGGGCAATAGTAGGACAGTCCTACAAACGGCCCATGCGGTCGGGGGAGGGGAGAGATCGGAACACATCGCGGACCGGTCCGCTTTGGAGCCGAGCCGGCGCTCGTGACCGGGGCGCTGACCACGACGTGAGCGTCATCGCCCTCTGGCCCTCGGGCGCGTGGTCGGCGTCTTCGCCCACTTCGAGCAGCCCCTGCGCCAGGCCCTCTGCTCCGACGCCATGCGGGGCGTGCCCGCCCGTGCCGCCTTCGGCGTCCCGCCATCTCCCAGTCATCGGCGCCTTCTGGACCACCATCCTCGGCTGCGCCGCCACCCATGCCAGCTTCCGGGCGGCGTCTTCGTCTGGCCGCCGGGGCGGTGATCGCGCTCGTTGCCCATGGCGATCCCCCGGCGCCGGCCACCCGGCGAGCCCGGCGTCGCCGCATCCGGTCGGGCGCCGGTCGGTCGATCCCTATCCCCAGGTAGGCCACCTTTGGGTCACGACCTCGATCCCGGGCGATCAGGACCTGATGCTCCCAGTCGTTGTGGTGGAAGCGACTGTCGAGCATCTGGCCCCGTCGGGGCTGGACGTCGACCATCAGCAGCCCGTTGTCCCGGTGGGCGAGGGCCACCGGCACCTCCCTGGCCAGGGACCGGACCAGCTTCGCCCAGCCCGCGCTCACCGCGCGAACCTCTCCTGGTCCTCCTCCGTGGCCAGCCATGCAGGCGCCGATCAGCAGCGGGTCCATCCACCTGACCGGATGGCCAGACCGCGACCCCTCGCTGCTGGGGTGGTGGCGGTGCTGACCGCGCTGGACCGCCGTCGGCGCACGGGCCGCGGCTGCCACATCGACCCCTCCTAGTACGAGACCGGCCTCCAGTTCATGGCCCCGGCCATCCTCGACTACTTCGCCACCGGCCGAGTGCCGGGGTGGGCGGGCAACCGCGACCGCTCGGCGGCGCCCCACGGCATCTTCCCCTGCCAGGGCGAGGGGCGCCGGGTGGCGCTCCCAGTCAACGACGACGCCGAGTGGGATCGGCGGGGCCGGGCCCTGGACGGCCCGGAGTGGGCCCAGGACGCCGACCTGGCCACCGCCGTGCCCGGGAGGACGAGATCGAGCAGCGGCTGGGCGGGTGGACCTCCCGCCGGGGCCGAGGGAAGGCGGTCCGGCGACCGCAGACGGTGGGGATCCACGTGGCCCCGGTCAACGACATGGCCGACCTAGACGCCGAGCCGCAGTGGCCCTGTGCGGCGCTCGGTAGCCGTCCACCCCCGGTGATCGGCACGTACCAGGCCGTTGGCCCCCCACTCCTCCCAAGACGCCGGCCGAGATCACGACCGGATCCCCTGCCGGGGCAGCACAATCGAGAGGTCTTCTGCGGCCTGCTCGGGCTGGGCGAGAAGGAGTACATGGAGTACATGAGGAAGGAGCGTGAGGGTGCCCTCGAATGAGCCCCCGGACGCGGCCGGGGGGGAGCTCCCCGAGCGATCGGTCGCAGCCGAGTTCGGAGAGGACCCGGTGGCCCAACGCAAGGGCGAGCACCTGGCCATCGCCACCCGGGAGGACGTGGAGTCGCACGCCAGCGCCGGCTGGCCGGATGTGCACCTGCTCCATGAGGCCCTGCCCAGGGTCGACCTGGACGAGATCGACCTCTCGGTCGAGTTCCTGGGCCACCAGCTCCAGGCACCGCTGATCATCCCCGCCATGACCGGCGGTCACCCGGCCGCGCGCGAGATCAACGCCAGGCTGGGCCGGGCCGCGCGCCGCTATGGCCTGGCCATGGGGGTGGGGAGCCAGCGGGCGGCGCTGCGCAACCCGGAACTGGCCGACACCTACCGGGTCGCCCGCGAGGTCGCCCCCGGGACCTTGCTGGTCGCCAACCTGGGCGTGGCCCAGCTCGTCTCCCAGGCGAGCGGCGAGCCCCTCCGCCCGGAGCAGGTCTGGGAGGCAGTGGCCATGATCGGCGCCGATGCCCTGGCCATCCACCTGAACTTCCTTGAGGAGGTGGTGCAGACCGAGGGCGACCGCCGGGTGCGGGGCCTTCGCGAGGCGCTGGCCGGCGTGGTGGCGGGCGCCCCGGTCCCGGTCATCGCCAAGGAGACCGGGGCTGGCCTCTCCCGGCAGACGGCGATCGAGCTGGCGAGGCTGGGCTTCCAGGCCCTGGACGTGGGTGGCCTGGGAGGGACCAGCTTCGCCGCGGTCGAAGCCCTCCGCGCCCGGGCGCGGGGCGACCGGCGAGGCGACCGGCTGGGACGGGTGTACCGTGACTGGGGCATCCCCACCGCCGTCTCGGTGGTGGCCGCGGTCGAGACCGGCCTCCCGGTGATCGCCACCGGGGGGGTGCGCAGCGGGTTGGACGCTGCCCGAGCGCTGGCGCTGGGAGCCAGGATGGTCGGCGTGGCGCGACCGCTCTTGGCCGCGGCCCTGGAGGGAGAGGAGGTGCTGGGCACCTGGATCGAGTGCTTCCTGGAGGAGCTACGGGTGGCCGTTTTCCTCACCGGCGGGAGCCGAGCCGCCGACCTGCAGACGACGCCAAAGGTGATCACCGGGGAGACCCGGCGCTGGCTGGACGACCTCGGGTACTCGGACTGAGGCCGGCCGGGGTCCGAGGAGACGATCGGGGTCGGTCACCACGTGCGGAGGTCGACCTTCCGCCGCGCCATGACGGAGAGGACGTCCCGTCCCGGGCAAGCGCTCAGGACCCGGGGCTCCCATCGGGTGACGGGGTCTGGCCCACGTTCGCCCTGGCCTGCTGTGGTCCATCCCAAAGAGGAGGGTCCGGCCGTCGGGCCTCGTCGATCCCAGCGACACGGGCAAGTGGGCGCCGACCCCGCGCGGTCCCATCAGGGTGACCAGGCAGGACGTGCTCAGCAGCCGAGCAAGGCCCTGGAAGTCCCGCCGTCGGCCGACGAAGCCGCTCCGTTCGACAGGCAGGTTGATGCACGACCCCTCCCGGACCAAGGGCTGGCTGGAACGTAGGGGAGAGGGACACCCCATCAAGCCCGTCGGCCCTGCCCGCCCCCCCGACGCGCCTCAAGGCAAGGCAGCCCAACGCTCCTGGACGCCTGCTGAACGGTGGGAGAGGCGGCAGCCCGACCCTCAGCTGCCCGGGCTGCCGCGCAGCGCCGCCAACGTCTCAGCCCAGGTCGCGAGCGTACGCTCCGGCTCCGTGAGGCGAAAGGTGACCCCGCTCGTCAGCTCCGCGTAGGGGACGACATCCTCCAAGGCCTTCTCGACTCTCAGCTCGAACGAGGCCAGGCAGCGCCGGGGCAGCACCAGGTCGGCACGTCGCCGGGCGCTGCAGAGGAAATACCAGCCGGCCCCCCCTTCGACCACGGCCAGGGTCGCCCGACCCGACCTGGTCAGGTTGGCGGTGGTGGAACTCTCCGGCCAGAGCGCAAGGCGCAGGGTCCGCGCGCCGGTGGCCAGGACCTCGCCGACGCTCAGCATGGCCACTCTCGGCCATCCCTCAGGATCCACCGTCAGCAACAGCACCGTGAGGTCGATCCCGCTGGACAGGTCATCTCCGTCCAGGCGGCGCCGGACGGCCTCGGGTAACGCATCCCCGGCGGACCGGCTCACCTTCCCCTCCTCCTCATCATGGTTGCCATTGTGGTATGTAGCGGCCCATGCCTCCACGCCGTTTGGTGATCGGGATGAGCGGCTCCAGCGGCCCGCACTATGGGGTGCGGCTGCTGGAGGTCCTGCGGCCGCTCGACGTTGAGGTCCACCTGGTGATGAGCGCTGCCGCCCGCAAGACCATCGAATACGAGATGAGGCGCGACCCGGACGAGGTAGCCGCGCTCGCGGACGTCGTACACGACGAGCACGACGTCGGGGCAGCGCCGGCCAGCGGCACGTTCGTGACCGACGGCATGGTGGTCGCTCCCTGCTCCATCCGTACGCTCTCCGCGATCGCCAACAGTGCCAACGACAACCTCATCGTCCGGGTCGCCGACGTGTGCCTCAAGGAGGGCCGCAAGCTGGTGCTGGTGGTCCGAGAGACGCCCCTCCACCTGGGGCACCTGCGCCTGATGGTGCAGGCGGCCGAGGCAGGGGCGGTGCTGCTGCCTCCGGTGCCAGCGTTCTACCACCTGCCATCCACTCTCCAGGACTTGATCGACCATACCGTGACCAAGGTGCTAGATCAGTTCGGCCTCCACCTGGATCTCATCACGCGCTGGGAGGGCCTGACGCCGTCTTGAGAAGGCGGCGTCAGGACACCCCGCCTGCGTGGGGACAGCGATCGCGCCGTCAGACCTCGGCCGCCTCCCTGGCCCGGCGGGAGCGCCTGCGGCCGCTCGCTTCCTCGGGCAGGGAGTCACGAATTCGCTCCGCCCATTCGTTGAAGAAACGGCGGCGCTGTGCGCTCTCCGCGAAGTAGTAACGGAAGACGGGCACCGTGCCGATCCAGGCGCGGCGGGCGTTCCCCACCGCCTCTCCGTTCACCAGCGCCACAGTTCGGTCGAGCTGCTGCCTGCTGATCCGAGTCGCCGAGGGCGGCATCGCCCTTCTCGTGCCGACGATGGACCGCACCAGATCGTCGACCCTCTCATCGCCAAGGTGGCGGCGCAGGTCCTCGATCCTCAGTGTCTTGGGTGTTCTTGGCATTCGACACCTCCAGTCCCTCGGTTTGAAGGTAGTTGCGTTTGAACGTAGTTTCGCTCATCTGAGCACTCGTTGCATGACACCCCGGTCCCAGAACGGCGAGACGGGGAGGGCGCTCCCTCAACCACAGGCCGCACTGACGATCGCGGCGAAGGTGCGGGCAGACGCATCGACCCATCTGCCGCAGGTTGGCAGCGGGCTGCACGGGATGCGAGAGGTGCCACCGGTCTGGCCAAACCAGAGGCTCCCAAGCCCCCGGCGACGACATACCACCCTCAGGGGAGCAGTCGCAGGGGAGATCCCGGGGGATGGCGAACCTACCCACTCAAACCGCGGGCGCACAGAGTACGGCCCGGGGGCCGACCGTCAACCCCAGGGAGCCGCGGCCCAGCGCCGCCCCGGCGAGAGGGACAGGGTGAGGGGGCGCAAGCCCCGCTTCAGCGAGCCAGACGCCCGAGCAAGGCGGAGGAGGCGGCCACGCCAGCGACCAGCGCGGTCACCAACACGAGCGCGTCCAGGAGCAGGTTGGTCGGCGTCCCCACCAGGATGCCACGGAGGGCCTCGACCTCGTAGCTCAGGGGGTTGACAATGCTGAACGCCCGCAGCCAACCGGGCATGACATCAACCGGATAGAGCGCGTTGGAGGCAAAGAAGAGCGGCATCGTGAGCGCCTGTCCAATTCCCATCAAGCGCTCGCGGCTCAGCACCACACCAGCGATGGTCATGGACAGTGTAGAGAAGAAGGCCGAGCCAACCATGACCACCAGCACCGCCGCTGCTAGGTGTAGCGGGTTCCAGTCGATCGACACTCGGAGTATGGCGCTGAGCGCGAACACGATCATCGACTGGATGGCAGCTCGCAACCCGGCCGCGAACGCCTTACCCGAAACCAGCGCCACCCGTGGCGTCGGCGTGGCCAGGAGCTTGGCGAGCACACCGGCGTCGCGCTCCCAGATGATCTGGATCCCGTAGAAGATGGCGATGAAGAGGCCGGACTGGGCAATGATGCCAGGAGCTATGTAGTCGAGGTAGGGGACCCCACCCGTAGGGATGGCGCGGAGGCGGGTGAAGGTCTCCCCGAAGATCACGAGCCAGAGCACCGGCTGGATGGCGCGCGTGTACAACTCGGTCCGGTCGTGACGGATCCGGTAGAGCTCAACCACCCAGAAGGTCCAGATTCGGCTGGGCAACACCCGCCACCAGCCCGGTCGAAGCTCAGCCGAGGCGGCGTGCAGTTCGGCGTGTGCTGCGGACATCGCGAAAGCTCCCGCTCTCTTCGAGCTGACTTCCGGTGTAGTGACGGAAGACATCGTCGAGGGTCGCTGCCTGGCCCAGCGACTCCTTCAGCCTGGCCGGGGTGTCGAGCGCCACGATCCGGCCCCGGTGCATCAACGCCACGCGGTCGCACAGACGGTCTGCCTCGTCCATGTAATGCGTGGTCAAGAGCACCGTCATCCCGGTCCGAGCCCGCAGCTCCTGCACGCGCTGCCAGACGCCGGCCCTGGCGACCGGATCCAGGCCGATGGTCGGCTCGTCCAGCACCAGGAGCCGCGGCCGGTTGACCAACGCCTGGGCTAGCTCCAACCGTCGCACCATGCCGCCGGAGTATGTGACCACGGGGCGGCGCGCGGCCTCCTCCAACCCCATCAGGGCCAGCGCCTCTTGGATCCGCGCCCGGAGCTGGGAGCGGGGCACGTCGAACAGCTTGGCGAACAGCCAGACGTTCTCGTAGCCGCTGAGCCCTTGATCGGCCGAGAGCTGCTGGGGAACGTACCCGATGGCTCGTCGGACGGCCATCGCCTGCCGCACGACGTCCAGCCCAAAGACGCGGATGGTACCGGAGTCAGGCCGGAGCAACGTGACCAGCACCCGGATGGTCGTGGTCTTGCCGGCACCGTTGGGTCCCAGCAACCCAAACACCTCGCCCCGACGGACCGTGAACTCCACCCCGTCGAGTGCCTGCACCGACCCGAACCGCTGGCTCAACCCTTGGCACTCGACCGCCAGCTCCGGGGCCAACTCCTCGAGCCCGGGCGCGACGACCTCGCTCACCGCGATCGCCCCGCTCCCGACGCGCCCGGTTCCGAGATCAGGGGCGAAGGGAGACCACTATCCGACCCGAGGGCCTGCGCCAATCGCCCCAAGGCCGGCAAGGCATCCTGGATTCGGCGCCGGTCCTCATCGCTCAAGGAGGCCAAGGTCACGGCCACCAGCGCCTGGCGGGCATCATGCCAGCGCGCGATACGCTCCTCGGCGGCGGGAGCCAGGCGGAGCCGGGTGACCCGTCCATCCTCCTCGTCACCGCTCCGCTCGAGCAGGCCAGCAGCCTCAAGCTGGCGGACCAGCGTACTGATCGTGTTGGGCGCCACCCCGAGGGCATCGGCCGCTTCCTGAACTCGGAGCCCTGGCCGGGAACGGAGTAACCGAAGCACCTCAAGCTGGGCCTCCGGCAGCGGGGAGGCTCCCCACTCGGCCCGCAGCCGGTGCCGGATCAAGCGGCGGATCCGATGCACGACCTCCGCCAGGTCCCGCGCGACGTTGGCTATCGAGGCAGGGATTTCGTTCTGCAACAGAACCATTATCCCTCTCCGGCGCTTCTCAAAACCAGCGCGCATCGTTCCCCAACGGTCGGGTAGTCTGCCGTCGTGGAGAGCCGACGACCGGCCCCGATCGGCTCTGGTGGCTGGCGAACGGCAAAGCATCATGAGGGCTAGGTACCTGGACGCCGCTGGCTCAGCTCCGACGAGTGCGCGGCCACGCGTAGCTGACGCGGAACAGGACCTCGCCTGCGGTGCCACCAGCAGCCCGGCGCCCCAAGGCAATGTAGGCCAGGGAGATCATCCCTGCCGCCAAGGCCACTCCCGTCGCAACCGGGAGGTGAAGCCATCGTCCCCACCTGACCACGACCTCAATGGTGGGGATCGCCACCAGGAGCAAGTCCAGGCCGGTCGCCAGCGGGAGTCGCACCCACCAGCACCCCGTCGCGGCCAGCCTCCAGTCCCGCGCTGGAGGTACCCAGCGCAGAGCCAGGTAAAGGGCGCTCAGGACGACGAGCCCCACGATCGCCTGCGAGATCTCGGCCTCGGCCGCATTCAGAGCCCGCTGGACCGGCAGGCCGATGAGGGCGCCGAGGGCCATCACCGACCCGGCCCAGATCACCACCGAGGGGGCCAAGACCGGCACGAACACCTGTGGCGGTATGCCCGCCGCTCCCGCAACCAGGTTGGTGTAGACACGAGTGCCGGGGACCAGACGGCCGACAAAGACGCCGACCGCCCCATGCCGGCGCAGACGGCCCATCACGCGCTCCAGCGCGGCCTCGACGCCGAAGCGCCCTGCCAGGCTCATGATCTCACGGCCCCCGACGGCCCTGGCCCAGGCGTATCCCACCACCGCCCCGGCGAAGTCGGAGAGGGCCACCAGGGGGGCCAACACCCACGGCCGATCGCTCCCAGAGGCGATGAGGAGCCCCGCCGTGACCAACAGCGCGTCGGCAGGGAACATCGGCAAGGGGATCCCCATCTCTTCGATGAAGAGGAGACCGCAGATCGCCAGCGGCGCAGCCAGGTGCAGAGGACCGGCCAAGGTGGGCACCATGGATCCGATCAGCGGCGTGGCAGCAGCGGCACGCAGGCCAAGGAGGACTGACCCAGGTCGTGGCACATGCTCGCACGGTATCACCGGGACATGGGAGTTCCCTGAGAGGACCCGCCTGTGACCATCGGTCAGGGCAACGCGCCCCTAGCCGTACCGTCACCGCAGGAAGCCGCCCGATCCCCTGAGAGGGAGGCCTACCGCCCCATCGGCCTGTGACCCCATGACGCCGCCGGGCCCGCCCGAACGGCCACCTCCGGAACCCCAGCCAGACCTCCTCGCCCTAGGGATGCCAGGAGCTTCGCCCCCAGGTACGCCTCCGGCACCGGAGGCAAGCCCCCCCAGGGGACGGGGGCTCCGCATTGCCTACGTGACCGAGACCTGGCTCCCCACCGTCAACGGCGTGGTGACCAGACTGCGCTCGACCGCCCTTGAGCTCAGCCGTCGGAACCATCAGCTGCTGGTGATCGCGCCAGCACGATGTGACCAGCCCATGGCGGGCATCCAGGTGACCGGCATTCCCAGCTTCGGGCTCCCGTTCATCTACGCCGGCCAACCCTGGGGGCTACCGCTGCCACGGGTGTGGAGAGTCCTCGACGAGTTCGCGCCTGACGTGGTCCACGCGGTGAACCCCGTCCTCCTAGGCTGGGCCGGCATCTCCTACGCGCGACGGCGGAAGGTGCCGCTGGTTTGCTCCTACCACACCCACGTGGCCCGCTATGCACGTTTCTACCACCTTGGCATGATCGAGCGATTGGCCTGGTCGGTGATCTGCAAAGCCCATCAGCTGGCCGACCTGAACCTGGTGACCTCCAGCGCGTCCGCCGCCGAGCTGAGCGCCAGGGGCATCTGCCGGATCCGGATCTGGCGGCGCGGGGTGGATCTGCGCCGGTTCCGACCTCGCGCCCCCAGCCCCAGAATGCGGAGCCGGCTCACCTCTGGCCACCCAGAGCGTCGCCTGGTCCTCTACGTCGGCCGCCTGGCTCCGGAGAAGAGCCTCGAGCGGCTTCGCCCCTTGACCGCCATCCCCGATCTCCACCTTGCCCTGGTAGGCGATGGCCCGGCACGATCCCGACTCGCCACCGTGCTGACGGGGAACCGTGTCACCTTCACCGGCGAGCTGCACGGCGAGGAGCTGGCCGCGGCATACGCCAGCGCGGATGTCTTCGTCTTCCCATCGACCACGGACACCCTGGGCCTCGCCCTCCTGGAAGCCTTGGCCTCAGGCCTCCCCGTGGTAGCAGCACGGACCCCGGCATCGATGGAACTCCTGGAGGGAATGGCCGCTGGCGCGCTGGTGAGCCCCGATGACGACCGAGAGCTCGTAGCCGCCGTCGATCGTCTGCTCAGCAACGGCTCGGATCGCCCAGCCATCGCCCAGGCTGCCCGCCAGGTGGCGACGGACTGGTCCGAGGTGACCGAGGAGCTGCTACGCCATTACGCCGATGCCGTGCACGGCTCCCGAGCCCACCCCGGACCCGTCCCCTAACAAGAGCTCCTGCCCGATCCCGCCCCTTCCCGGACGGGAGCGGGGCCTACACCAGGTGAGCGATTCGCGGTTGGGAAAGCCTGCCCCTTCCCCTCAGCGCTCGTCCTGGGGCGGCGGGTAGATGAAGCCGACCACCGGCACCTGACCGGGATGGATCGTGCGCTGATCGACGACGTCCCAGGCCTGATAGTTCATCTCCGAGACCGTCCAGG
>Ga0070737_10004441_pt1 | contig 14102 bp, 13 predicted proteins | sample Coa_R1_10_FD_66438 | JGI IMG/M metagenome (GOLD analysis project Ga0070737, IMG submission 66438) | Surface soil microbial communities from Centralia Pennsylvania, which are recovering from an underground coalmine fire - Coalmine... | ecosystem: Environmental > Terrestrial > Soil > Unclassified... | reverse complement strand
CTCGCTCTCGGTGCTGTTGATCGCTTCGCGCACCGCCCGCTCGGCCCAGTCGGCGTTGCGCCCGTTGCGCGCGGCTAGCCCACGGATGTAGGCCACGGCGTCGTTGGTCACTTTGTTGCGCATCTCCTCCGACAGCCGCGCCTCGCCGCCCTCGCCCATCGCCACGGGAGTAGCGGAGCCGATGTTGGTGTTGGGCGCCATGGCTGCCACGTGCGCGGCGTAGGCGATGTACACGCCGGCCGAGCCCGCGCGGGCGCCCGGCGGCCAGACATAGACGACCACAGGGATCGTGCTGCGCAAGATGCGCTGGACGATCTGGCGCATCGAGCTGTCGAGGCCGCCGGGGGTGTCTAGCTGGAGGACGAATAGCTGGGCCCCGCTCCGCTCGGCCTCGGTGAGCGCGCGGTCGACGTAACTTGCCGCGGGCGGGTTGATGATGCCGCGGAGGGTGGCGACCGCCACGTAGTCGCCCTCGGCGGCGGCCGGCACGGCGGGCGGCAGGCTGACTAGCACCGCCAGCGCGGCGAGGAACAGCCAGTGCAGGCGCGCCACGTTGCGCCTCCTTCGGTCCGCGCCCGAGCGCCCTCCTGCCCATATAGTATCATCTAGGGGTGTCAGCGCCCGCTGGCCCAATGGGTTCGAGCGAGTTGTCATGAGCGATGCGTCCCCGGTGTTCTATTACGCCGACAACCACCGCGAGTTTCGCTACTGTCCCCACTGTGCCACGCCCTTGCACAAGGTCCGCGAGGGCCCACGGCTGCGCCCGGCCTGCGCGCGCTGCGGCTTCGTGCAGTACCTCAACCCGCCGCTGGCCGTGACGGTGCTGCTGACGCGCGGCGACAAGGTGCTGCTAGGCCGGCGCACGATCGAGCCGCGGCGCGGCTACTGGACGCTGCCGGGCGGCTACGTAGAGCTGGGCGAGAGCGCCGAGGAGGCGCTGGTGCGCGAGGCGCGCGAGGAGCTGGGCGTAGATATCCGCATCGAGCGCCTCTTAGGGCTGCACTCGGGCGCGCCGAGCGCCGTGGCCGTGGCGCTGTACGAGGGCACCATCGTGCGGGGCGAGCCGCGCCCGCTCGACGAGATCGATGCGGTGGGCTTCTTTGGACCGGACGAGCTACCGGAGGTCGCGTTCTGGAGCACGCAGTGGGCGCTCGAGCTGTGGCAGCTGCAGCAGCGCGATCGCGAGCTGCGGCGCTGAGCAGTCCACCGGCCGGTTGCGTGGTGGCCAGATAGCATCTAGAATCGCGCGATCCCTTCGTTATCCTCGCCCGCGGCCGGACTGTGCCGCGCGGGCGCTAGCTCGGCTCGGAGGTAGAGAGTTGTGAACAAGCGCAAGCGTATGGCCTGGCGCAAGCACCGCATCAAGGCCAAGAAGCGTAAGGAGCGCCAGCGGGCCCTGCCGGCTGCCCTGCGCCAGGCGGCGGCACGCCGCACCGGCGGCGCCGCGCGTGGGAGCTGACATGGGTACTCGCGCCGGAGGCGCACCGCGCGGCCCGCGCTGGCTGTTGGGGGCCATCGTGGGGGGCGCGGCCCTGCTCGTGGGCGGCGTGGCGGGAACGGCGGCCGCCCTGCGCCACGAGGCTACGCCCGCAGCGCCGCTACTCACCCACCCCGTGTTGCTCGCCGCGCAGGAGCCCCCGGGGCTCGTTGCCGAGGAGCGCGAGCCCGCGCCACCCATCGGGGAGCTGGCGGGCGCCGCGCTGGAGAGCGAGGAGGCGCCGGGGGCCGCGTTGACCGAGGCGGGGGCGGAGGTCTCGCGCCTGCTGCCGCGGCCTAGCATCCCCTTCCGCACGCAGCGCGACGGCTCGCGCTGGGCCGGCTCGAACTGCGGCCCGGCCGCGCTCGGTATGATCCTCGAGGCGCGGGGGATCGCGGTCGCCAACGACGACCTGCGGTTCCAGACGCACACCTACCAGGGCACGGTCGGGATGCGCACCGGCACGGCGCTCCAGCACATCGCCCGCGTGGCCGAGGACTACGGCGTGCCCACGCGGGGGCTGTACGACGCCGACGGGTTCCACCGCTGGACGATCGACGAGCTGCGCGCCGAGGTGGCCCAAGGCAACCCCGTGGTGGCGCTGGTGAAGTACCGGCTGCTGCCCGGCCGCGAGGGGGCGGCGGTCCGCTTCGACCACTACATCGTGCTGTGGGACCTCACGCCCGACGGGTTCGTGTACAACGACCCGGCCTACCCCACCGCCGAGGAGGGGTTCGCCCGCACGCTGACCAACGCGCAGCTCGACGCGGCGATGCAGCCCACGCTCGTCCCGCGCCAGGCGGTGGCGTTCGTCTTCGCCGAGTAGGGGCCGCGGCTCAGGCCGGCGCGGGCTGGCATCGCGGGCACACGAACGTGTCGCGACTGGCCAGCCGCAGCCACGCGATCGGCGTCCCGCAGCGCGGGCACGGCTCGCCGCGCCGCTGGAAGACGGCCAGCGTGTGCTGGTGGCGGCCCGGCTCACCGCGCAGGTCGCGGTAGGTGTGGATCGTGGTCCCGCGGTCGGCGATCCCCGCCCGTAGCACCGCCTGGATCGCCTCATGCAGGCGGGCGATCTCCTCGGGCGTGAGGCTGGCAGCGCTGCGCGCGGGGTGCAGCCGCGCCCGCCACAGCGCCTCATCGACGTAGATGTTGCCCAGCCCCGCCACCACGTGCTGGTCGAGCAGCAACGCCTTCAGCCGGGCGCGGCGCCCGCCGAGCCGCTCCGCCAGCCGCTCGGGCGTGAAGGCGGGCTCCAGCGGCTCGGGGCCCAGCGCGTCGAAGCGGAGCTGCGCGTCGACCTCGGCGGTGGGCAGCAGCCAGACCCGGGTGAAGCGCGCGGGATCGACCGCCGCCAGCGTCGCCCCGTCGTCGAGCGCCAGGCGCAGGAGATCGTCGCGCGTCGCGGCACTGTCCGGCGGACGCCGCAACAGCTGGCCGTACAGGGCCAGGGCGATCGCCAGGGTGTCGCCGCGGTCGAGGTCGAGCAAGAGGTACTTGGCGCGGCGGCGCGCGGTCTGAAAACGCGCCCCCTGCACGCGCGCGGTGAACTCCTGCGGCGCGGGCGTGCGCAGCACCGCCGGCACGATGACCTCGGCGGCGACGATCGAGCGCCCGAGCAGCAGCGCCTCGGCGTCGCGCCGCAGCGTCTCGACCTCGGGCAGCTCGGGCATGGCGGGGCGCCGGCCGCGGCGCGCCGGCTAGCTGGCGGCGGCGGTCGCCGCGGCCTTGGCGCGGTTGTACTTCTTCATCAGGCGGGACTTGCGGCGGGCGGCGTTGTTGCGGTGCAGCACCCCCTTGGTCACCGCCCGATCGAGCGCGCGGATCGCGGCGATCACCTGCTCGTGGCAAGCGTTGACGTTCGCCTGGATCGCCTGCTCCGCCTTCTTGATGTAGGTCCGCACCGCCGACTTGATCGCGCGGTTGCGCTGCCGGCGACGCTCGGCCACCCGGATCATCCGCCGGGCGGACTTGGTGTTGGCCACGAAGCTCCTCCCTTAGGTACTGGTGGATACGGCAGTAGTCGGGCCCACAACTCCAACTGTCAATCATAGCATGGCGGGACGGCCCCCGCCGCTCAGGGCACGATGCGCAGGTGCAGCTCGCGCAGCTGCTCCTCGCTGACCGGCGATGGCGCGTCGGTCAGCAGGTCCACCGCGCTCTGGTTCTTCGGAAAGGCGATCACCTCGCGGATGCTGCTCTCGCCCGCGAGCAGCGCGACCAGGCGGTCGATCCCCGGCGCGATGCCGCCGTGGGGCGGCGCGCCGTACTGGAACGCGCGCAGCAGGTGGCCGAACCGCGCCTCGGCCTGCTCGGGCGTGTAGCCCAACAGGGCGAACACCTGCTCCTGCACCGCGCGCTCGTGGATGCGGATGCTGCCGCTGCCGAGCTCCCAGCCGTTGCAGACGATATCGTACGCCTTCGAGCGCACCCGGCCCGGGTCGGTGCGCAGCAGGGGCAGGTCCTCGTCGAGCGGCGCGGTGAACGGGTGGTGCGCGGCGTCCCAGCGCTGGTGCTCGGCGTCCCACTCGAATAGCGGGAAGTCGGTCACCCACACCCAGGCCAGCAGGTCGGGCGGCACCTCGGCGTGGCGGCGGCCCAGCTCCAGGCGCAGCGCGCCGAGCGTCTCGGCGGCCACGCGCGGCGCGTCGGCCACCAGCAGCAGCAGGTCGCCGCTGCCCGCCCCGAGCTGGGCCCGCAGGGCGTCGAGCTGCCCCGGGGTGAGGAACCGGGCGAACGACGAGCGCACCTCGTCGCCCTGCAGCGCGGCCCAGGCCAGCCCCTTGGCGCCGCGGCTCTTGGCCAGCTCGGTGAGCTCGTCGAGCTGCCGCCGCGAGTAGCCGCCCGCGCCGGGGATGCGCAGGGCGCGCACCACGCCGCCCGCGGCCAGGGCACCGCGGAACACCTGGAACTCCGTCGCGGCCGCCCAGGCGCTGACGTCCTCGATCGGCAGCTCGAAACGCAGGTCCGGCTTGTCGGAGCCGTACCGCAGCATCGCCTCGGCGTAGGTCAGCCGGCGGAACGGCCGCGTCTGGCGCCACGAGGTGAGCCGCTCGACCAGGGTGGCGAACAGCTCCTCGATCAGCGCGAGGATATCCTCGCGGTCGACGAACGCCATCTCCAGGTCCAGCTGGGTGAACTCGGGTTGCCGGTCGGCGCGGAGGTCCTCGTCGCGGAAGCAGCGCGCGATCTGGAAGTAGCGGTCGACGCCCGCCACCATCAGCAGCTGCTTGAGCTGCTGCGGCGACTGCGGCAGAGCGTAGAAGCGGCCGGGGTGCAGGCGGCTGGGCACCAGGTAGTCGCGCGCGCCCTCCGGCGTGCTCTTGATCAGGATCGGCGTCTCCACCTCGAGGAAGCCGCGGGCGTCGAGAAAGTCGCGGATGTACTTCACCACGCGGTGCCGCAGGATCAGGTGCTCCATCATCGCCGGGCGGCGCAGGTCGAGGTAGCGGTAGCGCAGCCGCAGCGTCTCGTCGATCGGCCCCTCGTCGGCGATGCTGAACGGCGGCGTGAGCGCCGGGTTGAGCACGCGCAGCCGCTGGGCCTGTACCTCCACGGCGCCGGTGGCCAGATGGGGGTTCTCGGTGCCCGGGGGCCGAGGTACCACCGTGCCCTCGACCTCCACCACGTACTCGGGGCGCACGCTCTCGGCCGCGGCGTGCGCCTCCGGCGCGAGCTGGGGATTGAGCACCACCTGCACGAGCCCATAACGATCGCGGAGATCGAGGAAGACCACCCCGCCGTGGTCGCGGCGCCGGTGCACCCAGCCTTGGAGGACACACGACTGCCCCGCGTGCGCGGGCCGTAGCTCGCCGCAGGTATGGGTACGTCGCATGGACCGCTCCTGGCGTGGGTTGCGCGGTGGGGTCGGCGCGGGTCACAGGCGCGCTGCCGCCCGGGCGGACCGTCCGCGGAGGCAGCGTATTATACCAGTGCGGGGGGCTTCCCGTACCGAATGCCTGCGCCCCAGGACGCGCGGTGCCCGAGAACTGGATCGACGTGGTGGTGCTGTTCCTGCTCGCGCTGTTCGCCCTGCGGGGCATCCAGCGCGGGCTGGTCCTCGGTGCCCTCGACCTGGCGGGCTTCCTTGCTGCCCTGGTCGTGGCCCTGCGCACCTACCCGCAGGCCACCGCGCTGCTAGCGCCCTATGTGGCCCTGCCCACCGCGCTGTTGAAACCGCTCGCCTTTCTGGCCCTGTGGCTGCTGGCCGATCTCGTCGCCGCCCTGCTCGTCCGCCTGGTGGCGCTGCCCGTGAGCCGGCTGGTGGGTGGCTCGGCCGTCGATCACCTGCTCGGCGCCGGCCCAGGTGCCGCCAAGGGCCTGGTGCTCGCCGCGCTGGGGCTCAGCCTGCTGCTCGTGCTGCCGCTGCCCGAGCCGGTGAAGGCGCAGGTCGGCGAGTCGGCGCTGGGCCAGCGGCTCGCCGGTCAGGTGCCGCAGCTCGAACAAACGCTGCACGCGGTGTTCGGCGAGGCCATCCTGGAGGGGATCAGCTTCGCCACCGTGCGGCCGCAGAGCGACGAACGGGTGGCCTTGCGCTTCACTGTCCCCGACGCCCGCATCGACCCCGAGGCCGAGGCGCGGCTGCTGCAGCTGGTCAATGCCGAGCGCCAGCGCGCCGGGCTGCGCCCGCTCGATCCCGATCCGCTGCTCACCGCGGCCGCCCGCGCCCATGCGCGCGACATGCTGGCCCAGGGCTACTTCGCCCACGTGGACCTCGCCGGCCGCACGCCCGCCGACCGGGCCCGCGCCGCCGGGGTGCGCTTCGCGGTGGCCGGCGAGAACCTGGCGCTCGCCCCCACCGTCGAGCTGGCGCACCGCGGGCTGATGGACAGCCCCGGCCACCGCGCCAACATCCTGAGCCCACTGTACACGCGGGTGGGCATCGGGGTGGCCGACGGGGGCCTGCACGGCAAGCTGTTCGCCCAGGAGTTCGCCGATTGATGGCTGTGGCCGTACTTCCCAGCGCGCGCGCCGCAATCTGGCCCGACCGCTGGCCGGCGCCCGCGCCCGCCGAGACCACGGCGGGCCTGTACATCCACGTGCCGTTCTGCGCGCGGCTGTGCCCGTACTGCGACTTCGACACGCAGGACCGCGAGCTGCACCTCATCGCGCCCTACGCCCGCGCGCTGGCGAGCCAGGCCGCGCGGCTGCCGGCTGCCCCGCTGCACAGCGTGTTCTTCGGCGGCGGTACCCCGAGCGTGCTGCGCCCCGAGCAAGTCGCGGCCGTCCTCGACGCCGTGCGCGCGCGCTGCGCCCTCGTCGCCGACGCCGAGATCACCCTGGAGTGCAACCCGAACAACGCCCGCGTGGCGCGCCTCGCCGGCTACCGCGCGGCGGGGGTCAACCGCTTGAGCCTCGGCGTGCAGGCCATGGACGACGCGCTGCTGCGCTTGCTGGGCCGCCAGCACAGCGCCGAGCGGGTGGTCCAGGCGGTCGCCGCCGCTCGCGCGGCCGGGTTCGACGACGTCAGCGTCGATCTCATGTACGGCCTGCCGGGCCAGACGCTCGCGCAGTGGGCGCACACCCTCGAAGCGACCCTGGCGTTGGAGCCGACACACGTCTCCGCCTACCTGCTGACGCTGGAGCCGTGGACGCCGATGGGACAGGCGGTGGCGCGCGGCGAGCTAATGCTGCCCGACGACGACACGATCGCCGCCCAGTACGCGCTGCTTGGCGAGCGGCTGGCCGCGGCGGGCTTCGTGCAGTACGAGATCTCGAACTGGGCGCGGCCCGGCTGGGCCAGCCGGCACAATCTCGGCTACTGGCGCGGCGAGCCGTACCTGGGCCTCGGCGCCGGGGCGGTCGGGCGGTGGGGCGCCGAGCGTCGGAAGACCACGCCGCTGGTCGCCGAGTACCTGCGCGCCGTGGCCGCCGGTGAGCCGCCGCCCACCGCGGTGGAACCGCTGGCCCCTGACACCTGGTGGCGCGAGCTGCTGCTGCTGGGCCTGCGGCTGCGCGCGGGGGTGGACCCGGCGGCGTTCGCGGCCCGCACAGGGCTGGCGCTGGCCGAGGCGGTGCCCGCGGCCGGCGAGCTGGTCGCCCAGGGCTGGCTGGAGTGGGCCCACGGCCGCCTGCGGCTGACCGAGCGCGCGCTGTTGGTGAGCAACGAGGTGCTGGTGCGGCTGGGCGTGGCGGGCTGACTCGACGAAACGCTCAGAAGTCGCGGCCTAGCAGTGCCTCGGCCAGCGCGCGCAGCAGGCCGCCGCCCGGCTCCATGGGATCGGCCGCGGCGAGCGCGTCCAGCGCCGCTGTGTGATGGGCCGCCACGCGCCGCTCGCCCTCCTCGCGCACGCCCAGCTGCTCGAACAGTGCCACCACCTCGGCGACCGCCGCGTCGTCGAGCGGGGCGCGCGCCCGCAGGGCGGCGAGCGCGGCGCGCTGGGCGGGATCGGCGCGGTCGAACGCGGCGGCCCACGGGAAGCTGTGCTTGGCGGTGCGCACGTCCTCGCGCGCCGCCTTGCCGCGCCGCTCGCTGGCGCCCCACACGTCGAGCAGGTCGTCTTGCACCTGGAAGGCGAGGCCCAGCTCGCGCCCGAAGGCGGCATAGGCCGCGCGCGCGGCGGGCGGCGCGGCGGCGGCCAGCCCCCCCAGCTCGGCGGCGGCGGCCAGCAGCGCTGCGGTCTTGCCCCCGATCATGGCATAGTAGTCGTCCAGACTAGGCAGTGCGGCAGCCGGCGCCAGATCGCGGTGCTGGCCGGCGCACAGGGCGCGACAGGCCTGCCCCAGCAGCTCGGCGGCGGCCAGCGTCCGCGCGGGTGGCCCTTCCTGCGCCAACACCGCGAGCTGCGCCTCCGCGAACAGTGCATCGCCCAGGTTGATCGCCAGCGGCACGCCCCACAGCGACCACACAGTGGGCCGGTGCCGCCGCAAGGGGCTCTCGTCCTCGATATCGTCGTGGATCAGCGAGAAGTTGTGGACCAGCTCCACCGCCGCGGCGCTGGGCACCGCCGCGCGCCAGTCGCCGCCCGCCGCCTCGCAGGCCAGCAGGCACAGCGCCGGCCGGATCCGCTTGCCGCCCGCGTGTGGGGCCGGCTGGAAGCGCTCGTCCACCCAGCCGAGGTGGTAGCGCAGCATGTTGGCCAACGCGGGCGGGCCGGGCAGTGCATCGAGGCGCCGTGCGAGGAAGTCGTCGACAGCAGCGGCATAGGCGGCCAGGCGAGCTTGCAGCAGGGCGGCGTCGGCCGCTGGGCGCCTCATGCCGTCCCGACCTCGTCGAGCAGGTACAGCGCGGCGCCCACGAGGCCGGCGTCGTCGCCCAGCGCGGCGGGCACCACGCGGTTGTCGCGCAGGTAGAATGGCAGCGCGCGCCGCTCGATCTCGCCTCGCACCTCGGCCCACCAGCGCGCGCCGCTGCGCGTCACGCCCCCGCCGACGACGATCACCTCGGGATCGAACAGGTGCAGCAGGTTGGTGAGGCCGAGCCCGACGGCCCGCGCCGCCGCGTCGATGATCCCCTGGGCCAGCGCGTCGCCGTCGTCGGCCGCGGCGTCGACTTGCTCCGCCGTGAGCGGCGGCGCATACTGGGCGAGCACCGTCGGGCGGCCGGCGGCCACCGCCGCGTTGGCCTGCCGCGCGATCGCCGTGCCAGAGCCGAGCGCCTCCAGGCAACCGCGCTTGCCGCAGCTGCACGGCGGTCCATCGGGGTCGAGGACTGTGTGGCCGATCTCGCCCGCGCCGCCGTGGGCACCGAGCAGCAGCCGGCCGCCGACGATGATGCCGCCTCCGATCCCCGTGCTGACCGTCACGTAGATCATGTCTGCAGTGCCGCGCCCGGCGCCCAGGCGGTGTTCGCCGACCGCCGCCAGGTTGGCGTCGTTGCCCACGCGCACCGGCAACCCGCAGCGCGCCGACAGCTCGGCGGCCAACGGCAGGTGCTCCCAGCCCGGCAGGTTCGGCGCCGCATAGATCACACCGCGCCAGGGGTCCAGCGGGCCGGGCGCCGCCACCACCACCCCCACGACCTCGGCATCACCCGGCACCGCGGCCAGCGCGTGGCGGACCGCGGCGGCGAGGTCGTCGAGCACGGCGATCGGGCCCCGCTCGGGGCGCGTGGGGTACTCGGCGCGCGCGACGAGCTGCCCCGCGGGGTCGCACAGCGCGACGCGGAAGCGGGTGCCGCCCAGGTCCACGCTGACGGCCAACCGCCGTTTGCCCACGGGCCTCCCTCCGCGCAGTTATAACACGGTATGGCGGCAGAGCAGGCGCCCCTGATCGTCCTCACGGGGCCCACGGGTATCGGCAAGTCGGCGCTGGCGCTGGCGCTCGCCGAGCGGTTCGGCGGCGAGATCCTGGTCGCTGACTCGCGGCAAGTCTACCGCGAGTTGGACATCGGCACGGCGAAGCCCACCCCCGCCGAGCGCGCGCGCGTGCCGCACCACCTGCTCGACCTGGTGCCGCCCGACGCGCCGTTCTCGGTAGCCGACTACCAGGCGGCGGCCGAGGCGGCGCTGGCCGATGTCGCGCGGCGCGGGCGCCTGCCGTTCCTGGTGGGCGGCACGCTGCACTACATCCAGGCGGTGGTCGACCGCCTCGCGCTGCCCCGCGTGCCGCCGCAGCCCGCGCTGCGCACCGAGCTCGAGGCCCTGGCGCGGCGCGAGGGCCCGGCGGCGCTGGTCGAGCGCCTGCGCCGGCTCGATCCGGAGGCCGCCGCGCGCATCGACCCGCACAACGTGCGCCGGCTCATTCGCGCCCTGGAGGTGATCGCGGCCACGGGCCAGCCGTTCTCGGTGGTCGGCCGGCGGCGCGGGCCGGCGCGACCGGCGCTGCACCTGGCGCTCACCGCCCCGCGCGCCGAGCTGTACGCGCGGATCGATGCGCGGGTGCACGCCATGCTGGCCGCCGGCTGGCTGGAGGAGGTCGCGCGGCTGCTGGCGCGCTACGACCCCGCGCTGCCGAGCCTGTCGGGGATCGGCTACCGCGAGCTGGCGCAGGTGGTGCGCGGCGAGCTGGCGCTGGCCGAGGCGGTGCCGCTGATCTGCCACCGCACGCACGCCTTCGCGCGGCGGCAGTATACTTGGGCCAGACGCGATCCCCGCCTGGAGTGGTTCGCGATCGGCCCGGGGCTGGAGGAGCGCGTCGCGACGCGGGTCGCCCAGTACTTGGCAGAACGAGGAGGCGCGCGGGCGTGGACTTCGTGAAGATGCACGGCCTGGGCAACGACTTCATCGTCGTGGACCTGCTGGCCCGCGGGCAAGAGCGGCCGGACAGCGAGTGGGCGGCGCTGGCGGTCCGCCTGTGCGATCGGCACTTCGGCGTCGGCGCCGACGGCGTGCTGCTGGCCCTGCCGTCGGAGGCCGCTGACGTCCGCATGCGCATCTTCAACAGCGACGGCAGCGAGGCCGAGATGTGCGGCAACGGCATCCGCTGCCTGGCGCGGTACGCGCGCGACCGCGGGCTGGGTGGCGACCGGCTGCGCGTGGAGACGCTCGCCGGGGTGCTGGAGCTGACCTTCGCCGACGCCGGGCGGGCGGTGCGTGTGGACATGGGCCCGCCGCGCCTGGCGGCCCGCGAGATCCCCGTGGCGCTCGACGGCGAGCGGGTGATCGACCAGCCGATCGAGGTCGACGGCTACCGCTGGCGCTTCACCGCGGTGTCGATGGGCAACCCGCACGCGGTGGTGTTCCTGGCGCCCGAGGAGCTGGCGGCGCTGCCGCTGGAGCGCATCGGGCCGCAGGTGGAGCACCACCCGCTGTTCCCCGCGCGCACCAACTTCCACGCGGTGGCGGTCACCTCGCCGCACAGCGCCACGGTGCGGGTGTGGGAGCGCGGGGCCGGGCCGACGCTGGCCTGCGGCACCGGCGCCTGCGCGGTCACCGTGGCGGGCGTCCTGAAGGGGCTGCTGGAGAGCCCGGTCGACGTCACGCTCCCAGGCGGCACGCTGCGCATCGCCTGGGAACCCGACGGCCACGTGTACATGACGGGGCCGGCCGAGTACGTGTTCCGCGGCACCTGGCTGGCGTAGCCGTGTGGCCAGGCCGCTCGCAGTCTCAGCCGAGGAGGACGCATGCGCACTAGCCCGCCGGCGCTGCGCGGCGCGCGCCGCATCGCCGAGCTGCCCCCGTATCTGTTCGCCGAGGTGGACCGGCGCATCGCCGAGAAGCGCGCTCAGGGCCACGACGTGATCAGCCTGGGCATCGGCGACCCAGACCTGCCCACCCCCGAGTTCATCGTGCGCGCCCTCCAGCGCGCGGCCGAGGACCCGCCCAACCACCGCTACCCGGACTACTACGGCCTGCGCGAGCTGCGCGAGGCGATCGCCGGCTGGTACCAGCAGCGCTTCGGCGTGACGCTCGACCCCGACACCGAGGTGCTGCCGCTGATCGGCTCTAAGGAGGGCATTGCGCACCTGCCCACGGCGTGGGTCGATCCAGGCGACCTGGTACTGGTGCCCGACCCGGGCTACCCCGTGTACTCGATCGGCACGCTGCTGGCCAACGGCGAGGTGTACTGGCTGCCGCTGCGCGAGGAGCGGGGCTGGCTGCCCGACCTACAGGCGATCCCGGCCGAGGTGGCGCGGCGGGCGCGGGTGCTGTGGCTCAACTACCCGAACAACCCCACGGCCGCCGTGGCGCCGCTGGAGTTCTTCCGCGAGGTGGTCGACTTCGCGTGGCAGCACGGCGTCCTCGTCTGCCACGACAATGCCTACTCCGAGGTCGCCTACGACGGCTACCGCGCGCCCAGTTTTCTCGAAGTCGAGGGCGCGCGCGAGATCGGCATCGAGTTCCACTCGCTGTCCAAGACGTACAATATGACCGGCTGGCGCATCGGCATGGTGGTGGGCAACCGCACCGCCATCGAGGCGCTGGGCCGCGTGAAGACAAACGTCGACAGCGGCGTGTTCCAGGCGGTGCAGTACGCCGCGATCGCCGCCCTGCGCGGCGACCAGAGCTGGCTGGAGGCGCGCAACGCCCACTACCAGCGCCGCCGCGACCAGGTACTAGCGGCGCTGCGCCGCATGGGTATCGAGGCGCCCGCGCCGCGCGCGAGCCTGTACGTCTGGGCGCGCGTGCCATCGGGCTACACCTCGATCGACTTCATGCTACGCCTACTCGACGAGACGGCCGTGGTGGTGACGCCCGGGGTCGGGTTCGGGGCAGCGGGCGAGGGCTACTTCCGCATCTCGCTCACGACGCCCGACGACCGGCTCACCGAGGCGCTGGCGCGGCTGGAGCGCGTGCAGTTCCAGTAGCTCGCGGCCGCCAGGGGCCGGCCGCCACCGCATGAGGAGAGAGCGCCTGACGTTCGAGGAGCGTCGCGACGCGCGCGGGCCGCACCCTACCGCCGCGGCCGAGCCCACGCGCGCCCTGCTCGTGGGGCTGGACCAGCCCGGCGCACCGTGGGATCTCGACACCTCGCTCGACGAGCTAGCGACGCTGGCCGAGAGCGCGGGGCTCACGGTGGTCGACCGCGTGATGCAGCGCGGCGTGCCCCCCCATCCGGCCCACTATGTGGGGCGCGGCAAGCTGGCGGAACTCCAGGCCCGCGTGGCGACAGGCGACTGCGACCTGGTGGTCGTCGACGATGAGCTACCGCCGCGCGCGCAGCGCGGCCTGGAGGAGGCGCTCGGGGTGCGGGTGGTAGACCGCACCTTGCTGATCCTCGATATCTTCGCGCGGCGGGCGCGCAGCGCGGAGGGGCGCGCGCAGGTCGAGCTGGCACAGTACCAGTACCTGCTGCCCCGGCTGGTCGGCCAGGGCAGCGAGCTGTCGCGCCTGGGCGGCGGCATCGGCACCCGCGGCCCCGGCGAGACGAAGCTGGAGCAGGACCGCCGGCGCATCCGCGCGCGCATCCAGCACCTGCGGCGCGCCATCGAGGAGATCCGTCGCGACCGCGCCGCGCACCGGCAACTGCGCCAGCGCCAGGGCCTGCCGCTGGTAGCTCTGGTCGGCTACACCAACGTCGGCAAGTCCACCCTGCTCAACGCCCTGACGCGCGCCGAGGCGTACACCGCCGACGCCCTGTTCGCCACCCTCGACCCGCTCACCCGCCGGCTGCGCCTGCCAGGGGGCCAGGAGGTGCTCCTCACGGATACCGTGGGCCTGATCGCCAAGCTGCCCACCACGGTGGTGGCGGCGTTTCGCGCCACGCTGGAGGAGCTGGAAGAGGCCGACCTGCTGGTGCACGTGGTCGACCTGACGCACCCACACGCCGCCGAGCAGAGCGCCGTGGTCCACGGCCTGCTACACGAGCTAGGGCTGGCGGACAAGCCGCTGCTGACGGCGATCAACAAGGTCGACGCGCTGCTGCCTGCCGATGCAGCGCAGCCCCCGCCACTCACCGAGCTGGGGCTGCCCGAGGCGCCCGACACGGTGCTCATCTCCGCGGCGCGCGGCTGGGGGCTGGACGCGCTGCGGGCACGGATCGAGCGCGCGCTGGCGGCGGCCCTGCCGACCGTGGAGGTGCTGGTGCCGTACAGCGAGGGCCGGCTGGTGGACCTGTTCCGGCGCCGCGGCCGCGTGCTGGCCGAGCGCCACGAGCCGGCCGGGACTGCCCTGCGCGGCCAGCTCCCCGCGGCGCTGTGCGCCCTGTTCGCGCCCTATATCCGCCGCGCGGAGCCGGCCGCCGTGTCGGATGGCGGTCGCCAGCCCGCGCCGCTCGGGCGGGGGAGCACTCCATAAGGGGGAGGCTG
>Ga0070737_10004438_pt1 | contig 14106 bp, 10 predicted proteins | sample Coa_R1_10_FD_66438 | JGI IMG/M metagenome (GOLD analysis project Ga0070737, IMG submission 66438) | Surface soil microbial communities from Centralia Pennsylvania, which are recovering from an underground coalmine fire - Coalmine... | ecosystem: Environmental > Terrestrial > Soil > Unclassified... | reverse complement strand
ACCTGTTGCCGCACTTCATGGCCAGCGCGCTTAGCCTCGAACCCAGGTGTCGCCGGATGGTGTTCGACCCTGATCATCGCAACACGATGGCCCGCCGGGCCTGTGAACGCGGTGGGTGTGTGTTTCTCGGAGAGCACGACATGTCCAATCGCCGCATGGCGCTGTATGTTTTGCCGCGCACCCCTGCTGACGTGCCCAGGCTGCGCGAGCACTAGCCGGTCGGCTTTCTACGGGTTGCTCACGACGAGCAGCGCCGCGCCAGCCTGGCGCCCCGCCGCGGCGGCTGTTCGCTGCGGAACCTCACAGTCCCGGCGCAGGCAGAATTGAAATCATGGTGGCCCATCCGCGTGCCGGCCAGCCGGCCCAACCCGAGGACCTCGTCGACTTGCCGCACCTGGTGACGGCTTACTACACCGTTGAACCGGACCCCGACGACGTTGCTCAACAGGTGGTGTTCGGGACCTCAGGACACCGCGGTTCAGCGCTGGAGGGCGCATTCAACGAGGCTCACATCTTGGCCATCACCCAGGCCATCGTCGAATACCGCGCCGCGCAGGGCACGACCGGGCCGTTGTTTATCGGCCGCGACACGCATGCCCTGTCCGAGCCGGCATGGGTGTCGGCGCTGGAAGTGCTCGCCGCCAACGACGTGGTCGCCATGATCGACTCGGCAGACCGGTACACGCCGACACCGGCGATCAGCCACGCCATCCTCAGCTACAACCGCGGCCGCGCCGACGGGCTGGCCGACGGCATCGTCGTGACACCGTCGCACAACCCTCCGGCCGACGGGGGGTTCAAGTACAACCCGCCCACCGGTGGGCCGGCCGATAGCGATGCGACCAATACAATTGCCAAGCGCGCCAACGAGATTCTGCGCGATGGCCTGGCTGACGTAAAACGGATGACGTTGACGCGCGCGCTGCGCACCGCGTGGCGGCATGACTACCTCGACGCCTATGTCGACGACTTGCCGAACGTGGTCGATATCCGTGCGATCCGCGATGCCGGGGTGCGGATCGGCGCCGACCCGCTCGGCGGAGCCAGTGTGGACTACTGGGCTGTGATCGCCGAGCGGCACAATCTGGATCTGACCGTGGTTAATCCGCTGGTGGATGCGACATTTCGGTTCATGACGTTAGATACCGATGGCAAGATCCGGATGGATTGCAGCTCGGCCGACGCGATGGCCTCCCTGATCGCCAACCGGGACTTGTACCAGGTGGCCATCGGCAACGACGCCGACGCCGACCGACACGGCATCGTCACGCCCGACGCGGGGCTGGTGAACCCGAATCACTATCTGGCCGTTGCCATTGACTACCTCTACAGCCGTCGGCCTTCCTGGTCGGCCGGCCTCGCGGTCGGCAAGACCGTGGTCAGCTCGTCGATCATCGACCGCGTTGTCGCCGGCATGGGCCGCATGCTGGTCGAGGTGCCGGTGGGGTTCAAATGGTTCGTCGCGCCGTTGCTTGCGGGTGCCATCGGTTTCGGCGGCGAGGAGTCGGCGGGCGCGTCGTTCTTGCGCCGCGACGGCTCGGTGTGGACCACCGACAAGGACGGCATCGTCATGGCGTTGCTGGCCGCCGAGATGTTGGCCGTCACCGGGTCGACGCCGTCGCAGCGGTACCGCGAGTTGGCCGCCGAATACGGTGAGCCGAGCTATGCCCGCGTCGACGCGCCCGCCGACCGTGAGCAGAAGGCCCGGCTCGCCAGGCTCTCGGCCGAACAGGTCAGCGCCACCGAGCTGGCCGGCGAGCCGATCACCGCGAAGCTGACCGCCGCCCCGGGCAACGGGGCACCGCTGGGCGGGCTGAAGGTGACGACGGCCAACGCCTGGTTTGCCGCACGACCCTCGGGCACCGAGGACGTCTACAAGATCTACGCCGAGTCCTTCCGGGGACCCGAGCATCTGGCCGAGGTCCAACGGGCGGCGCAGGAGGTGGTCGATAAAGTCATTGGCTGACACTCGTGATCAGCGGCTTTGAACGCCAGTTGGCAGTGGTGTAGCTTCGATGGGCACGACTGCACTGGGGCTATGGCGCAGCTGGTAGCGCACCACACTGGCAGTGTGGGGGTCACGGGTTCGAGTCCCGTTAGCTCCACGATTCCACGGGACGCGACCGGTACGCGTGTCAAGGTTCGCTCGGGGTACTCGCCGCCCAATGTTGCCTGCCTGTACGGCGTGGCTTTGCGGGCAACATGGTCGGGTGCGGCATGATGCGGCTCATGCCGCAGATGACCCGCCGTACCGCAGGCGCGACGCCTCCATGCGGTGGCCAAGGGCCAGCCACCCGAACTGTTGCATTCATGCCGCACATATTGAGCCACTGGCATATTGGGCACAGGCCACCACGCTCACCCCATAATGAGCGCTAGATGACCACCATCAAGGTATTGCTCGCTGCAGCGCTGGGCGCCCTCGCGGCGAGCATGACCCTAGTGGCCAGCACTCCTGCCCACGCCGGGCCTCCGGACTGGTGTACGTCGATAACGGCCCCCGACAACCAACTCACCCCGTGTTACCGCAGCTATACGCTGGGTGAGTCGTGGGCAAGGCAGGCTTTCCTCCACGAGACCACGTCGGTGGGCAAGCGGCCCCAGGATGTCATTGGAACGGCACCGCAGGCCGCCGACTTCTGTCGGGCTGGGTTGCTGCAAGTCCCTTCCGGGCTGCGCCCCGATCAGCGCGCGTTTCTGATGGGCTGCGCTGAGGTGCTCGGCGGGCTCGCAGAATCTCACGGGATCAAATGGTGAAGGCCGAGACCCCACCCGGTCGACTTGAGCTAAAGTGAAAAGAATTGCGGCGCAGCAACTCCGCGTCATGTCGCTGGAGTAACGCACGAACCGTTTGTTGCCGCAAGTGATCCGATTGATCATGATGTGATTGGTTCCGGCGTTGAACGGTTTTCGCCATAACGACACGGTCACGACATGGTTTCGGACTGCGAAAACTTATTGCGCCGCCGCCTACTAATAGCCAGATACTTTACTTCTGCCACAAGAGTTAACTTCTGCCACACTATTCGGCCGAAATCGGCGGAACCGTACTGACGGAACTCGAAGTGGTTAGAGGAAAGGACATCTGCCATGCGCCGACCCACCGCCATCCTCTCAACCGCACGAACCGCGCTGCTGTCAGGTGTCATTTCCACCGTGGCACTGGTCGCCGGCAGTAATCCGCGCGTCCATTGCTGACGAAGCAATTCCGCAACGTTGCCGCCCTGCTGCTTTCGACTGTTCTTCTGTATATGGGATCGGGGGAGGCCTGGGCGGACGAGTCGATCGTCATAGACTTCGTGCGGCACGGGCAGTCCGTAGCCAATGCGGACGGCTTGATCGACACAGGGGTGCCCGGAACTCGGCTCACTCAGCTTGGCCAGCAACAGGCCCGCGCCGTCGCCAACGTACTCGCGCGGCAAGGCCCTTTTGCCGGCATCTTTGCATCGGAGTTGATCAGGACGCAGGAGACCGCCGCGCCGTTGACTCAACTCTTGCGGATGAACGCGCAAATATTGCCTGGTCTCAACGAAATCAATGCGGGCATTTACAACCGCTTACCGGAATTCAGCCTCGCGGGGCTTCTGTACATAGTCGGCCCAGTCGCGTGGGCGCTCGGCCTACCCTTCGTGCCGATGCTGGCCCCAGGCTCCACCGACGTTAACGGGGTGGTGTTCAAAAAGCGCTTTACCAACGCACTTCAAACCATATATAGCAATGCCCTGGCTCATCCGGTACGGGCCGCGGACGGCAAGATCACCACCGTAGCATTCTCGAGCGAACTCGATACCGAAGTCGGGACGCTGATGAACGTCAAAAACCCCGATCCACTGCTCATGCTCATCGACCCACTGCCCAACACCGGCATTATCGTGATCGAAGGAAATCCCCGCGAGGACTGGACGCTTATCAGTTGGAACGGGAAACCTGTGGCGCCGACGCCAGCGGGCGCGAGGATAAGTCCCGAGACGACGCGCTTATGCCAAATACTTCTGCCGACCGAGACCGGATCATGTGCGGCCAAACCGACTTCCACGCCAGGTGGTCCGCGCCCACCGACGGGAAAGCGTGTCAGCGATCGGCTGCCTGCGGCGCCGCACGGATGAGAAGCGACATGCGGCCCACCAACCTCGCCTAGTACATCACGTACTCGTGTACGCAACGACACCTGCCGGCTCGATACGCGATTGAGTGGCCCACGATCTGGCCCGTCAAGGAGCGGCGCAGCATGATTTGGACCCGGATCTGGTTGATTCGATTAAGCGTGTCCGCACCTTGCAGAGGCCAACCGGCAGGCGAATAGCGATCCCGTTCTCTTAACGGTCATCGGCTATCACCAATCCAATCAACTCCGATTGAGCTCAAATAGATTTGCGTGCAGACGGATCCTCGCTGAGCTGCCGGGAACAGCTCGGTGGGATCCGAGGTGAACTTAAGATCCACATACTGGGTGACGGTGGTATCGCTCTGCGGAACGCTTGGGGTATGACCTTCTGGAATTGTTGCTGCATAGTCACTTAAGTGAAGTATGACGGCTTCGCGGTCGCAGCTGAGTTCGCCTATCTTCTCACCGACGTCCACTTCGACACCTAGCTTTGTGGGCCCGATGCGATGAGCGGCGTGGGTCTCGGATTCGTTGGGTTTCAACGTTATTGCAGGAAACCCCCACACTCCGGCCAGCGGACCTTCCTCATCCTCGGGGCGTTTGACAAGAAGTAATTCGTCGCTGTCGTTCTTGATTACCAAAGCAACAGAATGCCTATGCGGCTTCATTGCTCGGATTTTATTGCAGAATCGCAAGTGCGATCACTAGTGAGGGAGATTGGTCCGATGAAGGTGGCGATCCTCGACGACTACCAAAACGTCGCGCTGAGCATGGCCGACTGGTCGGACGTTGCGTCCAGGGCCGAGATCACCGTCTTCGGTGACCATCTCGCCGATACAGACGCCCTCGTCGAACGGTTGGCGCCGTTCGACGTGGTATGCGTCATGCGGGAACGAACGCCGTTGCCCCGCGCAGTCATCGAGCGGTTGCCGCGGCTGAAGATGATCGCCTCGACTGGGCCGTTCAATGCCTCCATTGACGTGGTGGCCGCCGCGGAGCGCGGCATACACGTCAGCACCACTGGCGGCCACATTGAGTCCACGGTCGAACTGACCTGGGCGCTGATCCTGGCCGCCGCTCGGCGGATCGTCGACGAAACACTTTCGGTGCGCGCGGGCGGATGGCAGACCTCGGTTGGCCGCCAGCTCGGCGGCGCGGTGCTCGGCGTGCTCGGATTGGGCAGGGTCGGCACGCGGGTGGCGCGGGTCGGTGCGGCCTTCGGGATGGAGGTCATCGCGTGGAGCACCAACCTGACGCCGAAAGCCGCCGAACAGGCCGGGGTGGCGTACGTGTCCAGGGATGAGCTGTTTAGCCGGAGCGATGTGCTCACCGTCCACGTGGTGCTCAGCGAACGCACCCGCGGTCTGGTGGGCGCCGCAGAGCTGGCATCGATGAAGCCGACCGCGATGCTAGTCAACACGTCGCGGGGGCCGATCGTCGACGAGCAGGCCTTGATCGCCGCGTTGCGGTCGGGCACCATCGCCGCCGCGGGACTCGACGTGTTCGACATCGAGCCGCTGCCGCCCGGGCATCCGCTGCGTTCGCTGGACAACGTCGTCGCCACGCCGCACATCGGCTACGTCGCCGACCGGGTCTATCGCACCTTCTACGGGGAGGCCGCCACCCACATCGCGCGCTGGCTCGCCGAACACACCGAATCGAGCGGCTGAGAGATTTTCCGTCCGCGACCGGCGCGCTTCCAGCCTGCCGAACACCACCATCACGATCGCGGCAAGCGCCCAGCCGAGCAGGATGTCGATGACGTAGTGCTCGGCCGAGTACACCAGGGCAAACGCCATGGTCAGCACGTAGCCGAGCAGCACTGTCCGCCAGGGCAGGCGCACCCGGCGCCACAGAAACATCGCCACCATTGCCGACAGCCCGGCGTGCAGCGACGGAATCGCGGCCACCAGGTTGACACTGGCCTGTCCCGAGTCGATCAGGACCCCGGCCGACTGCAGATGCAGCGTGCCCCAGCCGCGGGTGGAGATGCGCTCCACGAAATTGTGGGCACCGGGCTGGCTGAACTGCATGGCGCCCAATAGCCCGCCGTCGGGAATACCTGCCGGGTGACGGAACATGCAGGCCGGGTACGACGGTCCGTCGGCGACCTCGTTGGGGGTGCAGCGCGCCGCGGCCCACGGAGGTGCTGCCGGCACGACGACATAGATCAGCAGCGCGGCGAACGACAAGGACAGAAATCGCCACGCATACGCTTTCCAGATCTGTCGGTCACGCAGCCACAAGAAGCCGGCGACCGCGTACGGCACGATGAAAAACGACATGTAGACCGTGCTGATGATCACCTCCCACCACGGTGGTTGCGGCATCTTGAGGTGTTCTTGCAGCCAGACGGTGGGCATCACCCCGAAGAACAACCAGCGATCGACAGCGGGCTGAAGCCGCCAGAGCGTGGGCGCCCCGACCAATGTCGCGGCGCCCCGGCTCAGGTCGTATAGCAGCAGCACAAGAGCGAACGGCAGCCAGTCCCGAACCACCATCAGCACCTTGCGGCGGCGGCCGATGCTGGCAGCCATTAATCCGGTGGCGATGTAGAGCAGCAGCAGTTCGCGATTGAACGCCAACCCGGCGGTCAGGGTGCGGTAGCACACCACGAGCGCCCAGACCGCGACGGCGGTACGCCGCAGAAAAGTGAGCGTCCGATCTGCCGGTGCCCCACTGCGACGTCGGTGATCCGGTTGGACCCGGTGCAGGTCAGTCCCGGGGTATCGGGCGGCCGTCGGGCGCGGTTGGCGCGCAAATAGCGGGCGTCGTCGATCGGTCGTTAATGACACCAGTCGGACTCCAACCGCCGCCTCGGTAACAACGCCTCGGTTACAAACAGAGACACCGTACACATCTTCTCTGTGACCACCGGGTGAATTGATGCACGACATGCCTCAGCGGCGCTATTAGTACCCGGATCACCTGGTTCCCAACTAGGCGCACTTCATTGGCGCCAACGCCGCGTTCGGCTAGCCCCGCATCGCTGCAGTTACCCGGTCAGCGCTGGGCGGACGATGCCGGCTTGACGCGATTACCTCCAGCCCCGTGAGCCGCCGCGCCGGCGCGCGTGCTCAGCAGTCGGGCGTGCCATGGTCATTTCACTTCGCGTTCTCCGGGGGTCGCCACCAACCCCGCGGGAGCGAAGATTCTCGACGGCACCGGACGGTCCTCGGTCAGGGGTTTCCAGTGCCTCGAATTACGTTGATACACACGGCGATTGCAGCCACCAACACAACGACGACGACCGCCGCAAAGACGATCGGCCGCCTTGATGAAGGTGTCTTTGATCACCTCGTCGAGTTGGTGGGTGTTTGTGCCGAACCGAACACGGTCTTACCCGTGTGCTTGGCGGCGCAGCGGAAAAGCGTGTTGATGCCGCCGAGCGGATCGGTCAACCCGATCAGCAGAATGCTGCCCCACGCGGCGACGACGGTCAGGCTGCACACCCACACGCCCGGACGCCAGCGTCGGCGCGCCGCCGGTGTGCGACACGATCGACTGCTCGCCGACACCGGCCGCGGCGGGGTGATCTGCTCTGCGGTGATCGACGCGCCGGATAAACCGAGGTGGTTGACATAGGCCGCGGCGGTGGTCGCGGTGCCGCCGGTCTGCGCCACCGGCGCGTTGAGTGTGATATACAGATGCTTGCCCAGGATCGATGCGGTGATCAGCGCCATGACCGCGACAACCGACTCGATGATCATTCCCCCGTAGCCGACCAGCCGCATCCCCGCACGGCGCCTCCGTTGATGACGCTAAAACATTTGGCTGCCGGCGATTTTCGCACCGGCAGGACCGTGAAATGTCACCGCGACCTGGCCAGCGGGTGACGAATCAGTTGTGCCGCTGGTAAATTGCGCGCACCGTCTCGATGGTGTCGGCCTGCGCCGGGGGCTTGTCGTCGCGATACCGCAGCACCCGCGCGAAGCGCAGAGCCAGCCCGCCGGGATAGCGCGGCGAGGCCTGGATGCCGTCGAACGCGACCTCGACGACCTGCTGCGGTCGCAGCGTCACGACGTCACCATCGGTGCGGCCGACGGCCAGCTGCAAAAAACGCTGGGTCTGCCACTCGAGCATGGCGTCGGTCATGCCCTTGAACGTCTTGCCCAGCATCACGTACCCACCGGTGGCGGGGTCACGTGCGCCGAGATGGATGTTGGAGAGCTTGCCGCGGCGCCGTCCCGAACCCCACTCGACCGCCAGCACGACCAAGTCGAGGGTGTGCACCGGTTTGACCTTCAACCAGGTCGCCCCGCGGCGACCCGCTTCGTAGGGCGCACCCGGTGACTTGGCCATCACCCCTTCATGACCGGCGGCCAGCGTCGCGTCCAGGAAGTCAGCCGCGGCGGACGGATCCGACGTGACCAGCCGATCGACCCGGTGCCGCGCCGGCACGATCTCATCGAGGGCGGCGACGCGCTCGCTGGTCGGGGCGTCGAGCAGGTCCACCCCGTCGCAGCGCAACAGGTCGAAGAAGAACACCGACAGGGGCTGTGCGGCGCGGGCCGCCGCGACGTCGACCGAGCGGCCGAACCGGGATGCCGTCACCTGGAACGGCTGGGGCCGGTTGTCGGCGCGCAATGCGATCGCCTCGCCGTCGGCGATGAGCTCGCTGACCGGTAATGCCAGTGCCGCCTCGACCACTTCGGGCAGCCGCGCGGTGACGTCATCGAGGCTTCGGGTGTAGACGACGACGTCGTCGTCGGCCCGATGAATCTGCACCCGTGCGCCGTCTAGTTTCGTCTCGAAAAGTGCTGTACCACCCAGTCTTTCGAGTGCTTCGGTAGTGCCGGCTGCGGTCTGGGCGAGCATCGGGCCGACCGGCCGGCCCACCCGCAGGGTGAACGCTGCCAGCGCAGCGGGTCCACCGGTCAGGCCGGATGCGGCGACAGCGGGCAGTTCCCCGCCCAGCATCGCCGCACGGCGCACCGTGGGCGCGGGGATGCCGGTGGCGGTGGCAACGGCGTCGGCCATGATCCCGGCGAGCGCTCCCTGACGGAGCTCCCCGCTGAGCAGCCGCCGCAGAAACGTCTGCTCGATCGCGGTGGCGGCGCCAAACAGCCGGCCGAGGAGATCTGCGCGCCGTGCCTGCGAACCCTGACCGGAGGTAGCGCCGATTTGCGTTAAGGCGGCGTCGACCTCGCTGACGGTCAAGGTTGGCTGCGTAGCGGGCGGCGGCACCGAGCGCAAAGCGGCCCAGCCGACACCGATTTGGCGTTGCGGCAGCTCGCCGGAGAGCCAGCAGACGATGATCGCGACCAGCCCGGGATCGGGGACGGCGCGGTGCAGCAGGTCGACGATGTGCGCGATCTTGGCGCGACGCGCGGTCGCAGCGGCCACGTCCAGCGACGTGGTCGCCACGTCGATCAGCAACACAGCTCAGCTTTACACGGCTGGCGCCAACTGCTAACCGGCGTCGCGATAGCGTGCTTGTGATCCGGGTGACGACGCGGGCCGAAGGCCCGAGGAGGAGCCGGGCCAACCAAGGGGAGACACGGGCGATCGGACCCGACCAGACCAGGAGGTTTGCATGGAGATCAACGGCAAGAAGGTGGTCGTCATCGGCGGCGCTTCGGGCATGGGGCGTGCCAGCGCCGAGCTGCTGGCCGCGCGCGGCGCCAGCGTGGCGATACTCGACCGCGAGGGTTCCGATGGGAAGGACGTCGCCACGGCCCTCGGCGGCCCGTTTCATGCGGTGGACGTCACCGACTTCGCCGGCACCGAGAAGGCCCTGCAGGCTGCGGTCGACGATCTAGGCGGTCTGCATGTGAGCGTGACGACGGCGGGCGGCGGGATCGCCAAGCGCACGCTGACCAAAGACGGCCCGCACGATCTTGAATCCTTCCGCTCGGTGGTGGACCTGAACCTCATCGCGACCTTCAACATCAGCCGGCTGGCGGCGTGGCACATGAGCAAAAACGAGCCCGAGGACGAGGAACGCGGGGTCATCATCAACACCGCGTCGATCGCGGCGTTCGAGGGACAGATCGGCCAGGTCGCCTACACTGCCGCCAAGGCGGGCATCGCGGGGATGTGCCTGACCATGGCACGCGACCTGGGTTCGCTGGGCATCCGGGTGCTGGCAATTGCGCCGAGCCTGTTCGCGACCGGGCTGACCAAGGGCATTCCGGAGGAGTACGCGACCGCGCTGACTAAGGACGCGGCGTTCCCGAGGCGGCTGGGCCGCCCCGAGGAGTTCGCCAAGCTGGTCGCGGCGATCGTGGACAATCCGATGCTCAACGGGCAGTGTCTGCGGCTGGACGCCGGACAGCGGTTCGCACCCAAGTGATGCCGTAGCCAACCGGCGGCGGGGCCACCGAGGCATTTAAGTACACTCATTTGCACCGCCCGTCCCGTCGAGGAGGAGGGCCCTGATGGGTATCGCATTAACCGACGACCATCGCGAACTCGCCGAGGTGGCCCGCGCGTTCTTGACTTCGCAGAAGGCGCGCTGGGCGGCGCGGGCCCTGCTCGATTCGGCCGACGAGCCCCGGCCGCCGTTTTGGCAGGAGCTCGTCGAACTGGGCTGGCTCGGGCTGCACATCGATGAGCAGCACGGTGGATCCGGCTACGGACTGCCCGAGCTGGTGGTGGTTGTCGAGGAGCTCGGCCGGGCGGTGGCGCCAGGACCGTTTGTGCCGACCGTGATCGCCTCGGCGGTGCTCGCGCACGCGGGCACCGCCGAGCAGAAGTCGCGGCTGCTGCCCGGATTGGTCGATGGAACGCTCGCCGCCGGTGTCGGATTCGGCGGCGGGGTCACCCTCGACGGCGGGGCTGCCCACGGGCAGGCCGGCATTGTGCTGGGGGCGGGTCTGGCTGACGTGCTGTTGATCGCCGCCGGTGACGATGTGCTGTTGGTGGACCGTGGCCGCGACGGCGTGTCGGTGGAGGTTCCCAAAAACACCGATCCCACCCGACGCTCCGGGCGTGTCACGTTGACCAACGTCGCGGTCACCGCTGCCGACGTGCTGTTGGGAGCCCGCGATTCTGCCCTGGCCCGCGCGCGCGTGTTGGTGGCCGCGGAGGCGGTCGGCGGGGCGGCGGACTGCGTCGACGCCGCCGTCGACTATGCGAAAGTTCGCCGGCAATTCGGCCGCACCATCGCGACCTTCCAGGCGGTCAAGCATCACTGCGCCAACATGTTGGTGGCCGCGGAGTCGGCGACCGCCGCGGTGTGGGATGCGGCCCGCGCCGCCGGCGAGGACGAAGAGCAGTTCCGTCTGATCGCGGCGGTGGCTGCGGCACTGGCGTTTCCGGCCTATGCGCGCAACGCCGAACTCAATATTCAGGTGCATGGCGGGATCGGGTTCACCTGGGAGCACGATGCGCATCTGCATCTTCGCCGGGCGCTGGTGCTAAGGGCGCTGTTCGGCGGTGATGGGCCCGCGCGAGATGTGTTCGACCGCACGGCCGCCGGCGTCACCCGCGCCAACAGCCTGGACCTGCCGGCCGAGGCCGAAGAACTGCGCGCGCGGATCCGCGCCGATGCCGCCGAAATCTCCGGCCTGGATGAGAAGGCACAGCTGGCCAAGTTGATCGAGACCGGCTATGTCATGCCGCACTGGCCCAAGCCATGGGGGCGGGCCGCCGACGCGGTGGAGCAGCTGGTGATCGAGCAGGAGTTCGCCGCCGCCGGCATCAAGCGCCCCGACTACTCGATCACCGGATGGGTGATCCTGACGCTGATCCAGCATGGAACCGATTCGCAGATCGAACGATTCGTGCTTCCCGCGTTGCGGCAAGAGGAGGTCTGGTGCCAGCTGTTCTCAGAGCCCGACGCCGGCTCTGATGCCGCCGGCATCAAGACCCGCGGCACCCGGGTCGAGGGAGGCTGGAGGGTCAACGGGCAGAAAGTGTGGACCAGCGGAGCCCAGTACTGCCGCCGCGGCCTGGCCACGGTGCGCACCGACCCGGACGCACCCAAGCATGCGGGTATCACCGCGATGATCATCGACATGAACGCGCCGGGGGTCGAGGTGCGGCCGCTGCGGCAGATCACCGGTGGCTCGGAATTCAACGAGGTGTTCTTCAACGACGTGTTCGTCCCCGACGAAGACGTCGTCGGGGAGCCCAACGCGGGATGGACCGTGGCACGAGCGACCCTGGGCAACGAACGAGTCAGCATTGGGGGCGGCGGGTCGTTCTACGAGGGCATCGCGTCACAGCTGGTGCAGCTGGCGCAGAAACATGCAGATCGCTTGGCGGGTGCGGCGATTCGCGTCGGCGACTTCCTGGCCGAAGATCACGCGCTGCGGCTGCTGAACCTGCGCCGCGCCGCCCGCAGCGTCGAGGGCGCGGGCCCGGGACCGGAAGGCAACATCACCAAGCTCAAGCTCGCCGAGCACATGGTCGAGGGCGCCGCGATCGCGGCGGCGCTGTTGGGGCCGGAGATCGCGCTCGCCGAGGGTGCGGGGGGGCTGATCGCGCGGATGGTGATGGGCGCGCGCGGCATGACGATCGCCGGCGGGACTTCTGAGGTGACGCGCAACCAGATCGCCGAGCGGATTCTGGGGATGCCGCGCGACCCGCTGCTCAAGTAGGGGCGCGACGCGCGGTGCCGGCGTCGCCGGCCGGGGCGAACACCGGGACGAAGACGGCGTCCGCGCCGGTTCCCTGCTGCTCGAACTGAACCTCGACCGGCATACCGCAGACCACCGAATCCGGTTCGCAGTCAACGATATTAGTGGCAAGCCGCAATCCCGGTTGTTCGGCGAGCTCGACAATGGCGATGACGTACGGTGTCGGCACCGCCGGGTTATAAGGATGGAAGTTAACCGTATACGTCAATACTGTGCCGCGGCCGGACACGGGGCGTGCGAGCAGTGGACCGCCGCACCGGGGGCATTGTGCGCTCGGAGGATGAACCCAGCGCGGGCAACTGTCGCAGTGCTCGATGAGCAATCGGCCCTCGGTGTCGCGCGACCATAAGGCGCGGTCGTCAGGAAGCATGCGGGGTGGACGCGACGATTGCGGCTCGGTCGGCACGGCTAATAGAGTACACTCTATTATTCGTCGGTCTTGTGGGCGGAGCTGATGCGGTACTTCGAAAAGGACGCGATCCTGTCCGGTGTCGGCATCTCGCGGATCGGCCGCCGCACCGGCATTCCCGGGCTCGAGCTGACGCTGGAAGCGGTGCGCGCCGCGATCGCCGACGCTGGCCTGGCGGCAAGCGACGTCGATGGCATCGCTACCCTCGGGGATACCCCGCCCGATGAGGTCAGCACCGAGCTGGGCATCGAACCCCGCGACTGCGGAACCGGTTTCGATACCGGTGGTCTGTTGAGTCCGGTGATGTCGGCGTGCCTGGCGGTCGCGGAGAAGCGGGCGCGTCATGTGTTGGTCTACCGGACGGTCCAGATGATCGGCGGCACCGTGCCGACGTCGCCGTCATCGGCCAACGCGCCGCGTCCAGCCCTGGCGCGGATCGTCGAATCACCCGCCGACGGGGATCGGCCAGCTATCGGTCCGATGGACGACGTGGCTGAACTCGTCGCCGCCCATGCCTATTCCGCGGCGAATTGGTTGGCGTTGAATTGCCGGCGCCACATGCAGCTGTATGGAACCACCAAGGAGCAGCTGGGTTGGCTAGCGATCAACAGCCGACGCAATGCCGCGTTGAATCCGCTCGCGGTGTACCGAGAACCGTTGACAATGGCCGATTATCTGGCGGCGCGGCCGGTGTCTTCGCCGTTCGGGCTGCTGGACTGTGATGTACCCGTCGACGGCTCGATCGCGGTCGTGGTGTCGGCGGCACCGTATGCGCGCGATTGCCCGCACCGGCCCGTGGCAGTCGAGGCGATCGGTGGGTCCAACGGTGCCGGTGGGTGGTTTCATCGCGAGGACTACCCGAAGATGGCGTCGGTTGATGCTGCGGCCCAGCTATGGTCGCGAACGGATCTGCGGCCCACTGACGTCGGCATCGCTGAGCTGTACGACGGGTTCACCTTCCTGACGCTGGCGTGGCTGGAAGCGCTTGGCCTCTGCGGCGACGGCGA